>Ga0129333_10002574_pt1 | contig 16932 bp, 9 predicted proteins | sample CPB6_08_DNA_FD_94474 | JGI IMG/M metagenome (GOLD analysis project Ga0129333, IMG submission 94474) | Freshwater to marine salinity gradient microbial communities from Chesapeake Bay, USA - CPBay_Sum_0.6_0.8_DNA | ecosystem: Environmental > Aquatic > Marine > Coastal | place: USA: Chesapeake Bay...
ACCAAACAGTTTTATTCCCACTGATTACAGGGGACTCATTGTACTCTTCGCTCTCAATACTTCCTTTGCGAAAACCCATCTTCCCTCTTTTGTTGAATCTGGTGGATGAAAAAATTTTCTTTTGCCACAAATAATACAATACACTTCTATATGACCTACAGTTGTATACTGTCTATCTATAAATATTCTACCATTACACTTCATACATTTCAATTTGGAATTCCAATAATTAAAACATTTACATCAACTGTTGCTACTCCGCCTGTTGCAAATTTAGCAACTAGTGTTGCTTTTGAAGATGTAACATTGTTTATGTATACTGAAACATTTTTACCAGAATCAGTACCACTTTTATTCCAAGGAGTTGCAACAACAATTGGAGGATATCTAAAGTTAAAATTAATATCAAATGGTTTTTCTTCACCAGCAGTTACTGTAGATGCGCTTGCAACGCTATAAACTTCTCCATAAATTTGTGCTTTTAATGTTGGAGTTGTTTGTGGAGCAGCAGTTGGCGAGGACTTTATTGTAGTTACATTAGATGCCGTTGGTAGTGTTTGAGAAATAACATTGTTTAATTCTGTAACAATGCTATTAATGTATGAAACATCTAGTGGCTGACCTCTTTGTGGAGTTGGTAAAATTGCCATAATATTTAATTATACCACATGCTTCGCTGTTTTAATAAGGACCTGATTTGAATTTATAATACTATCATATGTTGGAGAATGAACTATAATACTAAAATTATCTATAATATCATCGTCCAAATAAATAGAAAATGATGGAGAAAAAACTCTTCCAGAATAACTATAGTCAGATATTGATGGCTCTCCGACTGCTTTATTTAGCGCAATATATATATCATAATAGTTAAATAAATAAGAACTGTTTGGTGTCCACCACAACTCAACAACATGTATTTTTTTTCCACCTGGCTGATTTATTTCTTCTACTACAAATTGATAATTATCTGTGGTTAGTTGAGTAACACTTGGAACAGATATTTCATGAATTTTAGACCAGTACGAAGTTCTATTTCTATCTTCAGAAACAACTCTATACCTAAGTTTATATTTTCCAGTTTCTCCACTAAACTCAGGCAGAGGTTTAATTATTGATTTTTTGATATTACTATCTGCCATTATTGAACACCTAACGCCATCCTAAATTCAATATAGTTATTGGTATTAGGACCTTTTAGTATTGGTTGTTCAGAGGCGTTTTTTACAGTTGTATATGCAACTAAACCATATAGTGGATTTTGTGTTGTTACATTATCTACTCTTATTGCATCAAGGGCAACATAATAGTCTGAAGATAAAGCAGAATCATCTACTACACATGTATAGATCTTCATTGAAGTTATATCTGCCCAAGAAAATCCACTGTCCTGCACTGCATCAGAAACATTTTTTTCAATAACATAATATCTGTTTGATTTAAAATCTACACCAGTATCTGTTTTAGCAACATTGCAAACCAACCTTGCTTTTTTTGTAGATGTGTTGATAAAATCAATAATAATTTTTACACTGTCTGGTTCACTATACTCTGCACTTAATGTTGTATTAGCAGTTTTATTAACTAGTGAAAAGGCAATCTTTATTTTATCTGACAAAGAGTTTTGTGATAAATTAATTGAAAGACCAGTTTTTAAAATATGTGCTGCTGAAGACAAATCTGTTGATGCTGTTGCACTTAGTATGCTTGAATAGTCTCCAACTATCATAACCATGTTATTAAAAAATCTACATCTTTCATGGTACTGTGTTCTGTTATTTTTATAAAAAATTCTGTTATCTGCATCAGCCTGGAATACATCATCAGTAACATCAATAACGTTATCATCAGCAGAATCTAATGGTGTTGATATTGATGGAATGCTTGTTGGAGTTGTAGTTACATATTGCCATGCCTCTTCTTGTGAAAAAACTACAATATTTCTGCTATCAAAACCAGATGCTGATGGATTAGATCCAGCAGAATAAATTCCAATCTCAGTTATTTCATATCTTTCTGTACTTGGTAGTTCCGATGTAAAAACTAATTTATTTACACCATCTTCATAGACATATCCCTTTGAAGAGATTGGAACCCGAAACATTTCAAAACCAAGTTCTTCTTTTGCTGAATAGCCAACAAAATCATGTGCATCTGCTGTTCCCAAAGGCTTTGCTGCGGAACCAAAAGCCATGTATGAGGCATATGCTGGAGCAGTTCCTATCATATACTTTGCCACTATTTCTTTGCCATTGTTTGTTATCATGAACCATACTCCTCAATTAAATCTGTCTCTATTGTACCACCTGAAAGCACTTCTATCTCTACCCTTTCATCATTTTCCATATTAATTGTTTCAATAACAATTCTAGCAAAACGGTTATACCCAGTAAGTTCCTGAGTTGCTACCCCTTCTTGATTTGTTGCAATATAAACATTTGTGCCATTTGTACTACTGCTACTTGGCTGATTTGGTATTTTATTGTCTAATTTTATAGAAAAGTTGGAAAAAAATGTGTCTGATGTATCTTGTAAACCTAAAAGTTTTTTTGGATCATATGTTTGTTTGAAATCAAACATATTTAATATTGGTTGATAAGATATGTTTTGAGCATTTACAAAGTTTACGTTACTAAGTAAAAGAAGAGCATGTCCATTAATTTGTTCAAAATATAAATTTAATATCTCATTAGTCGTTATTGGTGCTTTTTCAGATTCATTAAAATCTACATATTCTGGGGATGGTATTTTTACTGGCATTTTTGCAACCAAGTTAGATCCAGATGAACTAGAATATCTTGGACCACCCTCGTTTGGTGGAGAATAAGGTGATGGCGTTGTTGGCTTTACTTCAACTGGTTGCCCAGTATATCCATCAACATCAAATGCATATCCAGAAGTTCCAGTATTTCCAACAGGAATTAAATTTTTTGACATCCAATCTGATGCCGCTTTAATAACATCAGAAGTATTGCCTTCATCATAATTGTATGACATACTACACCTCACTCAAATAAACTGTCATCGATGGACCTTCACTGCTTCTAGAATATTCTATATTATAAACTATAAATTTAGAGGATGAAGGTACAACCATATCAACATTATCTTCATTTTTATAATCTATTGTTACAAGATCTCCAAGTTGTATTGTTGGTGTAGCAAAAATATTTAAACCTACGGCCTTTTTAGGAACCATTAACTTATTTAAAATCCATTCCATTAATAATTCGGCATCGTCTGGATTTTGAATATAATCGCTTTCAATAGAAAATTCATTATTTCCATATGTAATTCTACTTATTCTAATGTTATCATATTGTTGTTTTTCAAATGTTGGAGAATAAACCAAAGCATTTCCAACTAACTCTGGATCTGAAAAACTAGATCTCTTTTTAAAATAGTCATCAACTGTTAGTTGTCCTCCACCGTCTTGTGTAAAAGCAATACCGTTGATATTTAAAAAGTTATTTTCTGTTGTTCCTAAATCTAATAGCGAATCTGTTGCATTAAATATTAAAAACTCTGCCCCATATGCACTTGATTGAAAACCAGAAACCACGTAATCTTTTGTTCTTTCTGGAAGTTTAATAATTTTTGAAAATAGTGATGGATATGCATTGTCAAATCTAATATTAAAATATGCACACTCTCTCATAATAGTACCAAACTCTTCAAAATATACTTTAAATTTATTTGGTTCTACTGCACTTATTCCAGATAAATAAGTTTGCTGCAAAACTCCGCTTAGTGCATATTTTCTTAATCCTGCATTTATATTTATAGACTCTCCACCAAAAACATTTGCTATAGGCTCTGTAATTCCAACAGTTGAATTTTCTGAATAATTTTCAGTTAAAGCATAAACATTTTCAAACATGCACTTTGAAGATCCACGAGTAAATAAAGCAACATTATTATATTTTGGCAATGGTTGTTTATCGTCAATAGTTGCGACTAATGTATTATTAATATATAAGAAAAATCTTCTAGCATTAGTATTCTCAACATTATCAACATATTCTACAGACAAATCATAAACGGTGTCATAATTTTCATAAAACTTTCTTGCAACACCAACAAAATTACCAGTATCTGAAAGAATATCTCCATTACCACTCCAAAGCAATTCTGGAAATGCTTGTGACCCATAACCGTCAACTGCAGGGAAATCTGTATCTGAATATATTTTGTAAAAAACAATATTTGCTGTTTCGCTAGTTCCGCCATCTAAAGAAATAATTTCAAAATAATATCCATTGTTTGTTTCTGGATTCACAAGAACTCCTATGCCACCAGAATTACCAGAAACATTTACTGGTTGATTCGGAGACTCTGAGTTTAATTGATAATATGTTGTTCCATCAAGGGGAATAACCTTTTTAGAAACTGTGCCGTCCTCATCCTGTAAATCTGAAATAGAAGACCCAATAATTCTCATTCTTGTTCCAAAATGCTTAAATCTATCCTCTAATGGCTTGTGAACATATGTAATAAAATCTATTGGTTGTATAAAGGTCGTATTAAAATTTGGCCCCTTTAAAACAAGTGCTGAAGACTGAACAACCCCTTTATTTTTTGTAGGATCAATTTTATTAATTTGTAAAACTTCAGATTCTGTAAGATCATATTTTGACAAATATTTTTTAATAACACCGTTTGCTGTACTTCTTTTTGCTAACTCAGTTCTTACTCCAGCAGCAGCACCTACAGTTGCTGTGCCCTGAAACACCTCTGATCCAAAAAGATACTTTGACGACATTGAACATCCTTTACGATTTGCTGCGTCTGTCCAATTTGATGGCAATCCAGATGAATGGCTTGTTATCTGTGTGCCAAACTGTGCTCTTCCATGTTTAAAGACCGCTCCATTTTGTCTTTTTTCAATACCATCAATTTTTACATAATATGGCTCAGAAAAAATTCTTACTCTACCAGTTGGATATATCTTGCCATTATACGGAAGTTTGTTTAAATAATACTTATATTCAGATTCATTACTAAGCCAAACATTTCCAATTTCGCTTATATTATATTCTACTGCATCATATTTTATAACTTCTCCATTTGCATAGAAGTACCCTTGATATCTTGAAATTAAATAAATACTTTCGCCAAAATCAATTATATTATTTATAAGTTCATGATTTACTACTGATGGTGGTTGACTAGGAATATCTTGATTTAATGTTAGTGCAGAAAGAGAATATCCACTTGTTTTTCCTTGTTTTTTAAGTTCTTGTGTATCTCCAATTTGCCACAACAATGTTGGTTTGTACACCCATCTTTTATCTTCTTCACTTAATGATGTTTCTTTTCCTAAAGCACTATATGTTTTATCAATGTATCTGGACTTATAAGTTATTTTTCCATTATTATAAATCTTTTTATCTTGCGATGCAACAGAAATAATATTTGGTAATTTTTTATTAGGAATAACTTTATTTTTAATAATACTTGCAGTGTTTTCAATAAGAGATGGACTTCCACTTCCAATTGTTAGGTCCCAAGATGTTGTACTATATGTTCCAGCATCTAGGTTTTCCGTTGCTACAGAACTGTAAGACTCTGCATCTTGAGAAGCAATAATAATTTCAGAAACCTTATCAGTTACCTTTGATCCAATTAGTTCATAGTCTACTGCTCTTGTTGAAAGTCCTCCACCAAGAACTTGTCCAGTAGCAGATGGCATCAAATAGTTTCTACTCATAATTACAAAATTATTGTATTCATCAAAAAACATAGATGTTTGTGTTGATACGGCTAAATCATTTAATACTTCTGCAAGATTTCTATCTGGTCCAACAAAAAAATATGGTATAACCTGGTCTACTTCTGCAACATTTCTTTTATAAATAAAATTACTAAACCCTACATAATCAAGAAGTAACGCTATCGCATAACTTAAAGAAACATTTGTAATAAATAATTCTGGGGCTGGAAGTGATTCAAAATGAAAATAAAAATCTCTTAAATCAATAGAGATAGTGGCACCAGTTACATCTGCTTGTGGAAATCCATCAGAATACAATGTTTTAACTGGAACAGTATAATCATTCCCGCTAACATTTACTATAGTTTCATAAAATGTAAACTTAATATTTTTTCTTAAATAATCTTTAATAATACTATTTTGATTATTTTCATTAAATGCTTGCTGATCATCAAATATACTAATTGAACCAGTGGAAACTAAAAGTTGTCCTATTGGCAATGCTCCAGATCCTAAATCTCCTAAAGATTTTTTAACATTATATTCAATAACATTTGCCGATATATCAGCCAAAAGTCTTGGAGAGAACTCAATCAAATCAAATGTTGATTCAAACTTATTCATTGCATCAACAACAATTCTAACTCCACGAACATACTCAAATTCACGATATTTTATCCTATTGGTTGCTGGCTCAACAAAAGAATTTGGAGATGTAAAATCTGTAACAAAGTGTTTTGATTGATTTAAAGTATCATCTGTTAAAAACCATGTATATTCTGGAACAAACTGATCATATTGCTTTGTTGATGAATTCCAAACATGATATACACCTTTATCTGTTGCACTTGAAACAACAAGGTATGCATACCCATCAATTGATTCGCTTGGCAACAAACTAGTGGAAGAAAATGTTTGAGCATGAATAAATTTATTTTTAAATGCTGTTGGTATTTTTAATCCGTATGATAGTTCAACGTATCCATCTTCTTTAATTATTGGCGTACCGTCTGATCTTGCTGATGTTGAGTTAAAATCTTGTACAGTTACCCACTGATTTCCAATTAGTGTTTGAACTTTCCAGATTGTTGGGGTTGTTTTATTTGCTTCTGTATAAAATGGATCAGAAATTGTTCCTGTTGGAGTTACATAAGATCCAGCATTAGCGCTGCCTATATTTGTTTGCATTTTTATAACAAGTCTGTTTGCTGGAACATTATTTTTATAAACAACAAATGGCGCAGCATCATCAATATAAAATCTGTTATTTACGATTCTTTTTGCAATTCCTCGTTCTGTAGTTTCTGTTGATACAGCAGACTCTTTTTCAGTTCTATAAGATGTCCAATATTTAAATTGATCATCTCTTGTTGGCATATAATACCTTGGTCTTTGCGTAAAAAATATACCTTGAGCATCTACAAAGTCTGTAGAAAAATATGGTATCTTTTTATTATTAAAATATAAAAGTTTATTTATTCCAGATCTTGGTCTAAAAGGTTTAATACAGTCTTCCAAAGAATAATACATGTTATATTTTTCTTTTGTGGAACTGTATAGAATTGGAACTTCATTTTCATCATACCCTCCATCAACGACTATATCTGAATCTGTTGCTCCTGTATAAAATTGTCCAACATCATTTGGGTCAAATGTTGACTGAATCGTTGTATATCTTGTATCTGAACTTTGTGGCCTATATCTATAATTTCCTAGTTTAAAAATATTATCTGGCATATTCATGTTCCACTCAACAACTACATTAGATCTTATTTGTACTGTTGGTGAAGTTTCAAAATGATTTTTTAGTTGTACATTTTGAAACATTATAACTCTTCCAATGATACTGAAACATTCCAGAAATCGTGTGTTGCTCTTCCTCTTTTAACTACATCATAACTAAAGTCAGAAAAATAAACCTGAAGAATTTCGCTATAGTTTGTTAAATGTAAAAATGTTGAATCTTGATTGCTTGCCCCAAAGTTGTTATATTTATCATAGGACAGGAACATCCAAAAAGGACCTTTATGATTTTCATACCAATCAAGAAGTTCTACACCACCTGCTCCACCGTCTACAGTATATTCATTTGTTGGTAGTTGATCAGAAACTCCAGATTCATCAAAATCTGCTGCATACTTAAAGGCTCTTGATGGAAGATTGTCCCATGATACAGATATAGTTGTTTTATCTGATATATGGTGTGATCTCATGTTGCCATTAATCATACGCTGACGTTGTTCAATTCTTTGTGGTTTAAATTGTAACGTAGATCTGTTATGATCTGACAAAATTAAAAACTGGTTTTCTCCACCAGAAGTTAGTAATGGGTTTGCTCCAATTTCTTGTCCAGTAGGAATATAAATACCGCTTGCGTCTAACGTTCCTGGATTTTCAGACCAAATAATAGCCTGTGGTCTTGTATATCTTTTACGACCAGATAGGTATGCGCTAGTTGCCATTATCTATAACTCCTAATTCTTTGTGAATCAATTTGTTTAATCTGATTAATAACAGTTCTTGCAATATCATTTGGATTTGCATTACTGTTGTTAACATTAACACTTATACCATAATTATACACTGAGTTGCTATTGACTGGCAATTTTCCGTTATTTATACTATTCATTGTATTAATACCAAGTGAATCTACTGCGCTCTTTCTTACAACGTATTCTCCTGGAGTCAACATTGCTGGAATTATATCTGTCCCTTTACCATAACCTCCAGAAGCAAAGTATTTTGGAACCATTCCACCAGAGTTAAACCTTATTCCTAATTGTTTTAAACGATCTATTGTTGATTTTGATGCTGATGGTTTTTTAGTTAATGAACTATTGATAGGAATAATATTTCCACCAATAACAATTGCTCCACCACCACCAATAGTTTTAAGATTTTCTGGTAGTTTTGCATTTGCTTGAGCAGCAGCCTTAGCATCTGCTTCTACTTTTATTTGTTGGTCTGTAAATGATCCAGTACCAACTTGTGCTTTTGCTTTATTTAGTTTAGCAATAAGAGTTTCAATTTCAGTAGTTGTATTTTCTAGTGCTGTTTTTGTTGCTGTTGCATCTCCCATAACGCCTTTAAGAATATTTCCAAGAAAATCTTTGCTGTTTGGATCAACTCCAGCATCAAGGGCTGCAGCAATACCAGTTACAGCAGCATCAATTTGAACCCTTGTCATTCCAATAGTACTTTGAAGTTGTTTGTCTAAACTTTCTTTTGCAAGACGAATTTTTTCTGCAATATCAGTTAAAGAGTTTGAAATCTGTTTGTTGTCATCTTCAATTTGTTGCCTATTTCTTCCACCATAAGAAATTTTACCAAGAGCCTCTTGTCTTGATTTTTCTATTGCTTTTCTTCTTGCTTCAATTTGAGCAGCAGCCTCTTCTTGTCTAATTGACTGAATTGCTTGTGCTGCTCCAGCCATATCACCTTGAGATAACGCTTGTGCAAGACTAAATCTTTGTTGTTGTAACTGATTAATACGCTCTTGTCTTGCCTGTATTTGATCAAGGTATTCAACTTGCTTGTCGTATTCTTTATTGACTTTTTCTTCTTGTCTAGAAATTACATCTAAAGCATAATTATTTGCATCTTGTTTGCTTTCTAATGTAGCCTTTTGTTGTGCGTATTGGTTTTCAATAAGTTTTTCTTGAAGGAGAATATATTTTTGAACCATTTCAAATCTTGTTTTTTGACCATCCATCTCGTCCATCATGGCTGTCTTTTGAATTTTTTCATAATCTTGCTGTGCTTTTGTAAGTTGTTGAGTTGACTTTCTTAACTTTTGAAGTTGTGTATCATCAAGTTCACCGTTTGCAATAGCCAAAGCAACTGTTGCATCTTTTGCCATTTCTTGTGCTTCTGCAAAAGTAAATCCAGCCTTAATTAATCTAGATGTTGCTGTAATTTCATTTTTAATTTCGGCAACTCTGTTTTTATTAGCAGCAGATATTTCTCCAAGTTTTGCTGCTGCCATTCCTCTCATTAATGCTTGTCCAGCCTCATTTAATGTTGCAATACCATTTTTTCCAATTGTTACAAATTGCTTAAGATCTTTTTGTAATCCTTCTGGACCAAGCGAATCTACAAAGTCTAAGAATTCTTTGCTTACTTTGCCGTTCTTAAGAAGTTTTTGATCAATACCTTCAAACTTTGTTAAACTAATTGCACCCTTGCCTAACATTACTCGTTTTAATTCTTTTAATCCACCAGTTGCATTAATTGAAGAGTCTTGAACAAGTTTTAATCTCTTAAGAAGATCATCAAACAAGGTAGGCTTTCTACTACCTCCTCCATCTGTCCCGTCTTTAACTCCTTTTGTTTTATCAGCACTTATCTTTGTTGCCTGTACTGCTGCTCTAGTTCCCATTGATGTAGAAACATCTTTTGCTGTAACACCTTCTACAAACCTACCAGGTCTTCTTGCATTTCCAACTTGCATTCCTGTTTCTTTCATAAAGTTTTGAGCATCTTGACTGTTGAGATCAAATGTTTCAGTTGCAGTTGCTAAAACAGTTAAATAAACTTTTTTCTGTTCATCTGGAAGTTTATTGTAATAATCTAGATTTGAATTTAAAGCCTCAAGTGATGCTGAATTTGCACCTAAAAGTTTTGTTGTAACCTTCATATCTATTTTGCCCTTTTGGGCTTGAATTTTAGCAATAACACCCTGTAAATCTTTTGCACCTTCTGGATTATTAATTATATAATTTCCAATAATATCTAAATCTAAAACTTGTCCAGTCTTTCCAAGATTATTATAAAAATCAATTAGTTTTTGTGCTGCTTCTGGAGTTTTTGCACTTTGAACATTTACAAACATAGCCTTTTGAACTGAGTCTAATGGTTTTCCAGTTCTATCAACAAATAAAGATGTGACACTTGTTAATTCATTAAGTGTAGTTCCGCCAAATCGTGTTGTAATATCTACAACTGCAGAAGCACCTTTTGAATCTCCTTGAAATAGTGATGCAAAATTCATAACTTGTGCTGGATCAAGTTGTCCTGATGACATTTGAACATTTAATAAATATTGCTGTTCTCTATTTAATCCCATTGACTGAATAGATCCAACTGCTGCTTCTGCAATAGGTGCCATTGGTGTATCTTTATATTTTGCAACTGCAGCCTTTTCTGCACCCTTTAACATTAAATGTTGTACTTTTCCACCTGGAGCATTTTTGAATGAGTTTAAAATTTGATCGTTTAATGTTGCATTTTGTGCAAGAAGTTTAACTCTTCCCTCTTCATATTTTTTTCTTAGTTTGTCTGCTTCTACAAGTTTACCTTCTGTTTCTAGTTGCTGAATTTTCTTTTGATTTTCTAAATCGTATGAATCTAATAATTCTTGACTTTGTTCTAGTGCAATTTTTTGCATTGCAACAGATGCTCCAGTTGCTTTTGCTATTGCTTCATTTCTTTTCTTTAAACCAATCATTGCACCAATTGCTAAACCAGCAACCGCACCGATTGCTGTTCCTATAACTGGTACAGCAGAACCAACAGTGGCACCTGCTGCTGCCATACCTGCAGCGACAGTGCCTCCAGCAACTAAGCCAGCAAGAGCGCCACCTGCTCCACCTGCAAGTCCAAAACCAGCAGTTCTTCCTATTGTTCCACCAGTAAAACGTGTAGCATTTTTTGTTGCATCAATTGATCTTGAAATTCCAGCCTTGCTATCTTCAATTAGTTTTACTCTAATTGCTACTGGGTCTTTTAATAAATTTTCACCCTCTGCGCCAATCAAATCTAGTAATTGTGCATTTACATTAATGCCGAATGAACGATTTCCTAATTGCTCTCCAATATTTGCTGCAACGCTTCTAGCCTGTGCTGGAGTCATAATACCAGAAGTAATTGCTGTTGCTAATTGAGTAACTAACTGACTTTGTGCTCCAAGTTGTCCAATATCTGTTATGCTTTTACCAAAATCTGCAACCATTTGTTTACCAGTTTCGCCTTCAACAAATGCTTGACCAAACGTTTTCTTTCCTGGTTGAATTTGGAACTGAGACAACTTTTGAGATCTTCTTCTGTCCATGACTTCACCAGCAGAAACCTTGCCAGTAGTTTCTGCCAATTTACGCATTGCTTGTTCTCCTGCACCCATAGCAGCAGTTGTTTCAATAGTTTTTGCTAATAAAGCCTCATTCTGTTTCTTTAAATAATAGTATGTTCCAGCAACAGCACCTATTGCTACTGCAATTCCACTCTTTGGTCCCTGAATCATGGACATAGCCATTGTTAAACCGCTTAGTGCTGTTGTAACTGGAGCAACCTTATCTGCAATTCCATCGCCCATCATTGATGCTGCATTTGTTAACCCCATCAATGCAAAACTTGCACCATTAACTCTTGCCATCATATTACGATCTCTTTGTTGTAATGCTGCTGCGTTATCTGCAGAACCACCAAATCTTCTACCCCTAGACATGAATCGTCCTCGTGATTGTGGTGTATTTTGTGCTTTAAATTCTGCCATTGTCATTTGTCTTACATCTGCTTTTGGAGCCATCTGAGCACCAATTGATGGAATAGATGCATTTAATCTTTTTCTTTGAATTTCTGATTCTATATATTCATCTTGAATATCCTGTCTTACTGCTGCTGTTGGAACAATTGAAGAAGCAGCAATTTGACCTAATCTTTTACCAACTGAAAGAATTCCTTGACCAATTGTTTTGCCTGCTTTTTGTGCACTACCAGCATCAATTGGTACTCCGACATCAGCAAAAGGATCGTTTGGATCATTAACAAAACCTCCTTGTTGATATCTTTGTACTGGTGTGCCAAACTTTCTTTTTGCTAAACCACCACTATTCATAGCCTCTAATATTGGACCATTTTGCTGTGTTGCTTTTTTGTTTACAACAAATTCTCCAGGCGTTAAAAGTGCTGGAACAGTATCTTTTTCACCATACCCAGGAACAGAACCACCGTTAGCAAATTTAAATCCAATATTTCCTTTTGCTCTTCTTGTAAGCCACGATTGTTGATCGGCAGACATTTTTACAATATTTCCAGTTGCATTTACTATTACAAAATCTTCAAACGCTGATCCCTTTTTTCTACCTTGTCTTTCTTTTATAAGATCAACAATAGATCTTCTAGATGCCAAATGCGTTTGATTACTTTTAGCACTTCCAGTTCTAATTTTCATTCCAGCATCTGATAATAACCCCATTGCCCATAACTTGTCTGCCTCAACTTTTAATGCTTTAGCCATGTCTGTTGTATTTTTTGATGTAGCACTTGCTTTTCTAAATATTTGAAAAAGACGATTATAAGTTTTACTACCTCTTCCTTCACCGCTTGCAAGTGCACCATTTGAGGCATATCTATCTGCCATTGCCTGTGTCCATGCAGCCTCAGTTGGAAATCTTTTCCAATCTGCAAGAACTGCACTCATAGCATTAGTTGCTCCTTGTGATTTAAGACCATCTCTTAAACCAATAATTGCAATTTTTGCATCTTCTCTTTTTAATGGATATGGTGATGGCAACATTGGATTATGTTCTGTTTGATTATTATATGCTTGGTTTCCTAAAAGAGTATATCCAGCATATTTTTTTCTACCAGCCAAATCACCAGTTGTGTGAAGTGGAGGTTGTATTGGACTATTTTTTCCAAACAAATGTAAACTTGATGTTTGTATTGCTCCACCACTTATAATTGTTTGTTTTTGTTGTTTTGGAGTTCCTTTTGATCTTAAAACAAAACCACCTTTATTTAAACCTTGCAAAAATCCTCTATTTTTTTGTGTTGCTTTTTTATTAACAACAAACTCTCCTGGAGTAAGCATTGCTGGAACTGAATCAGTGTTTCCACTCCCTGGAACTATTCCACCTTTAGCAAATTTCTTTCTTGGCATCATTGAGCCTGGATTATTTATTGCAAAATTATTTGCTGCAATCATGCCCTTTTGATATGCAGCAGTTAAAGCACCTACTGCACCAGCCTCTTGATTAAATGTTTGAATTAATTTTGCGTGTGCTTGATCAAGTGAGGCTGCAATTGTTGCTGCTTCAATTTGTTCTGAAGACATATATTGAGTTTGAAATGCAAGTCTATCAGATTGTTTTCCAAGACCAAGGAATCCATTCCTCATTGTTCCAAACAATTTAATAATATTTGCTGCACCATTAGCAATCAAACCAAATGTCATTAAGAATACTGGACCAATCGCACCAAAAATAGTTGCTAAAAGAACTAATGCTTTTTTACCACCTTCTCCAAGACTATTAAATTTATCTAACACTTTAGTTAAAAATTCTGCAATTGGAGTAACTGCTTTTAAGAACTGTTCTCCAACTGGCGCTATAGAAGCCTTAAGATTTTCCATTGACTTTTTAAACTTAGTACCAGTTGCATTCTCTAGTGTTTTTAATTCTCGTTCAGACAGAATTGCAAGTTCTTCTGTTGAGTTACCCATCAAATCAAGAACTCTTGATGCCTGATTTCCATCTTTAATTACGTTTTGAAATAAGGTTGAAAGTCTTGCAAACTGAAACTTTCCAAATAGTTGTTCAATTGCCTTTGCTCTATCTAAATCTGTAAGCCTATCTAATGCAAAGGCAAACTCTGTTACTATGCCAGCAACGTTTCCTTTATTACGTTTTACTATTCCTTCAATATTAATGCCAAGGTCTGCAAGCATTCCTGCAGCCTTATCAGTTGGATTAATCAATGAGGCAAGACCAGACTTTAATGCGTTGGCACCTTCAGAAGCATTGATTCCACCTTCTTTCATTGCTGTTAAGAAGAATGCTAAATCTTCAACACTACCACCAAGTTGTTGAACAACTGGTCCAGCCTTTGGAATTGCAATGGTTAAATCTTCAATTCCTACAACAGTTTGGTTTTCTACTGCGTTTAAAAAGTTAATTTTTGATGCAAGTTGTTCCGCAGAATATCCAAAAGCATTTTGTAATGACATAGTTGTTTCAAGTGCTTGTTGCTGTTCTACCTGACCAAGAACAGAAAGACGTGTTGCTTGAGCAACCTGAGCCATAAGATCTGCACCAATTTTACCTTGAGCAGCAGCATCTGCAGCCATCTTCATGGTATCTGCAACAGCAATACCATACTTAGTAAATTCATCTGCAAGTAATCTAACTTGATCTAATGCCTTTTGAGTTTCTGCCTGTGTTGTAAACATTTCACCATAAACACGCTTAAATCTAATTGCTTGCTTTTCTAAATCCATAAATACTTGTGAGGCTTTACTTCCAAATATCGTTAATGGTATCGTAAAACCAACCATCAACTGACGACCAGCCCACTGAGTATTCTTACCAAAATTTAATAAGTTGGTTGATCCTTGTTTTAAAAGTTGACCAAAAAGTTGTTGTTTTTGTGAAGTTAACGCAACTTGTGTTCCAAGTTCTTTCATATCTAATGTAAGAGGTCTTACAGCAATTGATTTTAATGCACCATTTGCATCTCTACCCATTTTAATATATTGGGTTTGCATTGTTTTAACACGTTCTTCAGCAACCTTGCCAATAGTGTCAAACTCTGTTTTAAAAATTTTGCTAAATGCTTTTGTTGATCCAGCAGCAAACCTAAAATATTCTCTAGTCGAAAGTTTATTTTTCTCTAATGACTCTGTAAATGATTCTGCACTGCTTTTAATATTCTTTAAACTTGCATTAAACTTACCAGTGGCATTAATTGAGTTTATTAAGTTTTGTTGTAAATCAGCCTGTGCTTTTGCTGCAGCACCAGTGCTTTTTGATAAAGAGGTGTTGAACAGAGATAACTGTCTTTGAAGTGCCTTAAGTTGTGCTAACGCTTCAGTAGCATCAATATTAACCTGAATATTAGACTGAATATCAGCCATTCATAGCACCTCTTTATTTATTACATATTTAGTAGTTCTGCATCTCTGAGATTTACCCCAGAGGCAACTTCTACAATTTTATATACTGTTGGAAGATCTAAGATTTCTTCCAAAGCCTTTTTATCTTCAGCAAGATCTGGTTTATATTGTTGAAGAGCAATCTGAACACAATCAACCAAAATGTCCATAGACTTTTCATTATCCTGTGCTACTGCTTCTACTTCTGCAAATTTCTTCATAAAAGGTCGAAGAAGTGAGATTTTAAGTGGTCGTGCAACTACCTTTGTTCCATCCATCAACACTACTGTTGTTTCATCTTTTGCAGTGTTTGCTGCCATTATATTTTTCCTTTCGACATAGTAAACTAATTATAGCATAGATAGGCTATTTTGTTGTTAAATCCTCGTAGTCTAAGCCCATTCCAATTCCAAATCCAGCCTTCTTTGCTGTTGCTCCCTGTAGAGCCAAAACATCATTTCCATCACTTGTTTTACCTTTACTAAATACTCTTGCTTTAAGATTTTCCCATTCATCTTGTTTATTATTTTTATCTAAATCTACTCCCTGAATTGCTGCAAGAAACTTCTTTTCTTGATAGTCAAGTTCTCTGCTAGAGGACAAGGTTGCCATTAATTCTGGCATAGATAGTGATGTTTCAAGTTCATGATAGTCTTTCCAGATACCGAGAAGAAATACCTCTGACTCTAACTTTGCTAAATCTAAGTCTTCCCAACCAGAACCTTTTTCACCCTCTATTGATTTTTCCTTTACATCTTTATCTGTAGGATTATTAATCTTTATATTTGCAGCATATTCTAAAATATCATATACCATTTTTAAATCTACTAAATCCTCAACATCTTCAACTGTTTTTGCTTTAGGATAGTACTGCTTCATTGCTATTGCAACACATTTTACTAAAACCTCAATAGCGTCCTGGTCATTTTTTACATTTTTTATATCATCAAACTGAACCATTAGTTCACGTAAATACTTAATCTTTGCAGGAACTAACTCTATAACATCACCATTTAAAAGTTCTATTTGTTTAGAATTATAAATTTTAGTTGCCATTATGTAATAATTTTAGCATAAAAGACAAAGACCCACCTAAAAAGATGGGCCTTGTCCACTAAACAACTAAGATTATGATGCAGTGTGAGTGCGATCAACAATCTTGCCGTATGTTGCTGTCAAATCATCTGGAAGAAGGCGGAAAGAAACTTCGAACATCGAAGCCTCATCACGCTTTGCAGACACAGTAACATTTTCAATGGAAAGAGCACGATACGCAATGTATACACGCTCAACATTTCCAGAATCTTCACAGTCACCAGTTCCTGGACCTACTGCAACGATACCACGC
>Ga0129333_10002576_pt1 | contig 16926 bp, 7 predicted proteins | sample CPB6_08_DNA_FD_94474 | JGI IMG/M metagenome (GOLD analysis project Ga0129333, IMG submission 94474) | Freshwater to marine salinity gradient microbial communities from Chesapeake Bay, USA - CPBay_Sum_0.6_0.8_DNA | ecosystem: Environmental > Aquatic > Marine > Coastal | place: USA: Chesapeake Bay...
GATGAAGCGGCTTCACCAGAAGAATTAAAGTTTCAGGCTAATAAAAACTTCCACGACTACGTTAGTGCACTTTCTTACAGATTACAAAAGAAAGCATATTTTGATGATCAAATTGGTGATAAGGGACCAATAGAAAGTGGATTTTTATTTGTAGAACCAGAAGTACACTTTTTAGATGATGATGAAAAAAATGCAATTGCATCAAGCGATAGAGCAAAAGAAACAGGATTAAAATCTTTAAGAACTTTTTTAACTAAATCAGGTGAAGAAGAAGAAATAAAAGAGAATAAATTAACAGAGAATATTATTGCTAGAATTAAAAGAAGAATATTTTAAAAAAAACCAAAGTAAATAGAAAAATTTTTTGACTTGATATATTTATCATAATAAAAGAATAAACATAAAACAAAAAAAAATAAAAAATTATGGCTGATTTATTAATGAAAATGCCAGTTCCGTATGAACCTAAAAGACAGAACAGGTTTATTTTACGTTTTCCTTCAAGTTTAGGTATCAACGAGTGGTTTGTGGAAAGTGCATCAAGACCCACAATCAAAATCAACTCAACTGAAATTCAATTTCTAAATACTTCAACTTATGTTGCGGGTAGATTCGTATGGAATTCAATTAATGTTAAGTTTAGAGACCCAATTGGACCATCAGCGTCTCAAGCAATTATGGAGTGGGTACGTCTATGTGCAGAATCTGTAACAGGTCGTATGGGTTATGCCGCAGGTTACAAAAAGAATGTGGACCTTGAAATGTTAGACCCAACCGGAGTTGTTGTTGAGAAATGGATTTTAGAAGGAGCTTTTTTAACTGACGCTAACTTTGGTTCGTTATCTTATTCACAAGATGCAATTGCCGACATTTCAGCGACTTTGCAAATGGACCGTTGTATTTTGGTTTACTGAAAATACTTCAAAATATTTTTTTCAAAATCCCTTTACTTCGGTATTAGGGATTTTTTTTGTTGTCCACAATTGTTTACTAAAAATAATGTGAAATTATATTTAAGGTAAAACAAATCTATATATGGACAATAACGTAAACGACTACGGTCAAATGAATTTTAATCTTCCCCACGATGTTGTGTCATTACCATCAGGTGGTATTTTTTATCCGTCAAAAAAGAAAAATGTAAAAATTGGTTATTTAACTGCGGCCGATGAAAACATTCTTGTAAACATGGATTCAAGAAAAACAATTAAAGAAAGTATTATTCTACCTTTATTAAGAAGTAAGTTATATGAACCAGATTTAAGACCCGAAGAATTATTAGATGGAGACATTGAGGCTATTCTTATATTTTTAAGAAATACATCATTTGGTCCTGAATATAAATTAATGGTTACAGATCCACAAACAAATAGACCATTTGAAACATCAGTCTTTTTAGATGAGATGAACATTAAAAAAACAAAAGTATTACCAGATAACGATGGGACATTTACAACAACTCTACCTAAAAGTGGGGCGACTGTAAAAATAAAACCATTAACCATGAGAGACACTATTGAAATAGAATCTATATTAGATTCATATCCACAAGGAAGGGTGTCACCAATTATTACTTTGAGATTAAACAAAATGATTGTTGATATTAATGGTAGTACAGACAGAGGAGATATTGCAAAATTTATTGAGACCATGCCAATTATGGACTCTAAACATATCAGGACATTCGTATTAGAAAACGAACCCAGATTAGATTTAACAAAAGAAGTAACCGCCCCGTCAGGAGAAAGAGTCAACGTGAACGTTGCCTTTGGGGTGGAATTTTTTCGGCCTTTCTTCTGAACATAGAGGATATATTTTAGAAGAATATATTTTTCTAGCAAAAATGTTACACATTTCCTATACGGACTTTTATCGTATGCCAACTTACGAAAGAAGATACATCATTGATAAATTAATTGAACAAAATAAAAAAACTTAAATGAAATATTTATCATTTAAGATATGATGTTTTTAAGCGACGGAAATACCGAAAATCAAGCCAATATTGTAAAGGGTTTAATTGATGCTGACGTAGCTGCAAGTTACGAGTCAGGTACCAAAATTGGTACGGCCTTTTCTCAAGGGGTTACAGATAATCTACTAAAAGGTAGTATCGGTAGTATTGGAGCTTGGATAAGTGGTCAAACAGAAGCTTTATTTGCTCCTTCAGAAATATACAAAAGAACAAGAATTCTAGACGAACAATCAACACAAATTAGAAACTCCCTTGGTTTAGGAATCGAAAGAGGTAGAGAGTTTGAATTGATGGTTGCAGATAACGCTTCTAGATTCGCAGAACTAGGTATGGGGGTTACCGATGTTTCCAAAACATTTAATGCCCTTGCTGGAGAATACGAAACAACAGTTACAATTTCAAATGAACAACTTACAGAATTGGCGGCAACCGCTCGTGTTACCGGACAAAACGTAGGAACATTAGCAGAAAAGTTTAGAGATGTTGGTATTTCAATTGTTAACGTTGGAGACACCATGGAAGGAGTTGTTGAAATTGCCAGAAGTGCTGGTGTTTCAGTTGCTGCGGTTTCTGCTGGAGTTGTCTCTAACCTTGAAAAAATGAACATATATAATTTCGAAGGAGGAATTAAAGGTTTGGCAAAAATGTCGGCACAAGCAGCAAGACTTGGAGTGGACATGACAAAAATATTCACAATAGTTGATAAAGTCTTCAATCCGGAAGGTGCAATTGAACTGGCGGCAGGTCTTCAAAGATTAGGAGTATCAGCTAATGCACTTCTTGATCCATTAAGATTAATGGACTTATCACAAAATGATCCTGCGGAGTTACAGAATCAAATTATAGAAATGTCCAAAGACTTTGTTAGGTTTAATAAAGAATTAGGTCAGTTCGAAATATTACCCGGTGAAAAAAGAAGGTTAAATGAAATAGGGAAAGAATTAGGATACGCTAATGGTGAGTTACAACAGATGGCTCTTCACGCAGCCGAATTCGATATGAAATTAAAACAAATCAAATTCCCAGAAGGAATTGCATCCAAAGAGGATAGGGAGTTAATTGCTACTATGGCAACAATTAACAAAGAAGGAATTGCGGAAGTTAAGGTCAAACAAGTTGACGAACGTGGTAATTTTACTGGTGAATATGATATTGTTGAAGCATCACAGTTAACCGCAGAACAAATCACAAGTTTAAAAGAAGAACAAAAAGGTCAGGCTAAAACCATGGAAGAATTAGCCAGAGAACAACTTAATCAAACCGAAAGATTAAATGCCAAATTTGATCAATTTTTTAAAGCAATTGGTTATGGTATGAGTTCTAGTCAAACTGCAAAAGGTATTTATGATTTATCGACAACTAGTTTAAGAGAAGCTTTATTTAGAGATAAAGAAACGGATCCAGGATTAATCGGTGGAAGATATGTAAGTACCAGAACATATAGGGAGGGAACCGACGCTGTCGCTGGTGAAGTAAAAGAGTTCATTAAAGAAGCTCTTGAAAATTATGGGATTAGTGACTTTGGAGATATAATTAATAAAATAAAAGACATTGATTTTACATCAATGTTAGGAGGTTTATCTAATCTTGGAAATTTATCAAATTTTGATTTTTCTACAATTACCGATACGTTAGGTAATTTATTTAATAGTGGTCTCGGAGGTTTAACAAATTTATTTGGAATGGGAGGGTCTGAAACTGATCCACTTTCAAATTTCAACGCAAATACAGAGACATTTAATAATACAGTTCAAACTTTTACTAACCAAATAACGAACATTAAAGAAATGGGTAAAATAGAATTTAAACCATTAGAAATAAATGAAAACGTTAAAATTGATCTAAATGTTAAACTTGATCCAGATTCTAAAAATCAAGCACTAACAGAATTAATGTCAAGAGCGTTAACCGAATATTTTGAAGGTGGTAAAAATACAACAAATATTAATATGGTTCTTGACCAGCTTAATAAATTAAAAACAGGAAATGGTTTAATACCTGGTGGGGCTGGAGGAATGTACACGGCAAGTGCCCCAGGAAAACCAGAGTAAATAATGATTTATTTAATTTAAAAAATTCATATTTATCTATTTATTTATAACAAAAATAAATTTTAATGTCTGATACTACTTTATCATTTGATGCCAGTTCATCGTTCAGAAATTCTTTGATGAACAGAAATCTTCCACCTTATACAGTTACAGGTGCGTTTTCACCACCATCTGGTAATGTTAATTATGAAGTTTCACCATTAAATGATAGTTCAGTTATTGATTCACCAAATGATTTAATAGGTACAACGGTTTTAGCAAATCAACTTTACCCATTAAATGCTTATGGTCCAGATGGTGGTTACAATAATATAATATCTACTAATGGAGCACCACTACCGGTCGACTCCAACCAAGGAGAATATGGTCAAGACGATGCGGATGTAGTATTAGTAAATGAATTTTTTATTGATGCTGCATACATTAAAAATATTTATGGACCTGAAACTGGATATAAAGATTTATACATAGTAACTGATGTAATTCAAAATGCACAATACTTTGTTCCTTATTCTGACAATGAAGGTGTACCTTTAGTTTTTTTACCATCAACTTATACACCATTTCAAATATTAATAGATGATAACCCACAAGGGTCGGTAGGTTTACTTTCACAGGATTCACAACTGGCTCAAAGAGGTGCGATCGCACTTCGAGATGAATTCAAAGCAAGAATCGCATTTGAGGAACAACAAATTATATCTAATGTATTTCAACTAGATAATTTACAAGATCCATTTGAAGCGTCATTAGTTGCCACCGGACAACAACCACTGATAGGAAAAAATTGGAAAATTACAGTTCCAGAAAATCCATTACTTTTGGCTGTTTCATTTGCAAATAGATTAACAGGAAGTTATTTTCCTGTATCACCAATACCAGGAGATTATTTTGATGAAAACCATCAAGTATTATCACCACAAACAGAAAACGCTCTTGGTGTTGTAAATAATTTGACCGGAGGATTACTTGGCCCAATACTTAACAAAACAAGAAATCCATCCGAAATTTTTATCGCAAATACCGGGTATGGTCAAAAGTCTGTTTTATTTAAAAGTTTAGATTACAACATTTATAGACCAAAATACAATAAAGGTTTATTACTTGGAGTAACCGAAGCAATCAATAACCTTTTAGGTAATAACACAACTCAAGGTGGAGGATATTATGTTGGTAGTGATCAGGCTGAACCATCAACAATAAACTCGCCAGATAATGAGATACCAGTTGATAGATTTGGTAAACAAACACAAGCACCTGTTTATGGTCCGTCTGAATTGGCTCAACTATATGAAGGTAATATTGATAAAATAAAATTTGGTTTAGCTGGTAAATCCTATACTAATTTAGGTGGAATTGCGGGACAATTTGTTTGGTTATCACCAAAGTATAAAGAAAACATAGGTTTTCATGTTAAACCAGGTGGAGACCCAGTACAACCACAAGATGCTGAATTTAATTCAGTTAAGGCGGAATTTAATCAAGACACAGATTCAACAGAGTTTGAGTTCAAACCTGGATCAATTTTAGATAACACACAAAAATTAATTGAATCCGCAGATAATGTAACGGGTGTAAGAAGATTACAACACGTTGGAAACGCTATTAACCAAGTTTCAAAAGTATTCAATGATGGATATAAGGAAATGACTAAAGGTTCCAGAGTTGTTGCTTATTATGATAGTGTTACAAATTCAGAAACAATTAGTATCGATGGTACTGAAGTAGGTGCGGAATATTGTAGAGTCTTTCAAAAAGACACTCCTTATCTTACTTATGGTGACTTACAAAAAACAGATGGTATAACTGAATCTGGTAGAAAGTTTAGTTATTCAATATTTGATAACACATATAATTTGAATATTGCACCACTACGAGGTGAAGAATCCACAAACATTAAGAATGGTAAAGTTAAAAAATATATGTTTTCACTTGAGAATCTTGCGTGGAGGACATCAAGTGAACCTGGTTATACATATGATGATTTACCAATTTGTGAAAAGGGACCAAATGGAGGTAGAATCATGTGGTTTCCACCTTATGATTTAAAATTCAATGATTCATCAACCGCATCATGGAACTCAACATCTTTCCTTGGCAGACCTGAACCTATCTATACATATAAAAATACAACAAGGACGGGAAGTTTGAACTGGACTGTAGTAGTTGACCATCCAGCGGCAATGAACACTATCATTGAAAAACAATTAGCAAATATGTCTCAAGAACAAGTAGATTCTATTATGGATTCTTTCTTTGCTGGTTGTGTTAAATATGATCTATATGATTTAGGACTTAAATTTAACCAACTTTCTATAAACGAACTATATACATATCAAGAACTATTACAAAATCCACAATTAACAAGAGAAGAAGAAGTTGATATACTTGGATCGATAAGTTATGCTCAAAATGCGTCGACCGGAGGTGCAAATACAATTGATGGGAATGCAAATTCAGGAACCGGAACTTCAGGTGGGAATAATGGAGGTGGAACACAAGGTAATAACACAACTAATAATTTGGACATAAATATTGGATCCGTTGAGTCAGAATTAAATTCGTATTTGGGTTTTGGTTTTTATTTTGACAATGATTACCCAATAGGAAAATCATCAAATTTAACATCTGTAACAACCCCATTCACTGACTGGTATTCTCAATATCTAGGTAGAAGGTCAACATATGAAGGAACATCAGCACCTATAGAAGTTGCTGTTGGATCAGAAAAATTTTCTAGTGCTGGTATAAGTAAATTTTTTGATGACGTAATAATTGGTAATTTTTCACAAATACAAAATGATTTTGTCCCTAAAGTACTTAAAAAGGCTTTGGTAGATTTAGAAGCAACAGTTACACTGGAATTGATAGGTTCCGCGTCGGCACCGGCAAAAGAAAATTACAACGTAAACTTATCTAAAAGAAGAAATAGTACTGTAGAAAATTGGTTGAATACACAAAAAATTGGTGACAAAACGGTAAAACAATGGAGGGATGAAGCTAAATTAATTATAACATTTAGACCTGATGGTGAGACAGCCGTTATACCAAAAACTGGAGATTTAGTTTCTTCAAAAGGGAACACGGAAGTTGAATCTGTAGATAAAGATTTCAATTTGGCTAGCCCAATTAATTGTACAACAGATATTAAAGACGTAAGTCTTAATAAAGTTACTAATAATTCACAATGGTATAGTATTCCGGCTATGGCATGTAGAAGAGTTGCTTTTGCAAAAATTAAATTATCAAACGCTAAAGAACCCAAGTGGAAATGTGGACCTAATAATGATGGTAAATGTATACAATCAAAAGATGGTACTTTTGCAAGTAAAAGTGAATGTGAAAATGCACCACCAGAACAAGGAGGATGTAAAAGAAATGAACAATTAAAAAACTTCAAATGTGTAACTCCAGGTCAACCTTGTCAAAAAGTTGCGGACGGAACTGGTGATTATACCACTCAAGAGGAGTGTGATAAAAACTGTGGACAGATATCTACAAAGTATGCATGTATTGATGGAAAGTGTGAGCAATCTGCGACAGGTGAATTTAAAACACTAGAAGATTGTATAAATTCTGGATGTACACCACCACCGAAACCACCAAGACAAAACGATGATGTTGATATTGATGTTAAAAAAAGAGTAAAAGAAGGAATCTCGAAAAAAATATTAAGAAAATTATTTTCTGAATGCGACTATTTTGAAGTAATTAAAATCACAAACCCTACGGTTTATGCATCATTGAAAGATAAAATTAAGTTTTTCAATCCGACTTTCCACTCAATGACACCTGAAGGTTTGAATGCTAGATTAACATTTTTGAATCAATGTGTAAGACCAGGACAAACAATACCAGTTATCGGACCAGACGGTAAACCGAAATATAACGATGCGAGAAATACCTCATTTGGTACACCACCAATTTTAGTATTGAGAATTGGAGATTTTTACCATACTAAAATAGTACCAAATCAATTGTCAATAACTTATGAACCATTATTATATGATATTAATCCGGAAGGTATCGGAGTCCAACCTATGTTGGCAAAAATTACCTTGGGATTTGATTTTATTGGTGGACATGGATTAGCCGGACCGGTAGCACAACTTCAAAACGCATTATCATTTAACTATTATGCTAATACAGAAATTTATGATGAAAGGGCGGTTGCAACAGAAAGTACAAAAGAAAGGGACGAAGGTATGGTTGCAAAAATTGTTGGTAAGGCTAATGTTGTACCATCTAATAGTGCCGCAATAAATAACCAGGATGCTGGTGAAAAAGGAGGATCGACAATTGGAAATATATTAACGACAGAGTATTATAATGATGGAAAAATTATGACGGGTGAAACAGAATATACCGCAATATTTGAAGAACTTTCAACTAAAACAAATAATTATTTCACAACAATTTTTAATCAAATCAAAAAACTGTATGAAGTTACCAATTACCCAATATCTCAACTTGTTTTGGAAGATAGAAATTATAAAGAAGGTGTTTTAAATTATTACAAAAGCAGTTCTGATAAAATAGAAATTATTGGAAAGCCATCTGATTATCAAGGTAGTATCGGAAAATTATTTAAACAGGCGTTAAAAGATGTGACCGACAAAAATAATCCTATATTAAAGGCAATTGAAGATAGTAATAATGAATGGTCAAAACAAACAAAACGTGATGTGGAAAATGTTTTGTTTGATATCATTTTGAATCAAGAGGCCGAAATGGATCAAGCGGTAACCGGAGCAATAAATGAAATAGTTAAATACCAAGAAGATTATATACAGACCTTTAAAGAGTTGGATTTAGTAATTAATAAAATTGATGGTTACAAAACGGACACCGGAGAATACCTTGTTTATAACACAGAATTAATACCCGGAGGGACTAATGTTTTTGAAAATATGATAAGGATCTATCCTAGTGAAACCGCAAGTGCTTTCACATTATATAACAAAAGTATACTAGAGAATAAAATATTAGACCCAAACAAAGCTTTAACAGATCAAGGACTTTCTTTCAACCCAACATGGGTTTTATTTTCTCAAGACACATATACTAGAAGATTTTATATGGTAATGTCACAAACATTTACAAACGATGATAAGTATAATGCATTTGTTGATAAATTATTAACAGAAAAAGTTAAAGGTAACACAGATCTTGTAAAACTAATTCAAGCAACGTGTGAAAAACTGAAATTTAACTTCAATGAGGAATATAAAAAAGAAAAAGAAATTTTCGACAAGTACGAAAAAACACCAGAATACGAAAAATTCAAAAAATATAAAATTGAAAAATTCGAAACAAAATTATACTACACAACAGAAGAAAATAGTAACACAAAAGATAACAGAAAATTACTTAAAGAAACGTATTCTACGATTAATACAAATAAAAATAAAAAAACCTTTAATGGTAAAGTAACATTCTTATAAAAATGGCACTTCAATATTACAATAGATATAATATGTTTTTAGAAAATGGAGTACAACAGGTCGTTCCTTATGTACAATTACCATTAAAACCATCAGATAAAAAATATATATTTAGATATGGTCAATCTAGGTTAGATAAAATATCTCAACAGTATTACGGGTCTCCTTTCTTTGGATGGTTAATTTTACAAGCAAACCCAGGATATACAGGTTTAGAATCTAATATTCCTGATGGGGCAGTATTGACAATTCCATTTCCTCTTTTAACTTCATTACAGGACTATAAAGGCGCTCTGGATAATCACTTCTTGTACTATGGTAAATAACTCTGAAAATATATTAGTTGAATTTGATTATCAAAACATATCAGTAATTGACCCGAACAAAGTAATTGCTGAAGATGGAACTATTAAAGAAAGATTGATCAAACATGAAGATCTAGTTTACTACGCAAATTTAGAATGTTCGGTAACGCCAAGAACAAAATTGGCACTAGGAGTTCCACAGAACACACAAATCCAAACTATATCGGTTGGAAAAATTAATTTCCTAAATCCAGGGTTTAAAGATTTCCTCGACACTGCAGATACTGATGAACTAACAGGTAAAAATACATTACAAGGCAAAGGTCAAAATCAACCAAGATTAGATCAAGTTAAATACGGAACTAAAGACAACGATTATTATATAAAACAAACTCTTACTTCATATGGAGATCCAGGATCTGTTGATAATGGTCTTTTGGGTTTAAATCAAATTAACATAAGTTATGGAACTGAATTTTTACCTGAAGTAAACATAACTATGGAAGACGTAAAAGGTCGGGCATTATTTGAAGCCGGAAACGATTCACCATATGCTGCCTTTTTTAATTTACCATATCCACTATTTCATTTAACAATAAAAGGTTATCTAGGGAAGGCAGTAAGAATACCATTAATGTTACAGACGTTCAACGCAAGTTTTGATCCATCAACTCATAATTTTAGAATACAATGTAAGTTTTACACCTACAAATATACGGTATTGGCGGATGTTACTTGGGGTCAAATTATGGCAGTCCCTCAAATGTATCGAATCAAAATTGATTCCGCAAATACACAAAGTACTAATTCTTCTAATAGTAGTACGAACACTTCTGTTAAATACAGTAGCGGTGGATACCAAAAAATGAAAGAATTGTATTCGGAGTATAAAGCTAAAGGATTAATTGATGAAACATTTCCAGAGATTACAATTTTAGAATTGAAAAAAAGATTAGGTCAACTAATTACAAACATAGAAAACAACTTTAGAAAAAAAAATCTAGATGTACTTAATGATTTAAAATTATATTCTGAAAAACTTGCGGACTTCTCTAAAGATGTTTACTTGGCATCATCAACAAGTGTTTGGTCAAGAAAATGGTTAGATTATGAAAATATATTCATTCAAAATAATACAGACAAAACAACATTATATAAGTTTAAACCCGAGTTTAGCGATATCCAAAAACAAAACGAAGCGATAACCGAATTAGATGGTATTCTAAAAAAATACTTGAACGAGTTACAAGCAAACAAAGCGGTAGGAAAAGATTTGGGTAATATCCCAGTCAAGATTGAAACCTTTTTCAAAAAAGTAACATTAGGTGATATCAATATTGGAGAAACTTTATATAAAAGAACGGGAAAACAATTAGAAATCGGTTCCCAAGAATATGATACATCCAAAAAAACAATTCAAGAAGAAATAATAAACGGAAACAAATTAACAAATTACCCAGGATTATTATTTTTTACGGGACCAAATTCCTTCCAAGACCTTATTAAAAAGAATGATGAAAAGTTTATTGCCAAAAAACAAGAAATAGAGGAAGGGTTAACCAAACAAATAACAGAACAGTTTAAAGATAAAAATAATGGTTTGGGGTTTGAGCCAACTATTAAAAATATATTAGCGGTATTTTTTGCACAAGGAGAAGCCTTTTTAAGATTGATGGATGATGTTCACACAGTTGCGTGGACTTTAAGAGATGACGAAAATAGAAAAAGAGCGATTTTTGATTCAGGATCAACACAGAAAAGTGTTGATTACAAATACAATGAAACAAATCAAGTTATTTATCCATGGCCTCAACTTATTGTTGAAAATTTAATTGACGGTAAAGAAAAGTACGAATTAAAATATCCTGGTGATTATGTTTTGGCAAATAAAATAAATGCTTTCGTTCCTGAAATTTGGCCGGAAGTTCAGTTTGTTGAAGAATTTTTAAGAGGTTATGTCGAAAGAGAAAACCCACAATTTGACTTTGGAGATGCAAATAATGATTTAACTCAACCACAAAGATTCAGTTTCAACGCAATTGAATTTACAATTGGTAATGACGTTTATTCTAATACAGAAGAAGTAAAATTCTTTTATGAAATATATGAGAGGATGATTTTAAACTCTTATTATTCAAAATTCAACAGAAAATCAATCACAATAAATAACATACAAACTTCAGTTGTTGAGTCTGAAGTTACAAATATGATGACGGCATTAGGAACCAGTAATCCAATTCTATCTAAAAAAATTAAAGAATTAAATATTAATGCACCAGTTTACCAATCATATTTGAAACAAATATCAAATGACGGTAAAGGATCATCATGGAACAATTACGAAAGAGGTATTTTTAACACACCATATATTAAAAATGATACTAATGTTTCATATGCTTTATATAAGTCTGACATACTACAAGATAATACATCAGTTCCTAAATTAGGTTTAGAAAATAACGCTCCGGTGGAATCATTCTTTGGTGGAGATATTATAAATGAAGAATATGACTTCACAGATTTATACCCACTAACAGATCTAAACTGGTGTAAAAATTATTTGGCAAATGGTAATTCCGTTCAGTCAAGTGTCGATACGTTCAAAACTAGTGACACTTTAAAATATAGAACTGATAACAAAGTTATAAGTAATAAAGATGATATTTCACCAATTTCAAATTTTAATTACAAAACTAAAACATTTGATCAAGTTTTAAATTTACAAAATTTAACAAGCTTTTATAAGGGAAGAATTATAGAAGAACAATATGCAACCGAAGGATCAATATTTTATGTGAATTATAGTGGTAATGTTTATAACGAACAGACAACATCAATATTCAACACACCATTCTTCGCAAATGCAATACAAGAAGGTGTTCAAAACTTTAGGTATAATTTGGCCGATAAATCACCATATAAAGCAGCGGCTTACTTATTTTTGAATAGTTTACCACTCGCAACGTTAAAAGAAAAATATAAAAAATTAAACTCGGATAATTCTATAACCAATTTAAGTTATATATTACCATCATTTAAAAAGTTTGCAGCAATTCATAATTTACCATATTCGTGGGTTTTAAAATACGGATCTATATGGAATAGGTATAAGACATTCAAATCCACAGGAGTTGATTTTTTAGATTCGGTTTGGAAAAATACGGACTACTTGGATAACTATGATCCTAGTACACAATCACCCACAACGACATATCAAGTAATAGTTGATGGTCAAAATTATGATATTGTTTTAGATAAAAACACTCAAATTATATTGGCAAATCTCAATCAGATTACCACAGGATTTTACCCGAAACTTATTAATGACTTCAATGTGTTCTTTCAGGGTAAAAGTATCTTCAAACAAACAGGAACAATCACCGGAACTTATTTTGTTTCTGGAGATAAAGTAGAAATAGTTAACACATCTTCTAACTCTATAACACCAGGAACCGCTCTGTCCGGATCAACCTTGGCATTGAACACAATTATTGTTAGTCAAGTTTCCGGAACAACTGGAGGTTCTGGTTTATATATAACAACACCAATTCAAAATAATGCAAATACTGGTATTAAGAATTTTGTTGTTACAAACAAGGCAATCGGAGGGTATTCAAATCAAGACATTCAAAACGCTTTAAATACAAATTTCAAAATGGTTTTGAGTAATTCATCTGTAATTGTAAAACCTCAAGGATTTGATATTTTAAACCCAAATAGATCATTAACGGTTTATCCTTGGAGTTGTTATGTTTTATCCGACGACGGTCAATCCGCATTTGCATTACCATCATTGGGATCTAACGTTAATCAGGCAAGTCAAGAATGTTTCAATCAAGCTGGGACACAGACTATTAATTTACAAAATAATCCCGCATTACATAATGGTTCTGTTAGACTATTTTGGAAAGCACCACAATATGGATATTTTGATGTTAGTAAAATTACAAAACCAAAACCAGACGAATATACAAAACAAATTTTAAACAACACTGAATGGCAAGAAAATTATTCATTACACGGAGATTCAAGTAAATATTCTAAAATTGATGAGTTATTTACAACGTTCACTCCGGAAATTCTAGACCTTTTTGAAACTCACTTTTTAAACTTCAGTAAATCAATTTATGATTTTGAAAGTATTACAGTACCTAGAAAAGAAGATACCCAGATAGAACAAAGAAATGAAAATTTCCAAGCATTAATGAGAGAGATGTTTGTAATACCTAAACCATCTAATCTATCAGGATCTACATTAGTCACAAAAATAACTGAAGATCAAAAAACAAACATTCAAAAACTAATTGACGAGTTTATGAATTATAAGATTACTTTCAAGTACGGTAACCCTTCAAGTTTTGATAGAAAATTGTTTTACAGTTTTGCACCACAAAATATAGTAGATCCATACACATGGGAAACTTATGTTCAAAATAGTTTACCAACAAGCGGAGGTACTACGACTTTGGCGGTGTCAAAATCATCAAATCCACAAACTTGGGCATCTTTAGAAACATATGTAGGTTTTTCAGAAATACCACAATTAAAATATAGCGACAATGGTTCATATATAACAGATTTCTTTGTTGACATGAATATGAATTTTAATGAAAATAATGTTAAATTATTTGCACCTATAATTAAAATATATGCTCAAGCAAAGATAACTGACCCAACAATGAATCAAGATAAGTTTTTCTCTGGAATGACAAATTATAAAACTAGTAGTGATTCTTATATAAACTTAATTCTTGGTGATATAATCACAAAGGTTAAAGCGAAAATAGGCCCTATTAATGTTACCACTGAAAATCCTGGGGTAAAATATACAGAATTTGAAGGTGAACAAACCAGACTTGAGTTGTGGGAGACTTTAAAGGGAATTAATGATAAATGGATATCAGGAGGGGATTTTAAAACCAAAACTTTATTTGAGGACGTATTAACTGTTGATAGGGCTAGTAGAGACATAGGTCAAAAAATATACGTGGATATATTCAAAGCAAAGGACTTGATTGAATATATGGATTATAAAAATACAATGTTAGGTATTGTTGAAACAATATTTAGAGATAATAGATTTACATCATTTATACTCCCATCTTATGCTAATTTTTATAATGTACAAGACGCATCCAAAAACCCAACACCAAGACCTGAAGGAACTTTAGAATTTGCAAACACTTTGTTTGGGACATTTTTAAATGTTGATTATCGAGAAACCACAGCCAAATATTTAGCCGTTTATTCTTTTGTGCCAAGTACACATTTGGCGATGAATGATAACATTGATTATAGATATAGAGATGACGCTTTTGATTTAAGGAGGGCATCTGACAACCCACTTTTAGAAAATCAAGAAGGAAAAACTAACTGGGATAAATCAAATAAAGTTGTTGGGTTTAACGTAGATTTTGGACCACAAAACCAGCAAATATTTAAAAGTCTTGATATTGCTCAAGACCCAGGAAAACCAACCGCGGAGTCTGAACAAATGTTAACTCAAATGGCCAACCTATATCGAAATAGATCTGGAGCATCACAAAGCGCTTCACTATATAACGTTTATAAAAACAGAAGTTATAAATGTACTATAGATATGATGGGTAACGCACTTATACAACCAACAATGTATTTTAATTTGAGAAATATACCTATGTTTGCCGGACCTTATATGATTACTCACGTCAGTCATAGAATTAGTGAGAATGGTTTTGATACGACTATTGAAGGTCAAAGACAACCTTTCTATAGTATTCCAGCAATTGATAACCTACTTCAATCTTTGACAACAAAAATATTAGAATCAATACAGGAAAGAATTGAAGAACAAGATAAGAAAATACAAGAACAAAATAATATATTGGCTCAAAAATCTGAAATAATTAATAGAGCCAATTCATCAAATATACAACCAACGGCCAATCAAAATTGTTCTGAAAATTTGGTTAAAGTTTTTGAATCATACACAAACAAAACTCCAGTTGAAACTAAAATTACTTTCGATAAGGCAATTGAGGTTATTAACGAACAAGTTGAAAAACAATCTTTAAGTTCACAAAACAAAGATAAATTATTTGATTTTATATTAGCAACTTTATCTATAGAAACTGGGTCCGGAATAACATTTAAATCTTATGACCATAATTATGCTAGTGTAACATTAGACATAAACCCTTGGGGTGACTCACAAACGTACTTTAATAAAAAGTACTTCTGTGCCGACAAGGGACAAAAGAAAAATGTTCCATACGCATCATTTGACTCGTTTGAAAAGTTTGTTGAATTCTTTATTTCTAAATTTAAAGCAAAAGTAATTGCAATTGGTAGTTACAAATATGACGACAATAGTTATAAAGAAAAGTTGGCAAAGGCAAACGTTCTATTATGGACATCTAATTTGGAAGATAAGGTGTGGGACGATTTGGCTCAAGCCGATAAGAAAAAATTAGAAGAAAAAGTTGAAAATGTAATAGGATATTTTGTTTCTAAATTCAAGAATCAATAATTTTTATTTATTATGATATATTTATATAAAAAAAACATATGAGCAATACTAAAATGATATTAGACAATTATCTTGGTAAAAACACAAGAGTTTCCGAAAAAGATATGGGTAATGGAACTAAAGAAGTTTGCGACCTAGATACTGGAGATTGTTATACAGTAAGAATGAGAGATGGATTGATTGAAAGAGTTGACAACACAATGAAAACATTCAAAAAAATTCAAGTAGAAACCAAATCTGGTATAAAAACATTATTAAATGGATAAAATGAATATTGATAAAAAAATATTAGAAGAGATTAAAAGATATAACTCTATTAATAAATACATTATGGAACAGGGTGAATTACCACCCCCACCACCAGGAGGAGACGCAGGATTGGAAGAACCATTACCTGGAGGACCACCAGCACCTGATGCAGGAGCACCACCAGCACCTGATGCAGGAGCACCACCAGCACCAACGGGAACAACAGAGATTGACGTTGAAAAAGATGCTGATGTTGAAGAAATAGGAGGTGAAGAAGGCGGTGAAGAAGGAGGTGAAGAAGAAATTGATATTACAGATCTAGTTGATAGTCAAAAAAGTATGGGAGACAAACAAGACGAGTATTTTAATAATTTATTTTCACAACTTTCAAACC
>Ga0129333_10002579_pt1 | contig 16915 bp, 12 predicted proteins | sample CPB6_08_DNA_FD_94474 | JGI IMG/M metagenome (GOLD analysis project Ga0129333, IMG submission 94474) | Freshwater to marine salinity gradient microbial communities from Chesapeake Bay, USA - CPBay_Sum_0.6_0.8_DNA | ecosystem: Environmental > Aquatic > Marine > Coastal | place: USA: Chesapeake...
CTTCTGCTCGACCTCGTCGAGCAGCGCGACGCGGCCGGTCAGCCCGAGGCGGCCGAGCGGCTCTGCCTGCTGCTCGTCGAGCAGCCCGCCGCCGACTTGAAGAAGGCCCTGCCGCGCATCGAACGGCTGGCGGGCAAGGCGTCAGCCGCCCGCGTGCGGCAGCACGCCTACGCGGCCTGGATCGTGGCCGACGGCTCCGGCGACGCGGCGTTCCTCGCCGCCTCCGCCGACAAGTCGCGGCTCCGCGACCTGCTGGCCGCCGTGCCGGCGATCGCCGACGTCAAGCTCCGCGGCGCGCTGTACGCCGCCGTGCGGCCGCTGATGTTCGAGCTGCCGCCCGGGCTCGAGGCCGAGCCGGGTGGCGGCGGGCCGCTGCAGACCGGTCTCAGGGTCGAGGTCTTCGCCCCCAGCCCCGGCAACGTGGCCGTGGAAAATCTCGCCAAGCTCGAGCCGCGATCCTCAGGCGTCGTCACGCAGATCGGCCTCGATGTGCCGCAGCGGCCCCAGGGGGACAATTACGCGCTCAAGTTCTCGGGCATGCTGCTCGTGCCCAAGGCGGGTAGTTACACGTTTTTCCTGGGGTCGGACGACGGTTCGCGGCTCTACGTCGACGACCGGCTCGTGATCGACAACGACCGCCGCCAGGGCATGACCGAGAAGAGCGGACAGGTCGAACTGGCGGCCGGGGCCCACCCCTTCGTCGTCACCTACTTCAACTCCGGCGGCGCCCAGGGCCTCGAGGTGTCGTGGCTGGGTCCCGACCTGCCCCGCCAGAAGATCGCCCCGGACCGCCTCGCCGTGTCGGGCGGCATGGACACGATCCACGACGTGGCGATCCGCTCGCTGGCGTCCATCCCCGGCCACGAAGCGGAGAAATTCACCGACCTGGCGGCGCTGGTGAAGGCCGATCGGCACCGCGCCGCCGCGATCGCCGCGCTGGCCGTGATCCCCGCCCAGCACTGGTCCGCCAAGGAGGTTCCGGAACTGGCCGACAACATCGTGGGCTACCTGAGCGCCATGCCGGCGGCCTTCCGCACGTCCGCGCCGGCACTCGAGGCCGTGGCCTTCACCAAGGCGCTGGCCGCCACGCTGCCCGCCGAGCGGGCCAAGGCGATCGCCGACCGGCTCGAGAACCTCGACGTGCGGGTCATCGCCATCGGCACCGTCGTGGAGCGGATGATCTACGACAAGGAGAGCCTGGCCGTGCAGGCCGGCAAGCCGGTCGAGTTCCGCTTCTCGAACACCGACAACATGCCGCACAACTTCGTGATCGTGCGGCCGGGAGCGCTGGAGGAGATCGGCCTGGCCGCGGAGGCCACGGCCCGTGACGCCGACGCCAAGGATCGGAACTACGTGCCCCGCTCCGACAAGGTGCTGGCCGCCAGCCGGCTCCTCGAGCCGGGCCAGGCGCAGACGCTGACGTTCGAGGTCCCGCGCGAGCCGGGCATCTATCCCTACGTCTGCACCTATCCGGGCCACTGGCGGCGCATGTTCGGCGCCCTCTACGTAGTGGAGGATCTGGACCAGTATCAGGCCAATCCCGAGCGCTATCTGGCCGCCCATCCGCTCCAGCTCAAGGACGACCTGCTGGCGTCGGTGGGCCGCAACACCGAGTGGCTCTACGACGACCTGCTCGCCAGCGTGAAGCCCCTGCCGCCCGGCAGGTCGTTCGAGGTCGGCCGGCGGCTGTTCGCCGCGGCCAACTGCGTGGGCTGCCACAAGCTCGGCGACGAGGGCCGTGAACTTGGCCCCAACCTGGCCGCCCTCGAGCCCCCGAAGCACACCGCCGAGCACATCCTCAAGTCGCTCTGCGAGCCCTCGCAGGAGATCGCCGAGAAATACCAGTCGCACGTCTTCGTGCTCGATTCGGGCAAGGTGGTCACCGGCATGATCGTGGAGGAGTCGCCGAACGAGGTGAAGGTGATGTCCGATCCGCTGGCGCGGTGCGAACCCACCGTCGTGCGCAAGGACGAGGTCGATGAACGGACGAAGTCGCCGGTGTCGATCATGCCCAAGGGCCTGCTCAACAAGCTGTCGCGCGAGGAGATCCTCGACCTGATGGCCTACCTGCTGGCCCGCGGCGACGCCAAGAATCCCGTCTTCGAGGCCGCCAAGGTCGGCACCCCCTGACGGCGACACCCCACCAGCCGCATGCCCACCAGCCGCCGTCCACCACCGCGCGACGCCACCCCCGGCGGCAGGCGCCGCTGGATCGCGGCGGCCGTGGTGACGCTGCTCGCGATGCCGGCCGCGGTGCTCTTCCTGCGGCGCGGACCGGACCGCCTCGCCGAGGTCCGCGACCTGCAGCGCGCAGCCCTGGCGGCCGGTTCGGCGCCGGCGGCCGATCTGGGACGCATCGTCCGCAGTGCCGATCGGCTCGGTCGCGAGGATCTCCGCGCGGCCCGCGACGAGTTGCTGAAAGACTGGCGCCGGCAGTTCCACGAAAGCCGCGACCGCTATCTGGCGGCACCCGCCGTGGAGCGGACGGCGCTGCTCGACGAGCAGATCGACCGCATGACCACGGTCAGCGCCCTGCTCGACGCACTCGATCCGATGGCCAGGCCCGGTCGGGTCGCCCGCCTGCCGAAGCCCGACGGCACCCCCGGCCCCGCGGCCGTCGCCTATCAGCAGGCGCTCCTGGACCGGGCCAGGCAGCGCCGCGTGGCACTGCCTGCCTTCCGCTGACCGGCGCGGCGGCGCGGGCCGCCAGCCGGTATGATCGCTTGCAGACCGGCACGTCACCCGCTCCCCGAACGAGGTTTCCCGTGGACGGTTCCCCGACCCGCTCCTGGCTCGTGGCGCTGGTCCTGACCCTGACGGCCGTGCCGATCACCGCCTCGGCCGACGACGTCCGGCCCGGGTTCACGACCCGCGAGATCGCGGGCTGGCAGGTCCATGTCAACGAGGCCCTGCTGACCAACCCGGAGAGCGGGCTCGACGCCGCACTCGGGCTTCTCGACAAGCAGCTCGCCGAGGTCGTCAGGGTGGTGCCGGCGCCGGCCGTGGCGGAACTCCGCAAGACGCCGCTCTGGTTCTCGCCCGAATATCCCGGGGTTCCGCCCCGGGCGGAGTTCCATCCCGACGCCGGGTGGCTGCGCAACAACGGCCGCGACCCCGCCATGGCCCGGGCGGTGGAGTTCACCAACGTGAGGATCTTCGCCGCGGAGACCGACCGCATGCCGAACTTCGTGCTCCACGAACTGGCCCACGCCTACCACTTCCGCGTGCTGGGCCGCGACCGCGCGGACGTGATCGCCGCCTACGAGCGGGCCAAGGCGGCGAACCTCTACGGCCGGGTCGAACGACACCATGGCAACGGCCGGCCGAACACGTTCGAGGCCGCTTACGCCATGACCGATCCCGCCGAGTATTTCGCGGAGACGACCGAGGCGTATTTCTCGCGGAACGACTTCTTCCCCTTCACCCGCGAGGAACTGCGCGCCCACGACCCACGGATGTTCGCCGTACTCGAGGACGCCTGGGGCGTGAAGCCGGCTCCGGCTCCGGCGCCGCGAGAGGCGGCAGCCGCCCCGGCGCCCGAAGCGGCGCTTGCGGACTACGGCAGGATGATCAAGCCGCTGCTGGCCGCCCGTTGCGGGGCCTGCCACGGCGCGCTCAAGCAGGAGTCGGGGCTGCGACTCGACACCGCCGCGTCGCTTCGCGCCGGCGGCGAATCGGGGCCGGCGCTGGTGCCGGGTGATGCCGCCGCCAGCCTGATCCTGGCCCGCGTCAGCGACCCCGATCCCGCCACCCGCATGCCGCCCGAGGGCGAGGCCGAGCCACTCGGCAGCGCCGAAGTGGCGGCGCTCGCGGCCTGGATCTCGGCCGGTGCCCCCGCGCCCTCCGACGAGCAACCCGACCCCGACCCCCGGCAGCACTGGGCCTTTCAGCCCCGGCTGAGGCCCGAGGTGCCTCCCGTCTCGTTGCCTGCCTGGCAGGGCCGGGTGCGAAACCCCATCGACGCCTTCCTGGCCCGCGACCACGAGCGGCACGGGCTCCTGCCCCAGGCCGAGGCCCCGCGTCACGTGCTCGTGCGACGGCTGTACCTCGACCTCATCGGCCTGCCCCCCACGCCCGAGGATCTGGCGGCACTCGTGGCCGACGACGCGCCCGACTGGTACGAGCGTCTCGTCGATCGGCTGCTCGCCGATCCGCGCCACGGCGAGCGCTGGGGCCGCCACTGGATGGACATCTGGCGCTACAGCGACTGGTGGGGCCTGGGCGACGAGCATCGCAACAGCCAGAAGCACATCTGGCACTTTCGCGACTGGATCATCGAGTCGCTCAACGCCGACGTGCCCTACGACGAGATGCTGCGGCAGATGCTGGCCGCCGACGAGTTCTACCCCGACGACCCGTCCCGCCTGCGGGCCACCGGCTTCCTGGCCCGCAACTGGTTCAGCTGGAACCGCACGCAGTGGCTCGACGAGACGGTCGAGCACGTGGGCAAGGGCCTGCTCGGCCTGACGCTCAACTGTTCCAAGTGCCACGACCATAAATACGACCCCATCCGGCAGCAGGACTTCTACGCCATGCGCGCCTTCTTCGAACCGCACCACGTGCGGCTCGACGTCGTGCCGGGTGAACCCGACGTGACCCGCGACGGCATTCCCCGCGTCTTCGATGCCTGGCCCGACGCGCCCACCTACCTGTTCGTGCGCGGCGAGGAAGCGAAGGCCGACACCTCGCGGTCGATTCCCCCGGGCGTGCCGGAGGCGCTCGAATTCTGCGCGCTGACGATCGAGCCTGTGCCCCTGCCCAAGGCGGCCTGGCAGCCGGCCCGACAGCCGTGGGTGATCGAGACGCACCTGGCCGCGGCCCGCCGGGCGCTCGCCGACGCGCAGCAGGCCCTGGAAAAGCCCGCCACCGACGCGACCACGCGCAGGCACGACGTCGACGTGGCCGCGGCCGAACTCCGCGCCGTGGAGCAGCGGGCCGACGCCACCCGCGCCGCCTGGACCGCGGAGGACGACCCGACGGCGGCAGACGCGGCTCGCAGCGCCGCCGATCGGGCGGCAGCGGCGGTGCGTGCCGAACGAGAGGTGGCGGTCGCCAAGGCCCGGCGGGCGCTCGCGGCCGCCGAAGGCAGGCAGGCACAGGCGGCGGCGAGCGGCAAGCCTGGTGACGGCAAGGATCTGCAGGCGGCCCGGGATGCCCTGGCCAAAGCCGAACAGGCGGCGGCCGAACCAGACGGTCCGTTCACGCCGTTCGTGGGAACCAAGTGGTCGGCCACCCGCTTCAGAGGATCGGCGGGCGAAGATCCCGCGCCGCCGTTTCTGGCCACGAGCACCGGCCGGCGCCGGGCCCTGGCGACCTGGATCACCGACCCCAAAAACCCGCTCACGGCCCGCGTGGCCGTCAACCATGTCTGGATGCGGCACCTGGGCAGGCCGCTGGTGACCACGACGTTCGACTTCGGCCGCAAGGGCAACGCCCCCGCGAACCCCGCGCTGCTCGACTGGCTGGCCAGCGAACTGGTGGAGGGTGGCCCCGGCAGCCGCCCCTGGGCCATGAAGCACCTGCACAGGCTCATCGTCACCTCCGCCGCCTACCGCATGTCCTCGTCGACGCGGTCCAGCGGCGCGAACGTCCGCATCGACCCGGACAACCGCCTGCTCTGGCGCCGGGACGCGATCCGCCTCGAGGCCGAGGTGATCCGCGACTGCATGCTGGCGCTGGCCGGCACGCTCGATCCCGCCATGGGCGGTCCACCCGTGCCCGCCGGCGAGCAGCCGCAATCCTTGCGCCGCAGCCTGTACTTCTTCCATTCGAGCGTCGATCGTAACGCGCTGCTCAAGACGTTCGACGCGGCCGACGTCAAGGAATGCTACGAGCGCGACCGGAGCATCGTGCCGCAGCAGGCCCTGGCGCTGGCCAACGCGGCGCTCGTGCACGATGCGGCCGGGCGCATCGCCACGCGGCTGGGCGGCGGCGATGACATGACGTTCGTGGAGCGGGCCTTCCTGGCCGTGCTCGGCCGCGGGCCGGACGACGCCGAACGTGCCGCCTGCGCGGAGGCCCTCGAGGCCTGGCGGACACTGGGCCGCGACGGCGTGCCCGCGGTGGACGACCCGGCCCGCGCGCTCGTGGCCTGGGCGCTGCTCAACCACAACGACTTCGTCACCGTGCGCTGAAGTCTCCCATGCTCCGCCATCCCTGCTGCGCTGAGACGACACCGGCCTCCGGCCCCGCCCGGCCCCGGCGCGCCTTCCTCGCCGACCTGGGCATGGGGTTCACGGGCCTGGCACTGGCGGCGCTGCTCGACCGCGACGGCAGAGCCGCCACGGCCGCCTGGGCGCCGCCCGACGGCAGGCCGCACTTCGCGCCGCGAGCCAAGAGCGTGATCTGGTTGTTCATGAACGGCGGCGTCAGCCACATGGAGAGCTTCGACCCCAAGCCGATGATCACGAGGTATGGCGGCAAGACCATCAAGGAGACCCCCTACGCCGCCGTCCAGGATCCGCAGAAGCTCGCGCTCGAACGGGCCATGACCAAGGACGCCAACGGCCAGCAGCGCGACGTGCTTTACCCCCTCCAGGTCGGCTTCCGCAAGCACGGCCAAAGCGGCATCGAGATCAGCGACTGGTTTCCGCACATCGCCCGCCACGCCGACCGCATCTCCGTGGTGCGGTCGCTGTGGACGACCGATAGCAACCACATGGCGCAGACCCAGTTCCACACCGGGCGGAACCTGCTCGACGGCGAGTTCCCCACGCTGGGCGGCTGGGTGCACTACGGCCTGGGCTCGCTCAACGAGAACCTGCCGCAGTTCATCTCCATGGGCACCCGGGAATACTGGAACCGCAAGGACGGCCTGTACCTGGGACCGGCCCACGACGCGGTCCCGCTGCGCGTCGATCCGCGCAATCCACTCGACTACGGCACGCCCCAGCGACCGTTCTCGCCCCGGGCCCAGGCCGTGGGCTACGACCTCGTGGAGCGGCTGGGCGCGCTGAGCGGCGTGGAATACCCCGACGACCCCGCCACCGCGGCCCGCATCGCCTCCTACGAACTCGCCTTCCGCATGCAGCAGAGCGTTCCCGAGGCGATCGACTTCGCCGCGGAGACCGAGGACACAAAGCGGCTCTACGGACTCGACCTGCCCCACTGCCGGGAGTTCGGCACGCAGTTGCTGGCGGCACGGCGGCTCGTGGAACGCGGCGTACGCTTCATCCAGATCCAGCACGGCGGCGGCGGGGCCGGCGCCTGGGACGCCCACAGCGGACTCAGGGCCAATCATGAAAAAATGGCCCGGGCGGTCGACCAGCCGATCGGCGGGCTGCTCCACGACCTGGCCCGCCGGGGCCTGCTCGAGGAGACGATCGTCATCTTCGCCAGCGAATTCGGCCGCACGCCCGGATCGCAGGGTGCCGACGGCCGCGACCATCACCCGTTCGCCTTCTCGGTGTGGCTGGCCGGCGGCGGCATCAAGGCGGGCCACGTGCACGGCGCCACCGACGAACTGGGCTTTCACGGGGTGGAGGACCGCCACTACGTCACCGACATCCACGCCACCATCCTCAAGCTGCTGGGGCTCGACTCCCGCCGGCTGGAGGTGCCGGGACGGAAACGGCTGGCCATCGACCACGGCACGCCGATCGACGACATCATCGCCTGACGCGGCCCGATCGGGCGGGGGGCGTGCAGCGGCCTCTCACCGCGGCTAGCATCCTGTCCGAGGAGCGGTGTCGCGAAATCGACGGGTGGCACGGGGCCACGTCGCACGGGGCCGCGTCGGCCGGCGCTGGAACCATGCTCGTCAGCATCTTCAACGACGTGCTCGGGCCCGTGATGCGCGGACCGTCGAGCTCGCACTGCGCGGCGGCGCTGCGCATCGGCAGGCTGGCCCGTGACCTGCTCGACGGCGACGTCCGCGACGTGCTCGTGGAGTTCGACCGCGGCGGCTCGCTGCCCACGACGCACGACAGCCAGGGCTCCGACATGGGGCTGTTCGGCGGCCTGCTGGGCTGGGACGCGGCCGACACGCGGCTGCCCGGTGCGCCGCAGGCCTTCGTCGCCGCCGGCGGCAGCTACCGCATCGAAACGGTGGACGCAGGCGACCCGCACCCCAACACCTACCGGCTCACCGTCGCCAACGATCGTGAGCGGCATTCACTGCGCGCCATCTCCACCGGCGGCGGCATGATCGAGGTCCTCGACATCGACGGGGCCACGGTGTCGCTGCACGGCGATTGGACGGAGACGCTCGTCTGGATCCAGCCCGGGCCCGCCGCCGCCGAGGCCGCGGCCCAGGTGATGCGGCACATCCGCGGCACGATGCGGCGCATCCGCGGCGCGGAGCCCGATGCGATCGGGCTGGAGAACGTGCTCGTGCACGTCGCGCGAGGCACGACGATCGTGCAGGTCACGGCCTGCGAACTGCTGCCGCCGGCCATCGTGGCACGACTGATCAGTGACGGCCTCGCATCCCGGGTGCGGGTGCTGCGGCCCGTGCTCCCGGTGCGGTCGTGCCCGGGGATGGGCGTGCCCTTCCGCTCCGCCGCCGAGATGTTCGCCCATGACGCCGGCCGCGGCACGCCCCTCTGGCGACTGGCGATCGAATACGAGCGGCTGCGCGGCGGCCTCACCGAGGAGCAGGTGTTGGAGCTGATGCGGGGCATCGTCCGCGTCCTCAGGGAGTCGCTCGCCACGGGGCTCGCCGGCACCAGCTACCCCGACCGCGTGCTTCCCGCCCAGTCGCCGGCCTACGTCGCGGCCCTGGCGGCCGGCAGGCTGCTCGACGCGGGGGCCCTGAACCGGGTCGTGGCCGCGGTGGCCGCCTTCATGGAGGTGAAGAGTTCCATGGGCGTGATCGTGGCGATGCCCACGGCGGGGGCCTGCGCGGCGCTGCCGGGCGCCGTCATCGCCATGGCCGAGGCCATGGGATTGGGCGAGGAGGAGATGGCCCGGGCCTTCCTGGCCAGCGGCCTGATCGGCGTGTTCATCGCCACGAGATTCTCGTTCGCCGCCGAGGTGGGCGGCTGCCAGGCCGAGGGCGGCTCGGCGGCGGCCATGGCGGCGGCGGCCCTGGTGACGATGGCCGGAGGCACGCTGGATGAGTCGCTGGCGGCGGCGTCTTTGGCGCTGCAGAGCATGATCGGGCTGATCTGCGACCCCGTGGCCAACCGCGTCGAGGCACCCTGCCTGGGGAAGAACGTGATGGCCGCCGCCAATGCGGTGTGCTGTGCGAACATGGCGCTTTCCGGCTTCGACCCGCTGATTCCCTTCGACGAGGTGATCGACACGGCCAAGCGCGTGGCCGAGCAGATGCCCCGCGAGCTGCGCTGCACCGCGCTGGGCGGACTGTCGATCACGCCCACGTCGCTGGCGATCCAGCGCCGGCTGGAGGCGGCTGCCGGAGCCTGCGGCAGGGGCGGCTGCGGCTGTCACTGATCCGGGAGCGGGTGGGGCGATACACTACTTCCGAACACCCCACGCCCTGGAGCGCCTCCGCATGACCACGCCCGCGACCGCCCGCGAGTTCCCCGTCGCCGATCCCTCCGCACCGCTCGACGAAATCCACCACGTGGCCATCGCCGTCCGCGACGTGGCCGAGGCCGTGGCCTGGTACCGCCGGCACTTTCGCTGCGAGATCGGCTATCAGGACGACACCTGGGCACTGCTCGAGTTCGGCAACACACGGCTGGCACTGGTGATTCCCGAGCAGCATCCACCCCACATCGGGTTCATCCATCCCCGCGCCGAGGCCTTCGGGCCGCTCAAGGGGCATCGCGACGGCACCCGCAGTTGCTACGTGGCCGATCCGGCGGGCAACCCCGTCGAGGTCCTGGCTCCGATCGGCACCTGACTCCGCGGCCGGCGAATCCCCGGGCATAACCCCGCTTGCGGCCCGTGCCCCCGATCCCTATCTTCCCCGCCCCCCCGGCTGTGCGCCGGAGCCCCCAGGGAGGAGATGGCATGGCGACGACCCTCGGTGATCTGGCCGTCCTCGTGGGCGGCACGCTCGTCGGCGCACAGGCGCCGACGAGCATCGCGGCGGCGGCGACGCTGGAGACGGCGGGCGACGGCGACATCACGCTCGTCGACGCGGCCGACAAGCTGCACCTCCTGGGCCGGAGCCGGGCGGCCGCGGCACTCGTGCCCCTCGGCTCCGGTCCGCTCGACCGTCCCAGCATCGAGGTCGCCGACGTGCACGCCGCCTTCGCGGCCGTGATCACCCACTTTCGACCGCCGCGTGTCGCGCCACGCCGGGGCACGAGCCCGCAGGCCGTCGTCGATCCCACGGCCCGGATCGGTGCCGACGTCGACATCCATCCGCTGGCCACGATCGGCGCCGACGTCGAGATCGAGGCCGGCGCGACGATCCATTCGGGTGCACAGCTCATGGCCGGCTGCCGGATCGGCGCCGGATCGGTGATCTTCCCCAATGCGGTGCTCTACGAGAACACGATCGTGGGCCGGCGCTGCGTCGTGCACGCGGGGGCCGTTCTGGGCGCGCATGGCTTCGGCTACCGGGTGGCCGGTGGCGGATACGTGCTCTCCGCGCAACTCGGCTGGGTCGAACTCGCCGACGACGTGGAGATCGGCGCGGGCACGACGATCGACCGGGGCACCTACGGCCCGACGCTGATCGGCGCGGGCACGAAGATCGACAACCTGGTGATGATCGCCCACAACGTCCGCCTGGGACGCCACAACATGATCTGCTCCCAGGTCGGCGTGGCCGGCAGCACCACGACCGGCGACTGGGTGGTGATGGCCGGGCAGGTGGGCGTCCGCGATCACGTCCACATCGGCGACAAGGCTGTGCTCGGCGCCCGGTCCGGCGTGTCGTGCGACATCGAGGCCGGCCGCACCGTGCTCGGCGAACCCGCCATCGACCTCCGCGACCGCAAGCTGCAGCTGGCCACGATCACGAAGCTCCCCGAGATGCGCAAGGAGCTCAAGTCGCTGGCGGCGCGGCTGGAGGCCCTGGAGGGGGCCCAGCCCGTCCGGCCCTCGGCCGACGCAGCCTGATCGCGGCGAGGCCACCGATGACAGCAGCGCTCCCGCACGCCCACCACGCCCCGCTCGCCGGCGAGACGATCGGCATCCTGGCCGGCTGGGGACGCTTCCCCGTGGCCGTCGCCGAGGCCGTGCGCCGCGGTGGTGGCCGCACGGCGATCCTCTCGATCCGCGACCACGCCGATGCCGATCTCGCTGCGCTCGCCGATGTTCACGGCCAGGTGGGCGTCGCGGAGATCGGCACGGCGATCGACTTCTTCCGCCGGCACGGCGTGGCCCGGGCCACCATGGCCGGCAAGATCCACAAGTCGCGGCTCTTCACCCGGCACGCCTGGATCCATCACCTGCCGGATTGGGTCGGCCTGCGCACGTTCTGGCCGCATGTCGTCGGCCGGCGTCGCGACAATCGCGACGACTCGCTCTTGGGGGCGATCGCCGCCGCCTTCGACGGCCGCGGGGTGCGGATCTGCCCCGCCACCGACTTCGCGCCGGAGCTGCTGGCCGCCGAGGGCGTGCTGGCCGGCCGGCCGCTCAGCGCCGCGCAGCGCGCCGACGTGGTATTCGGCTGGCAACTGGCCAAGGAACTCGGCCGGCATGACATCGGCCAGACCGTCGTGGTGCGGAATCGGGCCCCCCTGGCCCTGGAGGCGATCGAGGGAACGGATGCCTGCATCCGTCGCGCCGGCGGCCTCTGTCCCGCGGGCGGCATGGTGGTGGTCAAGGTGGCCAAGCCGCAGCAGGATCTGCGCTTCGACATGCCGACGATCGGTGCGGGCACGCTGTTCTCGTTGCGGGACGCGGGCGCCTCCGTGCTGGCCATCGAGGCGGGCCGCACGATTCTCGTCGACGCCCCGGAGCTGGAGGCGATCGCGACCGTCGCCGGCATCACGGTCGTGAGCTGCTGCGACTCCAACGGCCTGCCTCTGCTCGACGAGGCCACGGCCCACGCCGCCTGAGCGGCGGGCGACCGGCGGCCGTATACTCCGGCCATGCCCCGACTCGTGATCCCGCCCTCTGCGCTGCTGCTGGTCACCTGCCTGCTGGCCGGCTCAGCCCCGGCCCAAGCCGTGGCCCCGGCGGCACCCGGAACGCCGCCGGCGATCGACCTGGCCGTGGATCGCACGGCGCCGATTCCTCCCGCTGCCACCCATCACCGGGGCCGGGAGATCGCGCAGACCATGCACTACACCGGCGCCCCGTGGCTCGTTCGCGAGAGCCGACAGCGCGAGGAGGATTGCCGGCTGCTGCTCGAGGCCCTCGACGTCAGGCCCGGTCAGGTCATCTGCGACTTGGGCTGCGGCAACGGCTTCTACACGCTGGAACTGGCGCGGATGGTGGGGCCGCGGGGGATCGTCTATGCGGTCGACATCCAGCCGGAAATGCTGCACATGCTGGCCGAGAATGCGGCCGCGGCGGGCCTGCAAAACATCCGCCCCGTGTTGGGCACGCCCATCGACCCCCGACTGCCGGCGGGAAAAATCGACGTCGCCCTCTGCGTCGACGTGTACCACGAGTTCTCCCACCCCGAGGCGATGCTGGAGCGGATCCGGCAGAGCCTGGCACCGACGGGCCGGCTCGTGCTGGCCGAGTTTCGCGGTGAGGATGTGGCCGTGCCGATCAAGCCGTTGCACAAGATGACCAAGGCACAGATTCGCTCGGAGTTGGAGCCGGCCGGGTTCGAGGTGGTGCAGGAATTCGACCGTCTGCCCTGGCAGCACCTGATGTTTCTGGGGTCCCGGGAAAAAGTTGAACCCTGACCCGACCCAACTGTCCCCCAGACCGCCCAGGGCACCGGGGCACTGCCGGCACAGTGGCGAAAAGTGGCCGAAATCGCCGGTTTTTGGCCGCTCCGCCCGGTCGGGCCGGATGGGCCGGCGCGGCCGCGATTGTGAGCGCTTTGCGATGCTCCCGATCCTTGCATTCCCGTATCGCGACTGCGATAATTTCCGTGGTCTTCGGTTCGGGGCAGGTTCGACGACCTGCGGTCGCGGGATGGTGTTCGGGCACACGCACGGCAGCAACGATGTCCATCCGACCCTTCAGTTTCCGTTCGGCAGACACGGCGCGCCGCGACCCGCAGGGTGGCTCGCTCGACCCCACCATCGTCGACCTCACCTCCACCGCGGTCGCCGAGCCGCCTGACTCGAGCAACTGGGTGCTCGGTTCGAGCACGGCGATGAAGCGGATCGCCAAGTCGATCGAGCGGGCCGCCGAGGTCGAGTGCACGGTGCTCGTCAGCGGCGAAACCGGAACCGGCAAGGAACTCTGGGCCCGGCTCCTGCATCGCAGCGGTCCGCGCCGCGGCAAGCCGTTCGTGCCCGTCAATTGCGCGGCGCTCACCGCCTCACTGGCCGAGAGCCAGTTGTTCGGCCACGAGAAAGGCGCGTTCACGGGCGCCAACGGTCGTTCCCTCGGCATCTTCCGCGCCGCGGAAGGGGGCGTTGTGTTTCTCGATGAGATCGGGGAGATGCCCAGCGAGTTGCAGCCCAAACTGCTGCGGGTGCTGCAACAGCGCGAGGTTCTGCCGGTCGGTGCCAGCGAGCCAGTGCCCGTGGACGTGCAGATCGTGGCCGCCACGAACCGCAACCTGGAAGCGGAGGTGGAGAAGGGGAATTTCCGCGAAGACCTCTACTACCGCCTCAACATGATCGAACTCCGCGTCCCGCCGCTTCGCGAGCGGGCCGAGGACATCCCGGCATTCATCGACTTCTTCGCCCATCGCTTCTCGGCCCGCTACCGCATGCCGGCTTGGGCGCCGACCTCCGAGGCGCTGGCGGCCTTCTGCTCCTTCGAGTGGCCCGGCAACGTGCGGCAACTCGAACACGTCATCGAACAGGGCTACGTGCTGCAGACCGAGCCGCAGTTGCCCGTCAAATCGGGCCGCGTCCCCGAGTCGTCGGGCAGGCTTCCCTGCCTCGACCTCGCCAAACTCCGCGAGCAGGCAATTCGCGAAGCCCTGCAGGTCACGAAGGGCCACAAAGCTCGTGCCGCCAAACTGCTCGGCGTGCACGCCAACACGATGACCCGCCTGCTCAAGGAAATCGAGGGCGGGGCCGATGCCGACACGGGCGAGGACGCACCCGTCGACGGCGAGTGACTGGCTGCCCCGGCGAGTCCCGCTTGTGCAGGCCTTCCCGTCCGAGCCCCGAGTTCGGGCCGCCCTGCGGATCAGGAAATCCGGCAGTTGCCGTCGTCACACGTGCCGGCCAGGCGGTGACGGTTGCGGGCGATCAGTCCGTAGATCCAGTTCCAGAGCGGCAGGCTGCCCGGGACGTGCAGCACGACGGCCAGCGGCCAGAGCAGCGGCAGCCGCCGCGACAGGTAGCGCCATCCCGTCGCACCGCCCCGGGCCCTTCCCTGCCTGTCGATGACGAACATTTCGGCCTCCAGGGCCTGCGGGGAGAGTTCGGGGAAATCGACGGCCACCGCAGGATCGTGGAGCGAGGTGAACTGCAGCCACCCGCACGCATCGAGCCTGCGCAGCGTGGCGATCTGCCGCTGGCAGAAGCGGCATTTTCCGTCGTAGAGGACGGTATCGCGGGGCGGGTGGGTGGCAGTGATGATCATGCGGGGGCCGGAAGCCCGTGTGCCGCCGGCCGAAGGAGAACCGCAGCGGGCCCGTCGTCGTAACGCCGCCGCCGTTCGCGGCCGCTCACCAGCGGCCGTTCCCCGGAGGTGCCGCCGAGCCGCCGCGGCCGGACAGGCTGGCAAATTGCAGGATCGTCATGGCCCCGATGGAGATCAGCGTCCAGGGAGCCCACTCCGGTGCCGTGACCTGACGGGGCTGACCATCCCCGAGCAGCGGCATGACCACCGCCGAATCAACGATCAGCATTTCGATCCCCAGCGCCAAGGCGAAGATGCCGGCCGCCAGGCAGAAGCTCTTCCACATCGCTGCACCGTGCCGGTGGCAACCGGCCGCTCCAGGCCCCGAGGTCCCGGCCGCGATGCTGCCGCCGGGAGATCGTCGGGGACATCGGCCCGCGGCGACGCTCTTCTGCAGGACCGTTCCGGATGGGGCAGTCCGTGAGGATTGTCACGGTCGTGGCGCCGGCCCGATGGCGATCAGCCTTCCGCCACGCCGGAGGCGGCCTCGCCGGCCTCGCCACCGACCGTCCGCAGCGGCCGGCGTTCGGTGTCGGTGCCGGGCACCAGCTGCGGCGCTCCGCTCGACGCCTCGACCAGGAAGCGCAGTTCCGTCCCGTCGATGACCTCGCTCTCCATCAACCGCCGCGTCACCGCCTCGAGGGCTGCGCGGCGCGTCTCGAGGATGCGCCGCACCCGCTCCATGGCGGCGTCGACGATCCGCTTCACCTCCTCGTCGATCTCCCGGGCCGTCTGCTCGCTGTGACTGCGGGCGGGCGGCAGGTCGGCTCCTCCGGCCGCCAGAAAGGGCGACCGTGGGCTCTCCCGGTAGGTGACCCGGCCCAGGCGGCTCATGCCATAGTCCATGACCATGGCCCGGGCGATCTCGCTGGCCCGCTCCAGGTCGTTGCGGGCTCCGGTGGAGACGTCGGCATACACCATCTCCTCGGCGATCGTGCCGGCCAGCAGCACCTGGATGCGGCTCTCCAGTTCCGACTGCGTGAGCAGGTAGCGGTCATCTTCCGGCCGCTGCATCGTGTAGCCCAGCGCCGCCAGACCGCGCGGGATGATCGACACCTTGTGGACGGGATCGGTGTTGGGGAGCGAGAACGCCACCAGCGCGTGGGCCGCCTCGTGATAGGCGACCCGCTTCTTCTCGTCCTCGTGGATGACCCGCTTCTTCTTCTCCAGGCCGGCCGTGACCCGCTCCACGCCCTCGTTGAATTCGTCCATGCCCACGGATTGCTTGTTGTTGCGGGCGGCGAGCAGGGCCGCCTCGTTGACGAGGTTGGCCAGATCCGCGCCCACGAAGCCGGAGGTGATGCGGGCGATCTGCCCGAGATCGACGGCCGGATCGAGCTTGACGTTGGCCACGTGCACCTTGAGGATCGATTCCCGGCCTCGCACGTCCGGCCGATCGACGAGCACGTGCCGGTCGAAGCGCCCCGGCCGCAGCAGCGCCGGATCGAGCGTCTCCGGGCGATTCGTGGCCGCCAGCACGATCACGCCGCTGTTGCTGCCGAAGCCGTCCATCTCCACCAGCAGGGCGTTGAGCGTCTGCTCGCGCTCGTCGTGGCCACCCACCACGCTCGTGCCGCGGGTCTTTCCCAGGGCGTAGCTCGTCGATGAAGATGATGCAGGGGGCCTTGGCGGCGGCCTGCTGGAACATGTCGCGGACTCGCGCCGCCCCCACGCCCACGAACATCTCCACGAAATCGCTCCCTGACATCCCGAAGAAGGGCACGCCCGCCTCGCCGGCGATGGCCTTGGCCAGGAGCGTCTTGCCGGTGCCCGGCGGCCCCACGAGGAGCACGCCCTTGGGGATGTGCCCGCCCAGGACCTGGTACTTCTCGGGGTTGCGCAGGAACTCGACCACTTCGCGAAGCTCCTCCACGGCCTCGTCGATGCCGGCCACGTCGTCGAAGGTGATCCCCAGATCCTCCTGCGCGTACATCTTGCCCCGGCTGCGGCCGAAGGCCATCGGGCTGCCGGCGCCGCCGAGCCGGCGCATCATCAGGAAGAAGAGCAGGCCGAAGAGGGCGGTCAGGAAGAGCATCGGCAGCCAGTTGCGCCACGGGCTCGGCGGATCCTCGTAGCGGAACGGCACGGCGTGCTCCTTGAGCAGTTTCATGAGCCCCGCTTCGGCGTTCTCGCTGGGCAGCTTCGCCGCGCGGAAGCGACGCAGGCCCGCCCGCCCGGCCGCTGCGGCCGGCTCGACGGCCACGGCCGCCTCGCGGAGCTTGCCCGAAACCTGGAAGGCTCCGATCACCACGTCCTGCAGGTCGCCGAAGCGGACGGTCTTGCCCTCCGTGCCGCTCGTGGGCGTGATCGGCACCCAGCGATCGTCCCCCGTGCCGTCGGCCGC
>Ga0129333_10002580_pt1 | contig 16914 bp, 14 predicted proteins | sample CPB6_08_DNA_FD_94474 | JGI IMG/M metagenome (GOLD analysis project Ga0129333, IMG submission 94474) | Freshwater to marine salinity gradient microbial communities from Chesapeake Bay, USA - CPBay_Sum_0.6_0.8_DNA | ecosystem: Environmental > Aquatic > Marine > Coastal | place: USA: Chesapeake...
GAAATAACTTTCATCGCCGTCTTCCAAATTAAAAATACCAAGAGTAGAAATTCTGTCTACCTCTCTCACAGCACTCATCTTACCGAAGACTTCTTTTGCTGTCAAGAGGTAGTTTATCATATGCGTGGTCGAAACTATGACTTTGTTAAGACTGTCGTAATATTCTAGGACAGATAATCCACCGAGTAATTGTTCTACTTGTGAATTAGATACGATTATCATTCTCTCAAGAAGACCACTTCTGGTATATTCCTGTAGAATACTGAATATTACTCTATCTTTTGTTGCTATTTCATTCGAAATAAGGTTTGGGTCTGGTCGTATGTATAATAATGTTGTCTTAGTTTGCTTTATTTGTTCTAGGACTCTTAATGTAGCCCCAGCAATATTGCCACCTCCGCATAAAATAAAGAGAGATTCTCCTTTTAGTTTTGAAAGTTGTTTAAAGTCAGGTACTTTCTCCTCATATTCTTCAATTGTTTTACACACTGGAATATTAAAACAATTCTTACCCTTTAGTCCAGCGTCAATCTTGAAGACTTTGTATTCTGGATACTGAGAGAATAGATCTGCTATGGAGCAGCCGCCCTTTCCTAAGCCTATAACATTCATATCTTTTTCATGTCTCCAAAGTTTTTACCGAGTTTCTTTTTTACCATTAGTTTTCCAAAATCAGTGGTGGAAAAGTCTTCAAATATATCTTTAAGCATACCCACGTCTTCTTTTGAAATATCCAAGACAATTGAATCATGAATAAGAAACTTTATAAAGGATTTTTTACCTTCCAGTAGTTTATTAACCTTAATTGCTTGCCGCAGGAATACATCAGCAGCCGTGCTTTGGACGATATAATTTAAAGCGTGGTCTTCGTCTGCCTTTATCTCTCGCCCATAGTGATTTTTTACCATTCCGCCGTCATAATACTTTCTCTTGATTTGATCTTTATTGTAGATAGCATTTACCTTCTTTTTCTGTGATTCTGTTAGCTTAACGGATCCTTTGGAATCGTAGAGCCAAGCAATAAATTTTCTCTTTGAATCGTCCCGGCTAAGACCAATAAAAATATTATTCATGTTCCAGTCGTGTAGATCCTCTGCTGGCTGCTTCTTACCATTCAGAGCAATAAGAATTCTAGGCTCAAAGGCATTAAAGTCCATTTCTAGCAGGAAATCGTTTGTTGGCTCTACGAATTGTCGATTATCCTTTGATAAAGTTAAGATCGGAAAACTATCTGGCTCAGTTGAAAGCCGACCAGTAATCGCTCCAAACATATTGTAGTTGGTTCTTTTCTTAAACTTGTCTAAGTTTTTATAGAGAGCAACATTACCGGTTTCAAGAACTCTTGATAGATTTAATTTAACGTCTCTCTCAGAAATTTCATAGATCATTTTGTTTAGATCATATAAGAAATCATAATCGTCAGGTCTTTTATGTGTTTCAAATATCTCACTCAATAGGATTGAGCGGAACATAAATAATTCTTTAAGAAAATATGGAGGAACAAGATCAAAAAAGCAGTTTTCTTCTAGAGAAACTTTTGCTGTTCTAAATGATTTTAGATAGGCTTTGACTTTATCTTTGTAAATGAGATAATGTTCTCTGCTGTCGTGCGATACAGCGTCTTCAATATTCTTTGATTTGATATAGAGTTTGGCTAGTTCATACTTGTTATCGCCAAATAAGGGTGAATAATCCCAAGTGTGGGATAAATCTGATGTTTCGTTAAATGGCATAATCTTTCCATTTACGAAACAAGAATCACAAATTTTCTTTGAGTCAATCAGTTCAAAAAGCATGGCACCATCTTAGGGCATCTTTGATTTCTCGTCAAGTTCGTACAGCGAAGAGTTACGATAAGCTAGAGTTCCGGTTTTATTTGTATAATATTTTATTGCATTTATAACAGCTGTTTTTGTATCTATTTGTTTATTTAATTCTCTAAATAAATCCAAAGCCATTTCGGATTCCGATTCTAAAATATTTCTAGGAACAACTTTATCCAATTCGACATTTCTAAATTTCAAATAAAGATCAACAAAAATTTCCATATCTAAATCCTGCAATTTGTTTCTTTGTATTTTTTTTACATTTGCTTTCCCGCAAGATTTAACACCATAAACATTATAAGCTGGATAATATACTGTAAAGCTATCATAAAAAGATTTTATTATATTTACAAATTCTAAAAAATATGGATAAGAAACTGAATCATAGGGGATGACCTTTGTATAATATGTATCAAAGAATAATTGTATATCGTCATTAAATTCGGGTATAAATTCCTGTATTTCTGTTTTAAAATTTAATTGTTTAGCCGCTGAACCAGCCGTTTCTTTTCTAGGCTTTGTTCTTATATCAACATATATTCTCCACGGTATTTCACGATCTATCTTTAAATTATTTCTCACACATAATTCTAAAAATGCACTTGAATTAATATCATTAAAAAAATCAATTCTAGCATCGTCATTTGACGAACTTTCCTTGTATAACTCTATAGCGAGACCAGTATGTAAAAGCGAATAATCATAAGATTCAACATAGCCAGCTCTAGTAAAATAAGTATCTCTTTTTTTAATGTAATTGATTAATTCTTGGGTAAATTCCTTATAATCTTTTATAAAATTAAACTTATCTTGGTCTATTAAATTCTGTACAAAATTAGAATAGAGATTTTTTATATTGTTCTGATATTCTATATGACCATTAATAAAACCTTTTACAGGTGGAATATCTTTTTTAAAATACTTGCTTTGAGTATTTATTGCCCCTATGGCAGAAGAATCTAAATATTGTTCTCTAAATGGAAAAAAAAATTTTGTAAATGGAGCTAAAGCCAATACTTTATCTTTATCTTTTGAATAAGAACAATATTTTAATTCAGTTAAATTAGGCATAATTGGAATACCTAAAGTATCAACTTTTCCATAAAAAGGGGAGACACTCCAAGAATCTAAATAATATTGAGTATATGTTTTTGGAAGATCTGGTAGAACAAAATTATTATTTAAAGAATCATATTCCTTCCTTTTTAAAAAAATGTCCTTTATATTAGCCATATTACTTTCCTCTATACTGGCTGAGATTTACTACCAAAGCTTTCTTTAATATCAACATTATTCAAAGGAGCTGGTTTTGGCGAATTATCTTTCTTTGCTTTTTCTGCCGTCTTCTTTTCTGGTTTCTTTAATTTTTGTAGCTCTGCATTTATTATTGCCATCGCATCATTTTCTATTAATTCTATTACATAATTAATGGGATCATTAACGCTGGCAGGTATAGAGTCTGTTATTTTAACACTAGCGATTGGCTCTGCACTAGTTTTTGTTTTTTCTCTGTCGTCTAATTTTGGACTAAATGTCCAATCGGCGGTAGCCGTTGTAGTATATTTGTTTGTTGCATCAAAAGAATCGTTTGTTTCTTTTACTTTATAATATCCAGCTATACCTGGATCATAAACTTCTGAGTCTATGCCAAGAGGATTAGATGGAACACAGACCACGGAATCATAGCTAAATATGTTATTTCCCATCATATTTATTCCCAGTTGATAAAGGGCTAAAAAGTATCTAGAGGCCTTATCTGTTAATGCTTCTGCTGCCAGCGCACTTCTAATATATTTAAGATCCATTTGTTTAAAATCAATAGAGGTCATCATACCGCCGTCAGAACCAACCTTTATGTGCAATATGCCCTTTCTTGAATCTTGTATTTCATTAAAACTAAACTCTGATATACCCCCGCTAGAAAAGATAGGAGAGGCTATTTGAGTAGTTTTATTTGTTAACTGTCCATAATAAATAACTGGAAGTGGTTTATTTGTGGGGTTCTTGCTCAATAGTTCAGATAATTTTTTTAGATCAGTTGTGTCTCCCTTAATTCTCAAATCGTTTTTTAATTGATCGCTGACTTGGCCTTTTAAATAAAATTGAGTTTGTTTAACTGCTGTTGTTGGGGCTTTATCATCAAAACCGACTCTATTTCTGTAGAGAACTTCTGGTACTAAATCATTAATAATGTCAGTCATAAATGAGTTAAAAGAATATTCTAGTTTATCTTTTTTATAAAATTTATTGTAATACCATTTTTGAAATACGCCGGATTCTACTAATAAATCTCCTATGTTTATTGAGCACAGTTTATCACCAACTTTCATTAATGTATTTCCAAAAATCATATATGGTATTTCTTTTTGCTCTTCTTCGTCTAAGAAAGAATATCCCGCACAAAGTAAAGCTTTTAGAGGAAAAAACATTATATTTCCATATGAAGAAGTTTTTTCTTTTTCATCATAAGGGGCATTAAAGATTCTGGCAAAAACACGATTTAATAATTCATCCGTTCCGGGCTTATTATCTTTGTATAATTTTTGTAGTTTAGTGTTCTTTTTAAAAGTATCAGTATCGTATGTTGACGGAATTGTTGTGATAGGAATAAAGTTGCCGTTTTCTGGGTGAATCAAGTTAATTGTTGTATTAATGTTAAAAACATTATTTTTATTTGTTGTATTAAAATTGATAGAAAACAATTGTCCCTGTGCTTTAATTTGATCTAAAAATACAGTAGTTAAATCTGCTTTCAAACTTCTTTTTAATAAGTTAAACGTTTTACTAGTTTTTGCTAATTTTTCTGTTAAATCTTTTATTGTTGCAGATTTTTGGTCTGACTCAAGTTTGCTGATTGTTTTGTTTTCTAGAGAAGTTTTTGTTTCTCTTATTTGCACCTCAATTTCGCTTATTTGTTTTTTGGCTAAATTATAATTTTTTAAAGCTTGTCCGTAGTTTAAAGATAAATCCAATTTACTTTCATTTTCAGGCTTATTTGAAGGTATTGCAATATTATTATTCAATAAAACAGTTGAATCATGAAAATTCATATATTTAACAGTTAATTCTATAATTCCTTTTTCATCAAATTTAAAATCATGTCCGACTTTATTTAACAAATAAACTTTTTTTTCTTTTTTCTCTATAATTGTCTTTAATGATGGATCAATATATTTATCAAAACCATTAGCCGCCTTATAGCCATACTCTAATTTTATTATTTCTTTATTTACATCAAGATTAGCCGCCAACTTTGCAAAACTAAAACCATGTGGAAATTCTGTTTGGGCGCCTTTTAAACCTCGCCCAGCGGAATTCATTTCTTGAGTTAATATTTTCATACTTCCAAAAGTATAAGATATAGAAATATCTGAATTAACTTGTGTAGCTATGTTAAATTTATTTCTTACTTTTACATTTGTTATACCACTACCCTCTGCTCTTGCGTGTGTTTTTTCACTTAAAATAAAATCTAAATCATAAAATTGACTAAATGGAAATTCAATCCAAGAGAAATCTTGATTTTTATTTTCTCTGTACCCATAGTATAATTTTAAGTATGGCTGTAAAAAAGCTAATTGGTATGGTTTAATGGTGCTCATAAATAAAATATATCTTTGTAATTCTGCGTCTTCTATATCTTTACCTTTTAAAGTTTCATCTACTTCAAATAAATCTAAATGATTACCATTCAAAAATAACATTTTTTCTTCTTTAAAAAGCGCTAAATCAAATCTGGTGTCTCTAAATTTTTTAAAATAATCAGTGCCAAGAGCTTGTTTTAAAATCTTTATTAGCTCTTTTTGGCTAGGGTCTCTTTCTGTTATATAATTATTGTAAAATAAGTTTGATAAGTAGCCTCTATTTGGCCCTGTTTTTGATAATATTGGAGTAATAAATTCTGATATCCAACCCTGAGGGTTTAGATTATTCATAGGAAAATAAACGTTTAACTTATTAGCCATTATTAATATCCGTAAAGGTTAAGTACTATATCTAGAGGCACCGGTATTTTTATTACTTGCCCAAATTCTATTTCTGCTTCTGTTGCAATTCCGTTGAATAATGCAATTAACCACCAGTATTGCGAATCTCCGTAATAGTTATAAGAAAATTTATAAAGTCTTTTTCCTAATCCCCATGTTTCATTTATATATTGAATAGAATTTATTTCATTTTCAGTTGGAATTCTAAATGTTGTTGAAGTTGTTTGTGTTAAGCCATTCACTCCAAAACGACTACTAAAAATTTTCTTGTAATCGGCATCATTATTGATGACATTATTTATTTTTTTATATCTAGATATTGCCATTTATTTCCTACCTATTACTTTGAAGTATATTTACCGGATTTGTAATCGTTCCGCCGCTATTAACATATCCAGGAGTATACTGATGTAGAACATTAAAAGTAAAACTTATGTCATACGCTTTTGGGTAAGTTTCATATCCTTCCCCTCTAGAGAAAACCCCTTTTTCTAAATTATGCGCGATTGCAATTGCTCCTTTAAAATATCCCAATAAAGAAGAATTAGTTGTTTTATCATATATTAAATTTGAAAAGAAAATACTTACCAGCGGCGGAGAAGAAATGACATTTACATTACCATTTCTTTGATAAGATGGATAAACATTTTTAACTAAAATGTTTAATTTTTTAGCAATATCTCTAGAATGAGCCAGTCCGTTTGATGGAAGTGATAAATCAAAAGCAATTTGTCTTGTTGTATTTTGATATACTGGTATCGGATCCATTCTTCCGTAAACGGATTTTCCTTCTCCAAAATTTGGTGTGAATGTATCTGTCACTTTTTTTGTATAAGCCGGAAAAGCTATTGCTCTTTCTTCCGGAACAGGGCAGGTGGGAAAAAAGAAAACAATATTATAGCCTTTAAATTTTGTTCTGATATTATTTTCATAATCAGGAGCAAAACTAGTAATATTTTGATCAACTATTTCTTCTATATTAGGCATAATTTATTTTCCTTAAGGAGTTGTCATTTCTGCAGGCGGCACAGACATGTCTATAGCCGGCCTTGGAGGGACGGGGCTATAGGTTGCTCTCGCACCAGGAGTTCTCATAAGGGCAGCAAAAGAATCGACTGCTTGACTCATTTTTGTGGAAGCAGAATTAAATGCTGCTGCTGGATTATTTAGCGCGGCCCCTATAGCTAATGCTGCTTGATTTTTGAAATCAGATAGAGCCGTTTTTATTTCTCCTGTCTGAGCTGTAAATATTGGAGTTAATACCTTTTGATCAATAACAAGAGTGGTTGCTGCGAAAGCAGCCGTTCTCTGTCTTGAAGATTCCCTCAAATTTTTAGCTAATTCTTGTGCAGCCTGTCCTGCTCCTAAAAGCTGGTCTTGAACATTAGCGAATTCTGCTGAAGTTGTAAGACCAACTAACTTATCTGTTCTTTCTTTATCCGTAAATCCTTCTGTGACTAGTGGCATTTTACCTATTTCTGCTAAATCTTTTGATAGATCTGAGGTTTTATTTAATATTCCAACAACTTGTTTCATATCAAACATTCCACCAGTACTTTCTGATATTTGTCTAGCAAAGTTTCTCCTTGCCTGATCTGTTTGTAATTGACTATATTTTTCAGAGACACCAGAAATAGCTTCAATCATCATTCTGGCTCTTTCATCATCATCAGCCTGAAATGCTTTAAACGTATCAAATGAACCGCCCATGAAAGAAAGAACGCGATTTAATTGTCCTCCTTTTTCAAAAGCCGTATCAATATCGTCAAATTGTTGAACACCTTTTACGAGACCCTCCATGCTAATTCCGGCTCTAGCCGCAGTTGCTTGTAATTTTTCAAATTGAGCAATTGCTTTTTCAGAAGACATTACAGCAAATCTATCCAAACCTTTTGAAAAATCACCAAAAACTTTATCTGCTTTTTGTCCAGTAACGTCTGCAAATTTTAGCATTTGTTCAGAGAGTTTAATTGCCTGTTCTGTTCCGCCGCCCATTATATTTTTGGTAAAATTAAGTATTTCATTTGTTTTAGCTTGTTCAATTCCGAACTTTTGGTTAAAGACGACAAGCTCAGACATAGCCTTTCTATTGCCCTCAAAAGATTGTCTTTGCTTTTCTGATATTATTATTGAGGCATTATAATTATCTATAAGGCCTATATTTGCTCTTTTAAGATCTTCATATTTAATTCCCAGAGAAGCAAGAGCAAATGCTTGTTCTCCAATAGATTTTTGAAAAGTTTGATCTTGGCCATATTTAATTAATTCTACTTGAAAATTTTGCGCATCTGTCGCAGCAGTTTTTAATAAACCAGTAACCCCCAAAAGAGCTTGTGAAACGTTACCTTTTAGCAACGCGGCAAAAGATGTCATCACAGTTTCTTCTGTTTTAGAAATTTCATAAAGCTTTAAAAACGCATTTGAAAGTCCGGTTATTTCGTTTCTAACACCTTCAGTTGATTTTCCGAAGATGCCAAGAACAGCATTAGCCACTTCAACGCCGCCCTTAAATCTAACGATGTCTTCATAGGCAGCTTTTCCGGTTAATAAATTTATACTTGAATCGCCAAGTTTATCTATCTGCTTTTCTACTTCTTCTTTTATTCCCATTTACCAGTCCTCTAATACTAAATACTACTATTCTTCTTTTTTGTTATTGTCTTCTATCCATTTATCAAAAAACCAATTTCTAAGAGGAATAGGAAGCATGTATATTTCTTCAAAAGACCAGCCCATATAAGTTTTCATGTAATAAAATTTTTCATATACCGCGTTCATATATTCAACGGGTATCTCTATAAATTTATAATTCTGGCCAAAAAAAGTTTGCCATGATCGGCACACCTCCCTGATTGGTGTGTCCGCAATTATTACAATCTGCAGAGTAAATAAAGGATACATCTGGGTTCATTTCTGAATATCTTGCTCTTAAGTACCTAGAATCTAAAACTGGCATGGTATTAATAAAGTTAATTATATCCTCTTGACTATCATTTCCGTTTAAAGATACGATCATGAATCTATATCTTGTTATTAAATTTTCTGCCGGTAAATTATTGCTGGTTCTTTTTTGAATTATTTGATCAATAGCTAATTCATCTTCTCCTCTTAAAAACCTCATCTCAACTGTAATACCCGATTTTGGAAGCTTTACGGTAATTGTACCGTTTTCAGTTATAGAGCAACCTTCACTTATCTTTACTTCTTTTATTAACAAATTACTAAAATATTCTTTATGTTTATTTTGAGAGCCACATTTTTCACAAATATAAGAAAATTCATAATCATCACCAAAGGCATTTTTTCTTACATTCATAAGAATGGCATTTTTATCTCCAACCAACAAATCTTTAGCTCTAATATTTTTATTGACCAATAAAGACTCAATAACTCTATCAATTGCTATACCAGCTTTTTGAAGCCCTGGAGACACCAACAAGTCCTCTTCTTTGGCCGTCATGTATCTTACTTCGAGTTTTTCCACTCCATATAAAGGAGAATTTTTTGGATAAAATTTTCCTTGCGATGGAAGATCAACAAAATCCGTTGGTGCTTCATATGCTCCAGCTGGTCTTGAAAAAGTATTATTTGGAGCACCACCAAGACCAGCTGGTAGCCCAAATTTATTTAAATTATTCATATTTACCTCTTAATTAAATTCCTAGAATTCTTGAAACAGCATCTTGTTCGGCGTAAACACCTCTAAAACCATAACTAGCCCAATCGTAAGTTATATCAATAGTAACTGTTGCAACAGTCTCTTTATCGTAAGAAAGATCCGATGGTGTTATACCAGAAATAAATGCTCCATTTAATAACCAACTATCATAAACTTTACCATCTTCATCTAGGGTTTTTATTTCAACTCTTCCTAGAACAGAAGTTAATTTTGCTTTTGAAAAATCTAATACAGTGCCTTCATCTGAATTTCTTATATAACCAGAATTTTCTGTATTATTTACAAATCTCGCTATTGAATCTTTGGCAGTAAATAATTCATTTGGTAGTACGATATCTCTTTCACCAGTTCCAATTCCCATGGGACTAGCATAGTACCCAGAATCATAAAGTTTGGACATAAAAAAGCCTATTGTGGTTGTAAAAACTTCTTTATCTATTATCTGCAAGATTTCGCATTTAATTGGATCCCAAGTAACTTTTTCTGGGTAATTAAGTTGGTAATCTAATATTTGATATTTTTGAGTTGTTACTTTATATTTTGGAGAAGAAACACTCTTAATTAATGCAACGTCAATTCCTCTTATATTTAAGACGAACCTATAGGTTTGTTGTGCTTGTTTCCCTGAGGTTAAAGAACTTTTGTCAAAAAACAGAGGCATAATTACCTCCTATTATGTTGGGAATGGTGGAGGATTCCCAGAATCGCCTTGTCTTAATTCTGCCCAATCATATTTAAATGTTAGTGATATATTCAGCAAACCTTCTTTTGTATAATCTGCATCTCCAAAATTTGCAGCACTGATCCATGGATTATTTAATACCCAAGTTTCATATATCTTTCCTTCTGCATCTAATCTTTGAATCTTAACTTGCTTGAAGGGAAATTTAGCTTTTGATATTGTCTTTCTGTAGAACTCTGGGTTGGTTGAAGATTCATTAAAATTAGAAGGATAAACATAGCCAGCTTTTCTAATATATTCAAGAAATTTTTGAGATATATTGTAATCAATTGTATCAACTAATTTTATATCAATTTTATCACCCCATTTAACGGCACCCGGGAATTTAAATTCATGACCAAGAAACTTATGAGTTCCTACGTCTGTTACTGTAAAAGCCGGAACTTCGGTAGAAGTTACGAAATAGGAGGGGATACCGTCCAAAAACAGAATAAATCTATAACCTCTTTTTGGATCTAAACCTCTTGAATCTCCTGCCCAAATTGGTTTAACTGGTGGCTGTGCCATATACTAATCTCCTATTATACTGGGAATGTTGCGCCCGATCTTGTGATAAAGAAATCAACTGCGATAAATTCAATTGCTCTAGCTGGCTTTAAGAATATCTTAGCATACATGATGTTTTGATCAATTAGATCTGGAGTTGTTGTTGTCTCATCCAAGATCAACTTATAATCAGTTAGACCAAATCTAGCCTTTACATCGGCCAAGAATGGTTCTGCCTTATCCTTAAAGTTGTTCCATGTGTCCTCGACATTAGGCTCAAATAAAATTTGTGTAGAGATTAAATTAATTCCTCTCTTGATGTAGAGCATTAGTCTACGAACATTAATTCTATCTAGAGCAGAAGGAGTCGCTTGTAGAGTCTTTTGTCCAAAGATTACAATTCCTTCATTTGGGAAAGAAGCAATTGGGTTGATATTAACTGGATAAAGCTTATCTCTATCAGTTTGGCTTAGTTTCTTAACAACGTTAACAACGTTAACGCCAGCATTTCCAGTTGATAGACCACCACGGTTAAAGCCAGCTGGAGCAAACCAAGGAGCTTGGACAGAATCCGTGTAAGACATAGCACCTAAAGCTGGGATAGATGGTGGAACAACAATTATTTTTCCGGTCACAGAATCAACAATTTGTACCCATGGATAGTAAGTTGCACCATAACTAGAATTTAGGTTTCTAGACTTAATTTGAGTTACTGCTTGGTCTACTGTTGTTACTCTATCGTTTGTAGATTGTTTATAGTCGCTTCTTTCGTATTTTGTAACGTAAGTAGCTTGTGAATCGCTGTCCCCAGAGGCGTCAATTATTGCAAGAACATCGCCTCTTTGCTCAGCTATTTGTAATTCGTAGTTAGTAAGTGATTCCAATACCAATCCTGGAATTACTATAAAGTTTCCTTGTACTTCTTCTGGATCTCTTACTGTATCAATTGCTCTTCTATATGTGTAATAGATATAATTGTTGTCATTTGTAGGAGAGCTAGACATAGCAGAATTTCTGAGTGGCTCCCACTCCATTACGTTAAAGCCGTCAGTCCCACCTTGGAATACAGTTGTAAAGCTATTAACGCCATTATTCAACAAAGTTATATAAGTATTAGTGCTTGTAGCTGTGAATGAAGTTCCGCCTGATTTTGAGCCGCTTAAATAGTAATAATAAACCGAGGCCCCAGAACCTCCTTGCACAACTTCATCTAAGCTAAAAGTCCATGCATATTGTAATCCGCTGCCTGCGGTTCCATTTGCAAAAGCGGATGAGTTAGTTACTGGAACTCTTAAGAGATCATTTACCCCTTCGTTATACAATATTGAGGTAGCTGTTCTTGTTGTAGCAGCACCCCAATCTGCTAGCGTGTATGTTGTCAAAGAGTCTTCTGAAGAAGAAACTCTTTGTCTTAATGATGGGAAAGTAAATCTAAACGCTTGACCGCCAGCAGTAGCAGCACTAGAGGTAAAATTATTAGAAGAAACTTGAGCAAAACAGCTTGAAGTTCCAGAAACAAATCCTACACCATTCGCAACGTTAGCGGAACTAGCAAAATCAGCATCAGAATATTTTAGTGGGCCTAGAACACCAAAAGGTATTAAAGAAGAATCAAGATCATCACTATACATATCAACTCTTATATATTTAGAGTTATTTGGGTATAAACCTGTTTGGTTTAATCTTCTCTCGGTATCATCCCAGGTATAATTAATATCACCTATTTTTCGTGCAATATAATTTGGAGAAGATGGATCTAAGTCACAATTGGTATAACTTTCAACTATTTTTTTATTAGCATCTGTATCATTTATTCTTCTAATTTCAACATCAAAAGTTCCATATTTTTGAGCTTCATTAGAAGGAGCTGCTATATTATTAATAGTAACTTTTAGATTATTTCTAATCCAATCGCCGCCGTCTAATGCTACAAATCTAAATAATTTAGTTACAGAAGTCGCAGGGTTGTACCCGGCTATGGCACCTTGGGCGGCTTGAGAAACAACCCAACCAGTTCTAGCAACATAACTTCCTTCTGCTTCTTGGCCTAATCTTTGGTTATTAAATCCATTTAAAGGTAAAATTATGCCAACCGATTTTGTTGTTGAAGATCCGGTTAAAGTAGAGCCGGAGTAAGTATTGTTGAAAATATCGTTTTCAAAAGTTTCTCCTAACCAATACCCATAATAATTTGAACTATTTGGATCTAGCCCGACGTTGGTATCATCTTTATTTGTATTTTGCGGATTTGTATTAAATACTTTTCTAATAAATTGTCCGCTAGATGGATTAAAATCAAATTTCTTCTTTTGTCCAGCTCCTACACCAGAGCCGCCAGTATTTCCAGATAATTGAATTGTAAAGACACCATTAGAATCACTTTCTATCATTTTACCATTTGCAGTAGAAGTAGTAGCTGCTCCATAATCAGTCCCATTTAAAGCAGGAACGGCTCCGGTGCAATACCATACGGCTGCAAGAGTTCCGGTCAAAGATGCTCCAACGGCAGAAGAGGATGGAAATACAAACAATCCATAAGCTCCGTTATCTGAGGTTGTGCCAGGACTTCCAACTGTCCATCCAGCCTTACCACTATTATTTGAAGTGCCAGTAGAGCCTTCACTTTGAACACCAAGTAGTCTTAGGTATGTAACTGTTGGATTATTTGCAAGCCAAGCTTGTGCTGCATATCCACCGTAAGTTGGTCCAGCAGGAACTCCACTTCTCCAAACATCACCAGAAGAATCGCCGCCTGCAACTGGATCACCGAAAGTTGCAACAAATTCTTCGTAAGAAGCAACAGTAACGGGACGCATGGCTGGTCCTCTTTGCGCTCTACCAATAATGATTGGTCCAACTGGAGCTGGTGGTTGTTGAATTTGTGATTGATCAATTTCGTTTAGGAATATTCCTGGTGATTTGAACGTAAAGCCTTTAACTGCCATTAATTATTCTCCTATGACTAACTCTTAATAAATAGTTTTAAGAATCTCAAAATCATTCTCTAAATGGAGTATCTGGGTCTCCTTGGTAATTTATGTCACCCAAAATTGTTCTCTCTCTTTGAATGCGAACTTTTGCAGGAGTTTCTCTATAAACGATATTTGGAGTATTCTGATTTACGTCGCTGGTGTTTGTAAAGCCCAAAACTTTAATTGTAAATTTAGCTTCATATATTTTTTCTAACTCTCCTATGTCAGGAGAATTTGTTGTTATGTTCATCGCTTTATCTACAAATGCTTCATATTTAAATCCGCCGTATTTTAACATAAACACACCAGCATTATACGGAACAACAATTCTTTGCAGTGGAGCAATTATTTCATTTAACTGTTGCATATATATTGCCTTCATAGAAATATCATATGTAATATCATAATAAGAGGGATATGGAGTAAACACCCAATCATAAACTATTTCTGGGTTTTGAAATTTAAAGTTAGGTTGGTTATACACTCTTTCCGACCTGGCATTAGCAAAATTTTTCGTTTTTTCTTGCTTAACTCTTCTCCAAAAGCCAAATTGATTATTTTTATAATCCATCCCTCTTGTAAAAATACCTGGTAATGGGCTGCTAGTTTTTTCCGTTAAAGATATAGTGCCTCTTGTAACTTGTATTTGTGGAAAGTCTAAAAATCCATTATTATCTCTATTATCTCTTTCTTCTTTAATTTGATAAGCTCTCTCTCTTGAAAACCAAACAACAGGAACTTTTTTAATTCCCTCGTTTGTTGTCGCATGAATATCAAGAGTTTCGTTTATCCAAGTATATAAAGCCATGTCAATCGTCTCAAAGGTTGAGATTGGTGTTGGATTATTTTGTTGTTCATGTGATTTATCATTGGGCATTGAATAGTCCCTTTCTGCTCTTTATGCATTTAGCCGTGATATCAATTCTATTCTCATGTTGTCCATATGGAGAAGCTGGTTCCGTTAGTTTAACAATTTCATAAAGAACTTGATTATATAAAATAAAATCTCCTTCTCTTACATAAACATTTTGATCCTCGGTTAATCTTCTTTTATGAAAATGAACTGTAACATTCTGATCTTTTTCTAGTCCAAATTTATCTACTTTTGTTTCATTATAAGTTGTACCAAAATCAACAAATACATAAACTCTAATTGGTGGTAAGAAATTTTTTTGTATTGCTTCTCCATATAAAGGGTGGAACTCTGTTGTCTCCATATCAATTGGATAATAAAGTATTGGCTGACCAATAACTCTCTCGGCTACTTCAGATACAACTTGCTTATGTAAATCTCTCTCCGGTTGATTGATAAACATCGGAGGAGGAGGTGCTGCTGGCTGTGTAAATTGATTTCTTTTAGCCATTTAGTTTATCCTACGAATATTGGTAGTGGAGCATATTTCATTGTTTCTGCCGCATTTTTGGCAATATTAGATTGTGTTTCTGTAATCTTGGCATATGTTAGTTCATCCAAGACTTTTGTTAATTCATCTCTAAGTTTATCTTTTTCATCTTTAGCCTCACCAAGAAGAGCGGTAGAATTAAGAGTAATATTAACTCCTGGAGCTGGAATCGCTCCACCAAACTTACCACGGATTTGACCGAGCATTTCTTTTGAAAGAGCAAGAGCATATCTTCTGATCCACTGTTTTCCTATTGAGTTTATATTCTGATATGGTATATTCTCAAAAGGCAGGGTGTTAAGATTGTTTATACCGCCAGCTCCGTCTGGAGTTCTTCCGTCAGTCCAAGCATCTGGCACAATATAAAATCTAAAATAAAGTTTTGTAACGTCTGTAACTGCTGGAATTGGATACAATCTAAGTCTATTGTCAATAATCTCATACGAGTGATGAGATACTCTTGTGTACAAAGAATCCTCATACATCATCGCTTGTAATTTATTTTGAAATGTTGGAACAACTTCAAACGTAGAATCGTCTGTATACATACCATATGTGGTCATATTACCAATAACGTTAATACCACCATAATAAGCAAAGAATCTCCACATGGCTCTTGGGGTAACATAATAAACTTTTGTTATAACCGCTCTTTTTCCCACTTGATCTGTTTTACCAATTGAAGTAAGATAAGAATCTACGGAAGCCTGTAAGTCGTAATCTTGCACGCTTGAAGTAAGGTTAATTGATGCTGAATAAACTGGAACATCACCGCCAATACCAACAGAAGCCGCAAAACCTTTTTGTACGTTTCTTGGTAATTGTGTTTGAAACCTTGGGAACTTTAAAGAAACATTGCTTCCAGTTGGACCAGATAATAAATTTCCACGGTGATCAAAAGTTCCCGTTGTATTGCCCAACATATTTGGTAAAGAGTTCTTTGCCTGATGGATATTTACAAGGTAAGAATACTCCATACAAGCAGCTTGATAGGCCGAGAAAACGTTTTGATTTGTTAATTCAATATCTAATACGTCGCCACCTAACATTTTATAAACAAAGGCAACTTGCTCCGCCGCTCCTGTTAAGAAGTATTGATCTGTTGTATAAATACTGAACGGGTAACTAGATGCTGGTGCCGCCTCCGCTGCCGTAGCAGAAGCAGATAATCTTACTGTTGTTGTCGTTGATGCCGGGGTAAGTGTAGGTAATGCCATATATTAGTTCTCCACTTTATTAAATAGTCTCCATTATCATAATAATAGTTTATAGCTCTACCCATTATGGAACATTCAGGTATATTTGATCTTTTACGGTGAATATTTCTTAAAAGAACTGAATTAGCGTATCCTGTACCACATATACCTTTTAATCCGGCATTGCCACAATTGTAGGAAGCAAGAGCAATTTTTATATTGCCTCCCGCACGCTTCTTCCAGTTTCTAAGCATTCTTGTGCCAACAGTTCTGTTGATTATGGGAACTCTTAATAAAGATCGGGGGAAGGGAGTGTAGCGATAATTGACCTGCATTAAGCCAGTGCAACTGCCATTGCTTCTAACACTATATACGCCTCTCGATTCTTGGAATTCAACAGAGTCGATTATTTTGTCGCTTATTTCTGAATCAGTCGGTCTACAAGTGAATAGAAGACTTATCCAGAAGCCCAGCTTCCAAATAATTAACATTGCTATAAATAGTTTTCAAAAACACTAAAGCCCCCACCAGTTTCCCGATGGAGGCTTTAGTTTAACTAACTCCTAACTGATTAACCAATTAGGTCTTGGCAAATCACTAAACCATACATGTCTGGACGAACCA
>Ga0129333_10002581_pt1 | contig 16911 bp, 23 predicted proteins | sample CPB6_08_DNA_FD_94474 | JGI IMG/M metagenome (GOLD analysis project Ga0129333, IMG submission 94474) | Freshwater to marine salinity gradient microbial communities from Chesapeake Bay, USA - CPBay_Sum_0.6_0.8_DNA | ecosystem: Environmental > Aquatic > Marine > Coastal | place: USA: Chesapeake...
CTGCCCATATGTTCCTCTCCAGATGGTTCGTGCTGTTGATCAAGACAGCTTCCATCCAAAGATCGGCTTCAAGACACGTTATGGCATGGTTGCAAACCCATTTGCACAAGGCCTGACACGTACTAACCTTGGCGCTATGCTGAAAGATAGCAACGTGTACTACCGTCGTACGCTTGTTCAAAACCTGCTATAAAACAAAAATAATAAGCAGAGTTTGTCTTGAAGGGCCCACCTAAGTGGGCCCTTTTTTATTGGATAAATAGTTTGAAGGAGTTTATATGACAGCTATTTCAAATCAACCATCTAATATTAGTTTTCTTTCACCGCTTGGTTTTAAGTTTGCGATAAAGAAGGCTCCTCATGTTAATTTCTTTGTACAGAGTGTTAACTTGCCAAGTGTCTCTCTTGGTGAAGCGGATGTAGAGACACCTTTTTCAAAGATTCCATTCCCAGGTACTAAATTGACCTTTGGAAACCTTTCAGTAACATTTAAGGTTGATGAAGACATGAAGAACTACCTCGAGATGTTCAACTGGATGAAGGAGCTCGGATTCCCTGATAACTTTGCACAGTATCAGTCTATTGCTGGGCGTAGCATATATTCAGGTGAGGGCGTCTTCTCTGATATTACCCTGCTTGTTACGACAAGCGCAATGAATCCTAATCTAGAAATAACTTTTATCGATTGCTTTCCTGTTGACCTTTCTGAGCTTTCCTTTGATAGTACATCTGCCGATGTGGAGTACCTAACTGCCACTGTTACTTTTGCCAACCGAAGATTTGAAGTGAAAGCTCTACCATAACATGAAACTTGATGATATTATGAATTTGTGGGAAAAAGATGCAAAGATGGATCAAACAGAGCTGGGTGAAGAAAGTGTAAAAATACCCTTGCTTCATCACAAGTATTATAAAATGTTTGTTGATGAAGGGCTACTATATAAAAAGCTTGAGATGGATTATAAGTCATTGTATAAGCTCAAGTATGAATACTATATGGGTACACTTGATCAAGAAACAATTGAGCAGCGTGGTTGGGAACCAAACTGTCTCAAAATCCTCAAAGCCGACTTGTCCGTATACATGGACGCAGATTCAGATATACAACACATACAAGCTCGTCTCGATGTTCAAAAACAAAAAATATCTTTTCTTGAATCAGTTATTAAGACTATAAACAACAGAGGATTCTTAATCAAGAACGCAATTGATTGGGAACGTTTTAAGGTAGGTGGATGACGGACGTAATCCGTATACTCAAAGTAAATGATGTGCACTTAAAAGTTGTATGTAATAGTGGAATAGCTTACGAAATAAGTGAATATTTCACATTTAACGTACCCGGTGCTCGCTTCTCTCCTGCATTCAAAAATAAAGTGTGGGATGGTAAGATCCGTTTATTTCATCTAATGCGTGGTACTTTGTATGTTGGGCTTTTGTCAGAGCTAAGAAAGTTTGCAGATGAAAGAGGATACGGAGTAGAGTTTGATAACCTTTCAGACTTTGCAGAAGAAGAATTTCCAGATGCTGCTGCTAAACAATTTATTAAAACACTAGAGCTTCCTCATACTGTTCGAGACTATCAATACGAAGCCTTTATACACTGTGTAAGAAGAAACAGGGCCTTGCTGTTATCTCCTACTGCATCGGGCAAGTCGTTAATTATCTTTATGCTTGCAGCATATTTTATAAGCAAGAAAATACTTCTTATAGTTCCTAACGTTAGCTTGGTGCATCAGATAGCTGATGATTTTGTGTCTTATGGTTGCCCAGAAAACATAATCCATAAAATATACGAAGGTCAGCGGAAAGATAATTTTGATGCTCACATTACAATAACAACATGGCAAAGTATATACCAATTACCAGATAAGTGGTTTAGGAATTTTGGTGTTGTTATTGGAGATGAGGCTCATCAATTCAAAGCAAAAAGTCTTGTTGATATAATGGAGAAGATGAAAGATTGTAAGTATAGATTTGGATTCACTGGCACGCTAGATGGCACTAACACAAATAAACTAGTGTTAGAAGGATTGTTTGGTCCTGTAAGACAAGTGACCACTACATCAGAAATGATGGAAAAGAAGAACGTAGCGCAGTTAGAGATAAAGTCAATAGTGCTAAACTATGATGATACCGTACGACAAATGTTTGCAAAGACAAAGCCAGAATATAAAAACGAGATACAATACATAGTCAAATCTACGGCAAGAAACAAATTCCTTATTAACTTGGTGTCGTCACTACGAAATAACACTTTGCTGTTGTTTAATTTTGTAGAACATGGTAAAGTGCTCTATAATGCAATAAAAGAGGCAAATCCTAATAGGTCGGTGTTTATTGTGTATGGTAAAGTAGAGGGCGAAGAGCGCGAAGAGATTCGTAAGTTTACTGAAAATAATACAGATGTTATTATTGTAGCTTCTTACAAAACCTTTTCGACAGGTATTAACATACCAAGTTTAGAAAACGTTGTGTTTGGAAGTCCAAGTAAGTCACGTATTAGAGTTCTTCAATCAATTGGTAGAGCGTTAAGGGTAAGTGAGAAAAAACAGACAGCAAAGCTTTATGATGTTGCTGATGACATTTCGTGGCGTTCATATAAGAACATTTCGCTTACACACTTTGCAGAGAGAGTGCAAATGTATAATCAAGAACAGTTTAACTACAAAATCTTCAATATCAATTTGAAAGGTAATCAATGAGACCTATACTTCTAGTCAAGCTTGCAGATGGTACAGAATTGATCGGTGAGTTGATTGAGGATTTGAAAACACATATCCGTCTCTTCAAGTCTCTACAGATTCATTACAGATACTTTATGGGAGGAATTCCACACGTATCTTTTTCACGTTATATGATGTTTACAGCAGATCCTGCTATTGTTATTGATACACGTCATGTGATTGCTGTTGCACCGGCTCGGAAGGCATTTGTTGACTATTACTTAGATAGCGTTGAAGATTATTTTGGTGGTACCGAGCAAATGATCGACAATGAACTAACTACAGCCCTTTCCTCATCTCAAAAAGATGAACAGATGAGAAAGATTCTTGAAACAATGCCTACGGATAAAGCAAGTGTAAATTAATATGAATGCACATTATGTTGACAATAAAAAACTCTATACGGTAATCATTCAATACAAAGCTGATGTAAATCAAGCTCAATTAGAAGAACGACAAAAGCCGCAGATACCTAACTATGTTGGTGAATGCATTTTATTAATTGCACAACGATTAGCTACAAAACCTAATTTTATTAATTATTCGTATAGAGAGGAAATGATAAGCGATGGAATTGAAAATTGTATTAGCTATTTTGATAATTTTGATCCTAGCAAGTCCGATAATCCTTTTGCTTATTTCACACAGATCATATATTACGCATTTCTTCGAAGAATTCAAAAAGAGAAAAAACAAGTCTACATAAAGCACAAGACAGCAGAAAATAGTATGCTCTTCGATGAGCTTGTTGAGCAAGCTGATGGTGAAGAATATGCTCCATCATTTGAGTTTGATGCAGAAAACATTTCCGACTTTATCAAAGCGTTTGAAGAAAACATTGACAAGAAGAAAACAAAACGTCGTAAGGGTGTGGAAGTATTCATAGAGGATGATAATGAAGATAGCACTATTAGGTGACACTCATATAGGTGCAAGAAACGACAACCCAGCCTTTCATAAACACTTTGCTAAGTTTTATAGCGAGGTGTTTTTTCCTTATCTTGAGCAGCATAACATTCTCCATATTGTACAGTTAGGAGATGTGTTTGATAGAAGAAAATATATCAACTTTAACTCACTAAAAGCAAGTCGCGAGTATCTGTTTGATCGTTTAAATCAAGATTATTCAACGTGGATGTTAGTTGGCAATCATGATACGTATTTTAAAAATACAAACGATGTTAACTCTCCTGAATTGTTGTTTAATGGTTACCATCAAATTACTCCTGTAAACAAATGTACAGAAGTTGAATTTGAAGAAGTAAAATTTCTTCTTGTCCCATGGTGGTGTGAAGAAAACGATCAACATATTAGAGATTGTTTAGCTAATACACAAGCAACACATATCATAGGACATTTTGAAATAGATGGCTTTGAAATGTATAAAGGTGCTATACATCAAGGTGGAATAACACGTAATGTCTTTAATAACTTTGAAAGAGTTTTTTCAGGACACTTTCATCATCAATCAAGACTTGGCAACATTCATTATATTGGAACACCATATGAAATGACGTGGTCTGATTATGATGATCCAAAAGGATTTCATGTCTTTGATACTGACACGCGTGAAACTACTTTTGTTGAGAACCCTCATAAAATGTTCTTTAAGATACATTATGACGACATGGATAAACAACCAAGTGAGGTTGTAAATATTGACTTCAACCAGTATAATGAGACGTTTGTTAAGTTGATAGTTCGTAACAAAACTAACCCTTACTGCTTCGATATGTTTGTTGATAAGCTAGAAAAAGCCGGAGTGTATAATGTTCAAGTTGTCGATGATCACTTTCATATGGACACAGTTGACGATGATGATATTGTAAGCGAAGCAGAAGATACACGCACTATTCTTACAAAGTTTGTTAATAATCTAGACAGCGTAGTTGATAAAAAACAACTTGAAACGTTGATGCTCTCTTTGTATGAAGAAGCTCTTAATGTTGAGTAATATATGATCGTATTTAAAAATATAAGATGGAAAAATTTACTAAGCACTGGTAATGTCTTTACGGAAATAGATCTAAACACTCACAATCAAACCTTAATTGTCGGTGAGAACGGTGCTGGCAAATCTACTATCCTTGATGCCTTATCCTTTGTCTTGTATGGAAAGCCTTTCCGTAAGATTAATAAAGGACAGCTGATTAACTCTATTAATGAAAAACAGCTGATTATTGAATGTACATTTGCTATTGGTAACAGAGAGTATTTTATTCGACGTGGTATTAAACCAGCGGTGTTTGAGATCTTTGTAGATGGTACTCTAATTAGTCAGAATGCTGCATCTGTTGATTACCAAGACATACTCGAGAAACAAATACTTAAACTGACGCATAAAACCTTCTCACAAGTTGTAGTGTTGGGCAGTGCTTCATTTGTTCCTTTTATGCAATTGGCAGCACAGCCTCGTCGAGAAGTAATTGAAGATCTACTTGATATCCAAGTGTTTACAGTTATGAACACTTTACTAAAAGATAAGATTGCTAAAAACAAAAACGATCTTATTGACGTCGACTATAAAATCTCAAACACAGAAGATAAGGTTGAGTTAGAAAAGAATCATCTAAACGTACTTGAGCAAAACAAAGATGAACTTATCAAACAAAAAACACGTCAGGTTGCTGACTATGTTAAACAGGTGAATAATGTTAATTCCAATACAACTGAGACCCTACGCGAAATTGCCGAACTGCACAGTAATATTAGCGATTACGACAAGGTACGGACAAGGCAGGAAAAGATACTTGCACTTGCTCAACGAATTGATAACAATTACGAAAAAATGCAAAAAGAAACGGAGTTCTTTCGGGCTCACGATAATTGTCCGACTTGCCGCCAAGGAATTGCCGATGAACACCGGACAAAGATCGTTGCAGAAACAGATAATAAACTACATGAAATACAACAGGGTAAGCAAAAAATTGCAGAAGAATTGGTTAGTAATGCTGCCCGTCTCGCAGACATATCAAACGTACAAACTACCATTTCTCTTAAGCACGCGGAAGTCAATAAGAACCAAATCCAAGTAGCAACATGGGAAAAGTTTATTAGTGATATTAAAAAAGAACTTGAAGGTATATCCAACTCAAAAGATCTGGATGTAAATAAAGATCGTTTAAAGGACCTTAAACTAGAATTAAGCTCCTTAAAAGATACAAAAGAGAAACTTGTCAATGCAAAAGCGGTTCTTGATGTAGCAGGTATCTTGTTAAAGGATGCTGGGATAAAGACAAAAATTATTCGTCAATACATCCCTATTATCAACAAACTTATTAATAAGTACCTTGCCGCAATGGACTTTTTTGTTAACTTTGAACTCAATGAGAATTTTGAGGAAACACTTAAATCAAGGTTCCGTGATGAGTTTAGTTATGCATCCTTCAGTGAAGGAGAGAAGTCACGAATCGATCTTGCTTTATTGTTTACGTGGCGAGCTATTGCACGTCTTCGTAACAGTGCAAGCACAAACCTTCTTATCTTGGATGAAGTATTTGATGGTTCACTGGATGCGCAAGGTAACGAAGAGTTGTTGAAGATTCTTCAAACGTTGACAGAAGGAAGTAATGTATTTGTTATTTCTCATAAGACAGATGTGTTCTTAGATAAGTTTGAACGAGTATTGAAATTTGAAAAACAAAAAAACTTTAGTAGGATGACAACATTATGATTCTTAAGCATGTGAAACCTGATAGCGATATCCTTCGCAAAACGATGGATCCTTTTAATTTTAATCAGATGCAAACAGATCCTGTTGAACTTGCAAAGGATTTGTATGAGACACTAATGTCAACACAATTCTTAGGTCTTTCGGCACCACAAGTAGGGTTACCCTACCGAGTGTTTGCTTTAAGGACTTCACCTGGTATAGTGTGTTTTAACCCACGTATCGTCGATAGATCTTCTGAGGAGATTGTGCTTGATGAAATGAGCATGACTCATGAACACCTTATTGTTCCTATCAAAAGATCAAAGAAGATAAAGGTTCGTTACCAACAACCAAACGGTGAAGTAAAGACCGAGATATTTGATGGCATGACTGCTCGATACTTCATGCACCAGCTTGACTATCTTGATGGAATTGTGTATACTCAAAAAGCTAATAAGATTCATCTTCAGCGTGCCATGCGTAAGAAGAAACAATTGGAAAGACAAGCCAAACGCAATCAAAAGGATATATCATGAATGTTGTAATTTTTGGAAAAGGTAAAGTTGGTATGGCAACCGATCTTACTTTAAAAACTAATGCTGATTTTCATGACCCATATAAAGGGCATGTTATTACGGACTTTTCAAAGTATGATCTAGCTATTATCTGTGTGTCGTCGCTTGTTAATGGACCATACGATCACCAATCAATTAGTGAATGCCTAGAGACTTTGAATACAGCTGCGTTTACAGGAACGATTGCAATCAGATGTACTGTATCACCAGTATTCCTACGTGCATGGTTGATTCAATATCCAAACCTTAACATCATTCACTTCCCTGAGTTTATGAAGCAGGGTGATGATGTTTATTTGGATACACCTTGGATTCTTGTGTTAGGTGGTGAAAGGAAGCTGACTGTTCCTTTTGGAAAGTGGTTGGTAGATAATGGATATGGACATGAAGAGATGTGGCACTTCTGTTCTCTTGAAGAGAGTGCTCTTATTAAACTGCATCAGAATGCAGGACTTGCTCTCAAGGTTGTTTATGCAAACATTATGTACGAGATGTGTCAACAATATGGAGCTGATTATGAAGTTGTCCGAAAAGGTGTCGCTGCTGATGTTCGTGTTGGGCCAGGTCACTTACAAGTTCCTGGCGAACATGGCTTTGGTTTTGCTGGTCATTGCTTGCCTAAAGATTTGACTTGTTTAGACACTGTAGCCTACAACAGGGGGTTCTGGCATAAAATTTTGCAAGTTAATGATGAGCTAAGGAAAAAGAATGTCTGATAAAAAGATTGCGTATAGTGAAATCTTTCACTCTATACAAGGTGAAGGGCACTACACTGGTAGACCTACAGCATGGTTAAGATTCTTTCTTTGCAATCTTCAGTGTGATGGTTTTGGTCAGAAGGATCCGACAGATCCTTCAACGTATGTTCTTCCCTATAAAGAGATAAAGGTAGAGGATATCAAACGTCTAGAAGATCTACCTGTATGGAAATATGGTTGTGATTCTTCCTATTCGTGGTCTGCAAAGTTTAAACACTTGCAACATAAACATACTGCAGAAGAGATTTGCAACCGTATTCGTCAATCAATGTATCATCCAGCTAATCCAGAAGGTAGATTCAACAGGCTAGATGGTACGATGCAACATATGTGCTTTACAGGTGGTGAACCTTTAATGCGTCATGCTCAGATGGCTGCTATTGATATTATTGATCATTTTGCAGTGGAAGGTGATTATCCATTGTATATGACATGGGAAACTAATGGAACACAAGAGCTAACGTCGGAGTTTTCTGATTACTTTAGTTCATATCCTGGAGAACTATTTTTCTCTGTTTCACCAAAACTACGTACGACATCAGGTGAAAAAGCCGAAGATGCTATTAAGCCTGAGATCGTAAAGACATACGAGGACCTTTCACCACATGGGCAGTTGAAGTTTGTGGTTAACGGTTCAGTAGAATCATGGAACGAGCTGGAGATGATTCTTGCTCAGTTTCGTGAAGCAGGCGTGACATATCCTGTATGGATCATGGGTGTGGGTGCCACACTTGAGGCTCAGAAGGGAACCGAAGCTGGTTATATCGGGGAAGCGCATATTGCCACCGAGGCATTTAAGCGCGGTTATAACTACTCCTCTCGTGTGCATGTTCACATCTGGGGAAACACAATGGGTACTTAAAATGGAAAGACAAGCACGTCAATACAAGTATGTAAGCACGAAGGAATACCACGATGCGTTTCCTTGTGCTTATCGTCAATGGAGAGCAGATAGTCACTGCAATCTGATTCATGGATATAGCTTCTCGATGAAGTTTTATTTTGGAACAGACAATCTCGATGTTCGCAATTGGGTTGCTGATTATGGTGGATTGAAAGAGCTTAAAAAAGTTCTTGAAGATCAGTTTGATCATACTCTTCTTGTTGCAGAAGATGATCCTGAACTAGATTTTTATTATGCGTTACAGAAGCGAGGTCTTGCTAAACTAACCATTCTTCCTAGGCTAGGTTGTGAAGGGTTGGCTGATCAGCTTTACAAATATGTAAATGGTGTTTATATTCCTGATTACTGGGGTCCTGGTGAGGCTGAGCGACTGTGGTGCTTCCGTGTAGAGGTGCGTGAGACGCAATCAAACATGGCATTCCGTGAAGGACACCGCGAGTGGAATGAAGATTTATTTGAAGGAGTTTAATATATGAAAATACCTCAACGTATATTAGTAATGGGTTTGCCTGGTTCGGGTAAAACTATTTTTTCTAAACAATTAAAGGCTTACCTTGAGGCAAATGGAGATTTGCTAAAACTTAACCCAGACCGCATGCTTAACTACGAGGGGGTACCTGGACCTTATACCGACCGTGTGTATGTAAATTGGTTTAACGCTGATGAAGTTCGTCGTCGATTCAACGATTGGGACTTTAGTAGAGAGGGTAGGATTAGACAGAGTTTACGCATGCTTGAATTTGCTCTAACAGCTGTTGGTGAATATGTAATTTGTGACTTTGTTGCACCATTGCCTGAAATGCGTAACAACTTCAAAGCAGATTGGGTTGTGTGGATGGATACAATTGATGCTGGTCGTTATGAAGACACAAACCAAATGTTTGTACCGCCAGAAACTTATGATTTCCGTATTACAGAACAGAATGCGGAGAAGTGGGCTGAGTTTGTTGGAAACCATATTCTCTCTAACCAACGACGTCCTCGGTTTGATTGGCAAAAAGAAACTGTTCAGATGTTAGGAAGATGGCAACCGTGGCATGCTGGCCACCGTGCTTTGTTTGAACGAGCTATTGCTAAGACTGGTCAAGTATGCATTATGATACGTGATTGCCAAGGTTGGAATAACAGTAACCCCTTTGCTGCTGATCAAGTAAAGAGCTTTATTCGACGTGACCTAGATCCATTGTATCAAGGTCAATATGAAATACAAGTTGTTCCTAACATTGTAAACATTACATATGGTCGTGATGTAGGTTACAAAATTGAACAAGAAGTGTTTGATGAATCCATTACGAGCATTAGTGCAACGAACATTAGAAAGCAAATGGGCTTGGCATAAATGGCATTCAAAATGTTTAAGTGGGTTCCTGACGGCACATACGACTATCAAGAATACCTGACTCGTTATGTTGTCGTCAATTGTAACCCTATTATTGTTATAACAAAGATGTGGCTCGATAAAGGGGGCCCAGAAGATGCATCAGAAGAACTAAGACAGCCGTGGGGATCCTTCCCTGATTTCCCACCTAAGGAAGATAAAAAATGATTGTATGCGCAACACCTCGCTCGGGTGGTACAGTATTTGGTTTTGATAAAGCAAAAGAACTCAGTATCCCATTTCTTAATGAGGTAGTTCCAGGTAACACATTACCTTTTCAGTTTAGACCAACATGGAAAAACAAGTACCACGAACTACCAAGTCAACCTATCTTTACTATGGAAGATTTTTTCAATCATAGTCAAAAGGGTGCTTACACACCTAACATAATACTTGTTAACGGTACAAACAGTCATTGGGTTTTTCACCAAGCTCGGTGGTTTGTCGCTCGTCGTAACATTAAAGAATGGTTGTATTCCGTCTGTAATTTTTGGATTAAAAACAGACAGGGAAAAATGAGTGTAGATTTGATACAAACTTACCTAACCTTTACTATTGAAAACGGGTATGCATTGTACGCATATTGTTCACAAGAAGATAAAGCAATCAACTGGTATGAAGATATGTACTATCGAAAAAATGAATACGAGCACTTGCTCAATCATCCAGAAAAGTGGCAAATTCTTTCCACTATAGAAATTCTAGTTGATCAAACAAATATTCTTGACGTTCACAAAGAATTAGTATACAATTAAGTTTTTAAGGAGCAATAATGGATAAAACTGATCCGGCGCTAGGAGCACAAGTACGTCAGCATCTTGTCAAAGTGGGTCTTGAGACACCTATGAATTACACTGATGTACAGCTTGATAGTCAACATAAGATTAATCAGATTGAACATCACTTTGCAAAGATTATGCAAACGCTTGGTCTAGATTTGCAAGACGACTCACTTTGCGATACACCAAAGCGTGTTGCTAAGATGTATGTTAAGGAGATCTTCTATGGCTTAAACTATGATAACTTTCCAAAGTGTACTCGTATTCAAAACAAGATGGGTATCAATAACAGCTTTGTTTTGGAGCGCAACATTAATGTACAAACAAACTGCGAACATCATTTTGTAGTCATTGATGGTAAAGCAACTGTTGCATACATTCCTCGAGATACTATTCTTGGACTTTCAAAACTGAATCGTATTGTTGAATTCTTTGCGAAACGTCCTCAAGTTCAAGAACGTCTGACAGAGCAGATTGCTGAAGCAATTAGTTTTATAACCGGCTCACCTGATGTTGCAGTATATGTCGTAGGTGTGCATTATTGTGTTAAATCGCGCGGAATTCAAGATACCGGGTCATCTACTATGACATTGGCTACGCGAGGTGCTTTCTCCGAGGAGAAGTCAGAGATCCGTCGTGAGTTCCTTAACACAGCACGAATGATGTGAATCCATACAGCTATCTAGCGTGGGATGAACCGTTTAGTGAGTACACTACTCAACTTCAGCGGTTTGTAAAAGCCACAGGGTTTATTGAGAAGGGTACCTTCTTTAACCCTGTTGGCGCTGCTCGTGTATATGATGCAATTCCGTCCTTGCGGGACTTGTTTGCAAGACATAATATCACCGATCTTCATTCAATGGCTGTAATAAGAGTGCTACCAGCCTCTGTAGCACCTAACTTTCCTCATACAGACGTAATGCCTTCACCAAATCAAAAGGTAGCTATAAACTGGCCAGTATTTAATTGTGAAGACACATACACGTGCTTTTATGAAGAGAAGGCTGATGCAAATCCTCAGCTTGTAAAGCTGAGCAATGGATTGCCATATAAAAAATACAGCTATGATGATGTGACAGAAATACATCGTATTAAGATTAACAAACCAGTTGCTCTAAGGTATGATGTTCTTCATGCTGTTGTTAATGAAACACAGCATGTACGTGTAACCGTTTCATTTCGTTTTAATTCAAATCATTGGGAACTTTTTCATGGCTAAGGTATACTTCTGTAGGTTTACAGATAAGAAAACAAAGCAAGAGTTTTATAAGTTTGGTCATACTCATAAGTCTGATGTTCTTGAACGATTTGATCCTGTGTATGATCCAAGGTATAGTGAGTTTGATATTAAAGCTATCTGCAGTATTAAAGGTGATGTTAAATGGTGTATACAAATAGAGGAATTGTTCAAAGCTCTTTTTCCTAAAAACATTTGGCTAGAAGATTACCTTGGTGATGAGCGTTCATGGAATAACCTTTCTGGTATTACAGAGATTGTAAGGTTGTCACTAGACGACTACAGACGAGTCCTTAAAGGTTTTTATAAACTAAAAGAAATACAGGATCACAATGGCGAAATTTAATTATCCGGATTGGTCTACTATTCATCATGGTCACTGGCAGAATATTATTGATGACCATCTCAATACAAAAGAAAAACTAACTTGTATTGAGGTTGGCTGCTTTGAGGGTAGATCAACACTTTGGTTTGCTGACAAACTTCTTCAGCACGATCAATCAATACTGCATTGTATTGACTCGTGGGAGGGTGGTGAAGAAGTTGTTCGTGTAAAGCTCGGCTTTGATATGGACCGTGTAGCATCTAACTTTATTAACAATATACAACAACATCCACGCGCCGATCAAATAAGAGTGTGGAAGACTAATTCACAAAAAGGATTAATTGATGTTTCCTCATTCTGTGACAATCAAGTAGACTTTATCTATTTGGATGGGTCTCACACACAAAAAGATACATTAGTTGATTTGGTATTAGCGTTGTGTTTAGTTAAGGTTGGTGGTATCATTATCATCGATGACTACATGAATAACATGAGCACCAACAACAAGTTACTTCGGCCAAAAGATGCCGTTGACTTTGTTGTGAATTCATTTGCATCAGACGTCGACTTTTTTATAACACCTGAAACACAAGCCGTTATAGTGAGGAAGAACTAATGGAAAATAAATCTTTTATTTGGGTCACCTTTCAAAAAGAAGGGATCCATCGATATCCAGCAGCAGCTACAGACCCTAAACTGAAGACTGGAGATTGGTTGGATGTCAGTTTTCTGGCTGACCCTCATCGTCACATCTTTCATTTCCGTGTTGAGATGGAAGTGTTTCATGATGATCGGGATGTTGAGTTTATTCAGTTAAAGCGTACGTTGGAACGTTGGTTCAGTACAAGTATTCTTAAACTTGATTATAAGTCGTGCGAGATGATTGCACGTGAAACACATATGCAACTTATCACGCAGTGGCCGTCCCGTGATTATGTGATTGAAGTGTCAGAAGATGGTGAGAACGGATGCCGCATTTATTTTCCTAAGGATCTCTATGTCAAGCGCGATTAAATTTTGTCATATTAGCCCCACATCTAAACTAGGTAAGTACACCCAGTATAACGGTGCACATCTTATCCTTGCTCACCTTGTTGAGGAAGATAAAGAGTATAGAGACTTCTATGCTAATCTAGATGATGGCAAGTATAAGATTATGGACAACAGCGCGTTCGAGATGTTTAAGCTCGGACGTCCTATGTACGATTCTAATCTACTTGTTGAGATGGGTAAGCTGTGTAAGGCTGATTGTATTGTGATGTCAGATCATCCTAAAAAGCCATCTGAGGTAACAGTTCAAGATGCAATTACTCTAGCTCCTATTTTTAAAAAAGAAGGATTTGATACCTTCTTTGTGCCACAGAGTGAATTGGGAGATATGGAAGATCTCTTACGAGCCATTGATTGGGGATTAAATAATCCTCTTATTGACATCATTGGACTTTCTATTCTTTCCTGTCCTATTGCATGTGGTGTAGATGAAACCACTTTTGAAGGTGGTAAGCGTAGCGATGCCTACAAAATGCAACGATATCTTTCTCGTCTCGAGGTATTCCGTCAGATGGAGAGAAAAGGAATGCTATCATCACAAGCAATGAAGCGCTTTCACTGTCTAGGAATGGTTGATGGTCCAAAAGAAGTTGATCTTCTTCGTGAGTATCATCAGTACATCTATTCATGGGACTCGAGTGCCGCTGTGTGGGCTGGAATGAATAACATTAGCTTTGATAACTCACCTACCGGTCTTATGAACGGAAAGTTTGAGAAGGAAGTTGACTTTGGATATTGGGGTGAAGATAATACGCACCTTGTTATTAAAAACATTGAGTATATTAATAAAATGATTCTGAGAGGTGCTTTATTTTGAAAGTGATTGCACTTACTGGTCCTAAAGGTTCAGGTAAAGATACAGTGGGGCGGTTGATTTGTGAGATGTATCCACAGTACAATCCTGTTACTATTGCATTTGCAGATCCAATTAAGAGCATTGTTCAGCATATCTTTGATCTTGATCCAAGTAACAATGATCAGTACGATCTGTTTAAACGAACAAAACTTGAATACACATTGCCTGGCTATTTGAGCCATAGTGCAGATGCACGTCATGTTGTTAGAGAGATTGGTATGCTGATGCGTAGCTACGATACGCAACAGTTTAACAACTATGTCGAGGGAAAGATTCGAAGCTCACCTGACCGGTTGTGGGTTGTGACAGATATGAGGTTTGATGACGAATACATCATGTTGAAAAAGCTAGGAGCTAAAACTGTAAAGATTATTCGCCCAAGTTATAACTATGATGGTCACATTACAGAGCGTGGGTTTGATGACCATTTGGTTGATACTAAGTTGATGAATGATGGTGATCTTGAGTATCTGAAGATAAGGGTTGATTATACCATGAAGAATATTTTGGAGGTTAATAAATGAAACACATTATGGGACCGAATAGCAAGTCGGTATTGACAAACGTACAAAAGCAAGATGTTCAACCCAACGCTGTTGATCTACGTCTTGGAAAAGTATTTAAAGTATCCTCATCAATATTTAAGATTGATGAGAAGGAAAAAGCGCATCGTGGTTCGTATGAGATGAAACCAGACGCTTTTGGTTATTACAATCTCCCTGAAGGCCATTACGAAGTAGTAATGGAGAACATGATTACGGTTGGCGAAGGAGAAGCCGGTTGGGTAATCACTCGCTCTACACTTAACCGTAACGGAGTGTTCTTGACATCAGGCCTTTATGATACGGGTTATGACGGTGTTATGGCTGGTATGATGCATGTGACGTGTGGCCCTATGCGTATTCAACAAGGCACGCGTATCGGACAATATCTTTCTTTTAACGCTGAGGCTCTTTCATCTTATGACGGAGACTATGGCCGTAACAAGTCGCATGACAAAAAGTATCAAGAACCAACTGCAATTGATCAAGCTGCATTAGCTGCAACGGTTGCATTGCTAGAAGGTAACGAAGAAAAATCTCAACAAGTGCTCGATGAAGTACTTAACCCACCAAAACGTAAGCCCGGACGTCCGTTCGGAACCACTAAAGAAGAACTAGCTAAAAGGAACCCATAATGACGTTCGAAATTAAAGTCCCCATTGAAGTACTGCGTACTCGTAAGCTCTTTGTTGCTACACCGATGTATGGTGGAGCATGTGCAGGCATGTATGCACGTTCGATTGCTGATCTATCAGCTATCTGTACTCGGTATGGTGTAAGCCTACAATTGTACTATTTGTTTAACGAATCATTAATTACAAGAGCTCGTAACTATTGTGTAGATGAGTTTATGCGTAGTGATGCTACACATCTTATGTTTATTGACAGCGATATTGGCTTTAATCCAAACGATGTCATTGCATTGCTAGCTATGCAAGATGATGAGAGTCCCTACGACGTTATTGGTGGTCCTTATCCCAAGAAGTGTATTTCTTGGGAGAAGATTAAGATGGCTGTTGATAAAGGCTTTGCTGACGAAGACCCTAACCGCCTCGAGAAGTTTGTTGGTGATTACGTCTTTAATCCAAAAGGAAGTCAGCGTGAGATTCCTATTGGGCAGCCTGTTGAGGTAATGGAGATTGGTACTGGCTTCATGATGATCCGTCGTAAGACTTTTGAAAAGTACCGTGACACATATCCTCATCTGTCTTATAAGCCTGATCATGTCCGTACAGAGGCTTTTGATGGCTCGCGTGAGATCCATGCATACTTTGACTGTATCATTGACCCTGATAGCAAACGCTACCTGTCAGAGGATTACAACTTCTGCTATCATGTTGCAAAAGCAGATATGAAAGTGTGGCTGTGCCCTTGGATGAGTATGAACCATGTTGGTAGTTACATCTTTGGTGGTAGCTTGGCTGACCTTGCTGCTATTGGAGCTCCTGCAACAGCTGATGCTGGAATGTTGAAGAAAGGTAAAAAATGAAACTTGAAAACCGCACGATGCAGATTCTGAAAAACTTTGCTATGATTAATCCATCGATGCTGTTTCGTGAAGGTAGCACACAGACAACGATTGCTCCACAACGAAATATCCTTGCACGAACAACCATTGCAGAGAATTTCCCTAAGCAATTCGCTATCTTTGATTTGTCTCGTTTTATCGGCGTATTGTCATTATTTAATGAGCCTGAGATTGAATATGATGAAACGCGTGTGCTGATTAGTCAGGGGCGGCAAAAGGTAGCGTATACCTTTGCTGATCCCGAACTAATTGTTGCTCCTCCTTCTAAAACACCTAACGTTAATGAGCCTGAGGTATCTTTTAAACTTACCTCTGAACATCTGCAAGCAACAATGCGCGCTCTAGGTGCACTACAAGCCACACATATTATTGTAGAAGGTGATGGAGAAAACATTAGCATTGGAGTAGGTAAACCTTCTGACCCAACGAGCGATACATTTAAGATTGAGGTGGGCATGAGTAATCATTCCTTCAAGTTTGCATTTAAGGCAGAGAACATTAAGATCCTTCCTGGGGATTATGACGTGCAGCTCTCTTCAAAAAACATTTCTTATTTTAAAGGAAGTGATGTAGAGTATTGGATTATGGCAGATGCTAACCA
>Ga0129333_10002582_pt1 | contig 16910 bp, 15 predicted proteins | sample CPB6_08_DNA_FD_94474 | JGI IMG/M metagenome (GOLD analysis project Ga0129333, IMG submission 94474) | Freshwater to marine salinity gradient microbial communities from Chesapeake Bay, USA - CPBay_Sum_0.6_0.8_DNA | ecosystem: Environmental > Aquatic > Marine > Coastal | place: USA: Chesapeake...
CGGTAGGATTTCCCCAGCTCGAAAACCCCGTCAACCAATTCGAACGCTCACGCATGAGTCTCGAGGAGTTGATCGAGTTCCGAGGGTTTTGATCAATCTGCCGTCGCACCGCCATCGATGACTAGTGGGTGTCCGGTGACAAAACTCGCTGCATCGGAACATAACCAAAGAACACCAGCAGCGATTTCCTCGGGCTTACCGAAGCGCCCCATGGGTGTCATCCCTTCGACGATCTTACGAAGCTCCGGACGCGCCGTCACACCCTCGACCATGGGCGTATCTACAACGCCGGGACACACACAGTTTACTCTGACTCCCTTGCGAGCCCATCTGAGAGCAGCGTGCCGCGTTAGCCCGACGACGCCGTGCTTTGTCGCGGTGTATGCAGCCTGAGAGGCGTTACCTACCAAACCGTTAATCGAGGCCGTATTCACGATCGCCCCGGCGCCTTGCTCCAACATGATCTTCGATTCCATTCGCATACACAGCATCACACCCGTGAGGTTGATGCCGACACTGCGGTCCCAGTGAGAAGTTTCCCATTCGTCGACACCTAAATTATTGATGCCCGCGTTATTGTGGGCAAAATCCAAGCGGCCGAACTCCGAGACAGCACGATCGACGAGCGCCTGCACATGCACTTCGTTAGACACGTCACAAGCCTGAAAAACCGCCTTACCGCCGATGTCAGTGATCAATCGAACGGTCTCCTCGCCTCGCTGCGCATCGACATCCGCCACAACGACTGAGGCGCCCGACTGTGCGAATGCCAAGGCGGTCGCTCGTCCGATTCCAGATGCGGCACCGGTCACGAGTGCCACTTTCCCGGCGAAATCGTAAATCATGTCTTTCTCCTACCGATTAATTCTGCGCAGCTCGAACGAGTGACAGCGCCGGTTCACATCCAGGCGCCGCGCGGGTCGGGCCAAACGTCGATCGCACCGCCCGTTGGGTCCGAGGTAAACCGTCCGAAGCGGCTACCATGGAATGCCAAAGGTGGCGCTGAGCGAGTGCTAATCGCCTCTATCTGGCCAACGATGATGGTGTGATCGCCGCCCGGGTGGAGCGATGTCACACGACACTCGATGCGCGCCAACGCGCCGTCGATCGTAGGTGGCACGGGATGGGCGCGCCACCAATCGTCCACCTCAAACTTTGCTTGCCCGCTGCGCGCAAAGTGCAGCGCAATATCAGCCTGATGCGCTGCCAAGATATGAATCGCGAATCGCGCCTCGAGCGCGAAAGCAGCGAGACTCGCGCTCTTATTTGCCAAGCACCACAACATCAACGGAGGATCCAGCGAGACCGAGGTAACGGAATTTGCCGTGACACCGACCGGCTCAGGGCCCGGGTTCACGGCAGTCACAACGGTCACACCCGTCGTAAACAAACCGAATACTTTTCTGAGCTCTCGCGGATCCACCGACAGACGCCCGATCAGTACACGCGTGCCGGATTTTGGATTCGCGGCTCGCCGAGCATTTCTCGATAAGTTGGCGGCTGTTTGCCGTTTCTATCTTTGAGGCCGTATTGCAGCGCGATTTCTGCCCCGACCAACGTCTGACCCGACAACTTCGAATTATTCGGATCCATCGCGATGGCGTAGAGAATATCTCCAGAGAATTGCGGCGTTTCGACCACTTCGAGAAACGGCGCGTACTGATCAGGGCGTTCTTTAAATGCTTTCTGCGATCGCTCCGTCAAAAGCGGTCCCATCCAAAGCGAAACGCAACACACGCCTGTATTCTCAAAGTCCACTGCCATATCGGCAGCAAATTTATCGACGCCAACCTTCTGCGCACCGTATGCGGGACCGTGCATGTAGCAAGCTGAGCCGAAAGAAGATGAGAAAGAAATCAACCCGCGGCCCTGTTTAACCATGATGGGCGCGGCGTAGTAACAAGCGTAGTACGCAGACTTCAAGCCAACATCCAGAATGCGTACGAGATCGACCGATCGCTTCCAGAATGGCTCAGGCAAAATCAAATCGTCGTGAATGAAAGTGACGTTGTTATGCAGGATGTCGATGCGCCCTTGCTCACGCTCGACGCGCTGAATAAGCGCTTCAATCTCCGCCGGGTTTTCATGATCGCAGATGACTGCGATGCCCTTGCCGCCTGCCGCCGTAATCTCATCGGCGGTACGTTGCACGGTACCACCGAGAAAGTGATCTTCCTCGCGCGTGCTGCGGCCGGTGACGTAAACCGTCATGCCCTTTTCGCCAAGCGCCAATGCAATGCCTTTACCGGCACCACGACTGGCCCCCGTGACGATCGCGACTCTAGGCTGGTAATCACTCATGACAAACTCCCCCTTTGTCGAAAATCAGGTTCCCTTCGCGAGATCCAAAAAAACGGGCTTCTCGCCACCGCCGTGAACGGCAATCTGCGCCCCACTTACGTAACGAGCGAGCGGCGAGGACAGAAAAAGGCACACGTCCGCGACGTCGGCGGGCTCACCCATGCGACCGAGCGGCAGCATGGCACCGATCCGCGCCAACCCAGCCTCGCCACCATAGTGCTCAACACTATTAGGCGTGGCGACGAGACCGACTATCAATGAATTCACCCGAATGCCACGCCCTCCCCATTCCATGGCCAAAGACTCGGTCAAGTTGACGAGCCCCGCCTTCGCCGCACCGTAAGCGGCACTGAATGGCGATGAGCGTACTGCTGAAACGCTGGCGATGTTGATGATAGAACCGCCACCACCACTCGACATCGGCTGATAGACAGCCTGACTCGTGAAAAACGCAGCCGTGAGATTAAGCTGAATGATCTTCTCGATAACCGCTGGATCCGCAAGCTCGGAGGCCACTTCCCGCCCACCACCGGCGTTGTTGACCAGAACATCGATGCGACCATGCCGCTGCATCACACCCGACACCCATCGATGGCATTCCGTCGATTTGCGGATATCACACAACTCATGCTCAACCGTTCGCTCACCGAACGTCGGCAACGATTCCGGTATCCGACGTGAACAAGTTGCGACCGTCGCCCCGGCTTCGAGGAATCGCAAGCTGATACCGGCACCGATTCCGCTCACCCCACCGGTGACCAGAACCACCTTCCCTGTCAGATCAAGCGCCCCATCGAGCGTAGATGGATGTTCTGTATGCATGGCGTTTGCGTAAAAATTTGCTATGTTATTTACGCGAACGATCATTCTATTACCAATTCATGCGTCGGTCGCGAATTTTCGGACGGGGGTCATCGACGAATTATGCAGTCAGTCTCCAACCAGACCCTGCCTGGCATTCTGGCCGAGACGGCCCGGCGGCTTGCGAATCGCATCGCCATCGAGGACGGTGCGCGCTCACTGACCTATGGAGAATTGAAAGACGCCGTTGATCAAGCGGCAGCCGCATTTGTCGCATCCGGTCTCCGACCGGGTGATCGCGTTGGCATTTGGGGGCCGAACGGAGCCGACTGGATCATCGCGGCGCTCGGTGCGCAATCCGCTGGAGGCTGCATCGTGCCGCTCAACACCCGGCTGAAGGGACGCGAAGCCGGTGACATTCTCAGACGCAGCGGCGCGCGTATTCTCTGTCACTCGGGTCGTTTTCTACGGCTGGATTTTGAAGCTCTACTCGCGCCCGAGCCACTACCCGAACTGTCTTGTCGTCTTGAGATGGGAAGTGACCAGTGGCTTGCGTGGCTTGCTGCACCCAACGAGGCGCATCGCGAGGAAGTCACGCGGCGTCTCTCGCTCCTGAATGCCAATGACTTGGCGGATGTCATGTTTACGTCCGGCACGACCGGAAGACCCAAGGGAGTGATGTCCTCGCACGGGCAAAACGTGCGTGTTTTTACAGCGTGGAGTTCGATCGTTGGTCTCGAGTCGGATGATCGGTATCTCATCGTGAATCCGTTCTTTCACGCCTTCGGTTACAAGGCGGGTTGGCTTGCCTGTCTCATTACCGGTGCGACGATTATCCCCATGGCGATATTCGACGCTGGAGAGGTCATTCGTAAAATTGCCTCGGATCGAATCTCCGTTCTGCCTGGACCACCCACATTGTTTCAATCAATGCTGGCACACGCGGATCGGTCCCGCGAGGCAACCGCCTCGCTTCGTCTCGCCGTTACCGGCGCTGCGAATGTACCCACGAGCTTGATCCAAAAAATGCATGACGAGCTCGGCTTCAAGACCGTCATCACAGGTTACGGTTTAACGGAATCCACCGGCACGGTCAGCATGTGCCGCCCCGGGGATGACGCGGAGACGATCGCTCGCAGCTGCGGCGCGCCTCTCCCAAGCGTCGAGGTGAAAATTGTCGCCGAAGACGGTCGCGAAGCAACGCCGGGAACGGAGGGTGAAATTTGGGTCCGCGGCTACAATGTGATGCAAGGGTACTGGGATGACCCTGCCGCCACGAACGCCACAATCGATGGCGAGGGGTGGCTGCACACCGGTGACATTGGTACTCAAGATGCGCGTGGCTACCTGCGTATCACCGATCGAAAAAAAGACATGTTCATCGTGGGAGGATTTAACTGCTACCCGGCAGAAATCGAATCACTCATCAGTGCGCACCCCGCTATCGCTCAGGTCGCCGTCGTCGGCGTCCCCGACGAACGGATGGGAGAAGTCGCTGCGGCGTACGTTGTCTTACGGCATGAGATTGACTTCGCCGTTGACGACTTCATCGCGTGGTGTCGTGACAACATGGCTAATTACAAAGTCCCACGCCAGGTACACGTCGTGACGGCACTGCCGACCACCGCATCGGGCAAAGTGCAGAAATTTGCACTGCGCGAGATTGCGCCGGAGCCTGCCGCGGGGCGTCCATGAGCGAGACGCCCTGGTTCTCTCAGGTCGAACCTGCGCTCACCGTCGAGGATCCCGACTCCTTTGATTGGGATGACGAAACCGATCTACTCGTGGTGGGTTCTGGCGCTGCCGGATCCAGTGCGGCAGTTGAGGCCTGTGAGCAAGGCCTGAGGGTGACGATAGTCGATCGCTACGCCGGTGGCGGTGCGAGCGCCGCGAGCGGTGGCGTGTTGTACGCGGGCGGCGGTACGTCGATTCAGCGCGCGGCTGGAGTCGAGGACACTCCAGAAAATATGTTCGCGTATCTGTCGATGGAGACCCGGGGCTGCGTCACTGAAGACACGTTGCGTCGATTTTGCGAGCAAAGCGCCGAGACGGTGGAGTGGCTCATCCGAAAAGGGGTCGAGTTTCGCGCGACGCTGTTCCCTGATAAAACCTCTTACCCGCCCGTCGACTTTTTTCTCTACCACTCCGACAACTCGCTGCTGCCGCGCTACGCTGCCAACGCCAAGCCGGCCGCACGCGGTCACCGCGGTGCCGGCCGACTCACCCGCCAGCAAATGCTGGCCGCGGTGGGCCTCGGTGGCTCGATCGTCTGGCCGCTGCATGATTGGCTAAAGCAACATCACGCACGCTTCATGCCGTACACCGAAGCGCGTCAATTGCTGCGCGATCCGGCTGGTCGCATCATCGGAGTGAAGCTTCTGGAGTTACCTGAGGGAACCCAGCGAGACGATTTCATACGTGCTCAACGAAGTGCGAATCGTTGGTACACCCTCATTCCGCCCATTCTTCCGGGCGCCAAATATTTACTACGCTTTGCGGTCAAACAATTACGCAAAGCCGCCGAACTCGAGGCGACCCAGCGAGTGCCTCGTTACATTCGCGCACGCCGCGGAGTGTGTCTCGCAGCAGGCGGATTTGTTTTTAACAGAAAGATGCTTGCCCATCATGCACCGCGCTATCGTCACGGTTATCCACTCGGGACGCCAGGTGACGATGGCAGCGGCATCCACCTTGGCTTATCGGCCGGAGGCAAAACGGATCGCCTTCACAACGTCTCAGCATGGCGCTTCATCAATCCACCTAAAGCGTGGGCTCAAGCACTCGTGGTTAATACAGCCGGAGAACGCATCGCCAATGAAATGTCCTACGGAGCAACGCTGGGATACGAGCTTGCCGAGAATCACGATGGGCGCGGATGGTTGATATTAGATACGGCATTGGTTCGACAAACGCGCCAGCAAATCTCTGGTGGCCAAGTCCTCGCCTTCCAACGAGATCTGGCCCGCTTGAACTTAACTTTCGGGCGTAAGAAGGCTACGAGCCTCGAAACCCTAGCTCATAAAGCAGGCATTGACGCACAGGGTCTCGCCAGAACGGTCGCCACCTACAATCGCATTGCCGCCGGAGATCTTGACGATCCGTTCGGCAAGTCGGCGACCGACTGCGCGAGGCTAGACGAGCCACCGTACTATGCGATCGATGTAGGTCTAGCCGCGAAACTGCTGCCCTGCCCATCGTTGACGCTGGGCGGACTCGTCGTCGAGGAATCGAGCGGACTCGTGCTCGACCAGCATCGACGACCCATCCCCGGGCTTTATGCCGCGGGTCGCAACGCGGTTGGTATCAGTTCAGGCTTGTATGTGTCTGGATTATCCATTGCCGATGGGATTTTCTCAGGTCGTCGCGCGGGATTACACGCAGCGCGAGGCATCACTTGGAGCAAGCAGTTACATGACGCAAAGTAATACTTGGGTTCGCGGCGGAGCTGTCTTTCTTTTAGCCGCAAGTGTCGCCTCGTCGATCGGCGGACTTCCATTCAACACCTTGCCCATTTTGCTAGGCGCTTTTGCTGATGCTGATGGCTTAAGTGCAGCAACGCTCGGCACACTCGGCAGCGCATGTACCGGCGGATATCTGATCAGCACCTTATTGGGCCCGCTCTGGGTTGATCGCATTCCGTGGCGCTTTGCGACTCTATTCGCATCGATACTCACCGCCACGGCACTACTCTGGAGTGGAACCTCAACCGCAACTCCTTATTTGCCGCTTGCCGTTTTTGGCTTTGCGGCTGGACTCATGCACTCGCTCGGCATGCGCATGGTTGGGGAAGTGGCGAACAAGGAGCGTGCTTTCGGTGTTCGCCTACTAACCGAATTGATCATTGTCGCCACGTTACTGTATTTCTTGCCTTCGCTGATCGCCTCTCAATCATTGATCGGCGGAATGTCATTGCTCGCGGTAGCCGTGCTCGTCATGGCGATTTCTGCTGGATTCATACCAAAGGGCGCCGTTGTTCCGAGCCACGCTGAACCAGCGAATAATATTGAATTGCCATCGACTGGAATCTCTAGGGCTGCCTGGGTGGCGTTGTCGATATTCGTGCTGTTCGCTTGCGGACAGGTGGCGCTGTGGGTCTTCATCGAACGCATCGGTAGAAGTATCGATGTGAGCGCCAACGAACTTGGCCTCGTGTTCGCCGTGCTGAAAGTCGTTGGAGGCCTCAGCGCTGCGGCGGTCGCACTACTTGGCGATCGTCTAGGCAATCGCTGGCCGCACCTTTTGGTGCTCCTGTTCATCACACTCGGTGTCGTGATGCTGGCGTTCCCCAGAGACTTCTGGATCTACGCTTCTGGAGCATGGATTTGGGAAGGCGCGTTCACCATAGGCTGCGTTTATCAGACCGCGGCGATCGCCAAACTCGATACGAGCAATCGCCTCGTCGTGCTCGTCCCGGCTGCATTCGCGATCAGCGCATTCATCGGACCGGAGTTGGCTGGACGTCTCGCAGAATCCGGGGGGTTCGCTCCCCTGTTCTGGCTAGCCATCGGCTGCGCAGCTATACCGGCCGTGGCATTTTGGATACTAGGTAAACCGCGTACATGAGCGAGCATAGCGGCTCGTCGGGGCCCGCGGGTCCGATCGGTTTTGAAACTCGAAATCCCGACTTTGGGAAAGGCGCCCTACGCAGACGGGTTCGCCTGGTAGCTCAGGGAGATGACGTCTTGGCAGGAGTCGAAGATGCCTATCACTCCTTTCGACTCAAACTGAGTCACGACGGTGATCGAATTACCCAGTTGATCCCTCGCTACTTGCGCGTACCGTTGACCACCTGCGTGACCGCGACCGCGCCACTACAAAGATTGGTCGGCACACCGTTAGCCACCGGTTGGCGTAGTCTCGCGGCAAGCGAAAGCCCCCTAGCGCATTGCACCCATCTGTACGACCTCACCGTGCTCGCCATGGCTCATGCCACGCGCGGTGGATCGCGTACTTACGATGTTGTCGTCCCCGACGAGCACGCAGGCGCGGTCTGGACCACGCTCAGCCGTGACGGTGAACTTGTTTTTCGCTGGCAGACACTTAACTCAACGATACTGGCACCATCTGAACTGGCCGGCAAACCGTTGCTGCGTGGGTTCTCGCGATGGGCAACTCGATACTTCTCTGGAGACGATCTCGAAGCCGCCTTGGTACTACATAAGGGTTATTTCGTCAGTCGTGCTCGCGAGTGGGATGTCGAGGCAGGCGCCGATAAGCCTGTCGCGCATCACACCATGATGCGCGGAGCCTGCCACAGCTATTCGGAACCGCAAATCTCGATAGCGATACGGCAACGCGGTATGACCATCGATACGAGCGACCCTCACGTGCCATTACTCACCGACCTCGACGAGAGCATCCACTCATGAAGAAACTCTTTGACTTTACTGAACGCACCGTACTGGTCACGGGTGCCGGTCAAGGCATGGGACTCGGTATTGCCAACGCACTCGCATCCCTTGGCGCGCGGGTGCTCATCAACGACTTCTATGCGGAGCGCGCCGAGTCAGCTGCCGCCAGCTTGCGCCAGCGTGGCCTGCAAGCAATTGCAGCGCCTGGCGACATCACAGCCGCCGAGACCCCTGCTCAACTCGTCGAATTGGCCCGTGTCACTTACGGCGACATCGATACTCTAGTCAATAACGCAGGCGTTCCAGTCGGGATGTCAACCTCTCTGCGCACTTTTGAACATCTTGGTGCAGCTGACTTCGAACGACAACTGGACCTCAACTTCCGCGCCGTCATTAATCTTTGCCGAGCGGTCTTACCAGCAATGAGATCGAAAAACTTTGGACGCATCATCACCATTTCCTCGGAGTCCTGGCGCCTCGGTCAAAGCCTGGGACTGACCGACTACGCAGCCGCCAAAGCCGCAACCATCGGGTTCATGCGCAACCTCTGCAAGGAAGTGGGTCCCGATGGTGTCACTGTTAACATCTTGTCGCTGGGCGCGATGAATAACTATGGCTACGATGAGATAGCGCGCAAAGTTACCGCTGTAGGTCGTGCAGGAACGCCAGAGGATGTCGGAGCAGCCGTTGCCTACCTTGCCTCGAGCGAAGCCTCATGGATGACTGGGCAAATGATTCCGCTCAACGGCGGCTCGACGACTTGCTGACGCTAGCGCGTCGCGTGCAATGCGGCGAGATAGCCAAAGGTCATCCCGGGCCCTAAAGTGGCTCCAGCCGCCGGATAACTCTTACCCATCGGTGACGCTGCGCAATTACCAACGGCGTACAAACCCTCGAGCGAAGCGCCGCTCTCGTCGATAACCTGCCCATTTTCGTCAGTCACCATGCCACCGTTGGTGCCGATGTCACACGGCTGAATCGGAATGGCATAGAACGGCGCTTTCAATAGAGGCGCTAGGCAACTATTCGGCGTGACCGCAGGATCACCGTAATACCGATCGTACAACCCATCGCCACGCCCAAAGTCCACATCGACACCTGTCTCAGCATGGCGATTGAATCGATTTACGGTCGCGACCAAATTTTCTTTGGGCACACCAATAGCCTCGGCCAGCTCGCCGACACTACCCGCTGAACGCAATATCGCGCGCATGCTCGGCCGAATACTTCGGTCGAAACTCGGTGGCCCCGGGAAGATCGGACCAAGGGCATACTTGCCCCGATAGCGCGCGTCAAAGATGAACCAGCTCGGTACCGTCCCGCCGTCTGCGGCACGATGGCCGTGGGCCATCAGACCACCGGTCACATGATAAGACGCCGCTTCGTTGCAAAATCGCTGCCCGGCGCCATCGACCATGATCGAACCAGGCAGCGAACGCTCGACAAACATCGGTCGTGCACGATCTTCATCGGCGAGTTTATAGCCGGGTGCCCACCACGCAGAATCCATATTGGCGGTGCGAGCACCGACCTGCATCGCCGCAATCGTCGCAAGACCCGTATTGAACGGATTGCCCGCCGACCACGCTGGTGTGGTGGGACCGGGTAGATACTTCGCCCGCATCTCCGCGTTTCGCTCGAAACCACCCGCTGCCAAGATGACGCCTTGACGAGCACGAATTCGCTGCGGTGTGCCGTTGTTCAGCACCCAAGCACCGACGATTCTTCCACCCTCACGACAAAGCTCGACCAACTCGGTGGATAGTTGCAGCGGCACTTTGCGCTTCTTTAATGACCAACGCAGACGAGCCACCAATGCGCCCCCGCCCGTCAGTCGCCGATCCCGAGTGGTCTTCCATCGCTGCTTGACGTCAAGATAATACTTGGCCGCAATCTTCAAAAATATTTGCTTCGCACCCTTGGACTGGGTGATGAGGGGATGCGCCTCGCGTGCCGTCCAGTTGATACGACCAAATGCGGTCGTACCCACATGCGGTGGTTGTAACGACTCGAACTCACCACCGAGCACATCGCAGTCGATGGGTAACGCCTGACAACTGCGATAGCCAGGTTTCCCTCCGGGCAACTCAGGGTGATAGTCACAATATTTTTCGAGCGTCTCAAATTTGACGTCGGTCTTCTCGTCGAGATAGCGAAACATGCGCGGCGCGTTGGCGACAAACGCACGAATTTTCTCTGCCGAGGAGAACTCACCCGCCAAGGCCTGAATGTATTGCTCGGCGTCGGCCTCGCTATCAACTCCTCCAGCGGGCGCTATTAGATGGTTGTTCGGAATCCAAATGGTGCCGCCCGATGTCGCAGAGGTGCCGCCGAACAAATGGCCTCGCTCAATGATCAATACTTTGGAGCCCTGATCTGCGGCTGTCAGTGCGGCAGTCAATCCGCTCGCACCACTGCCGACGACGAGAACATCGGTAGTCAATTCCGGCAATGCAGTTGGTTGCACGCGTCACCCCTCAACAAAAACGAATGCTGGCTGAACCCACGTGGTCCAAATCCATATGAAAGACATCCCCTGGCGAAGCGGTTTCCAAAGGCACGAGCGAACCGGAGAGAATGATGTCACCCGGATCTAACGTAACACCATAGACACCCAGCGTATTGGCTAGCCAAGCGACGGCCGCGAGCGGCGAACCCTGCACGGCTGAGCCGAACCCGCGCGATAACGGTTGACCATTTTTGGTTACCCGCACTTCCATACTCGCTAAGTCGAGCCCGATCGGCGACACACGCTCATCTCCGAGCACGAATAAGCCGCAAGACGCATTGTCGGCCACGGTATCAACTATTCGGATATTCCACCGATCGATTCGGGAGTCGACGATTTCAAAACACGGCGCAATGCTCTCGGTCGCATTGAGAACATCTAACTCTGTGATTCCTGGCCCACGTAACGAAGACGAGAGGATCAAAGCAATCTCCGCCTCCGCCTTTGGCTGGATCATCTGCGTGGCGATATCGATCGTACCGCCGTTCGCCACCTGCATACGATCAGTGAGAAAGCCAAAGTCTGGCTGATGCACACCAAGCATGTCCTGCACCGCCTTGCTGGTGACACCAATTTTTTTACCGATCACTCGCTCGCCCGATGCGAGGCGACTCTCTAAGAATCCCAATGAGATCGCGTAAGCGTCATCGATCTCGAGCCAAGGATGCTGTTCGCGCAGCGGCGGCACCGTAACCCGGCTGCACCATGCCGCGTGCAACTGCGCCGCGAGGCGCTCGCAAACCGCTCGGCGCGCAGATACGTCAGGCGGCGAGGAAGTCGATGACATGACGATTAAACTCATGCGAACGTTCGATCATGACCCAATGGCCGACCTGTGAGTAAATGATCATCTGACTGTGCGGGCACTGCGCCGTAATTTTCAGCGCACCCGATGCTGGGCAAAACTGATCTTCGACACCCCAGAACCCCAAGATCGGCATCGTGAGCTCTGGGAGACGCGGCGTCAGGTCAGGAATCCGCATTCGCCCTAATACGTCTTTCGGCATCAGTTGCAGAATCGCGAACCGCTCGGCAACCAGATCGTCGGTCACGTGCACCGGATCGAAAGACAACATCTGCAAAATACCGCGAAGCCACTTCGGGTTAATTTCACCACCAACAAATCCGGAGACCATTTTTTGAATGCCGGGCATCGCGAAATAAGTCTCTGTCGACTCGATGCCACCGCAGCCCATCACAACCAACTTCTCGACCATACCGACTCGAGCGAGGCAGATACCAATCGCGACGGCTCCACCCAAAGAATTTCCGACCAAGACGCATCGATCGACCTTCAAAGCGTCGAGCAACTCCAGCGTAGTCGTGACAAATAAGTCGAGGGTGTAATCGAGACCCGTGGGCTTTGATGAATAGCCGAAGCCAATCAGGTCAGGGACGATAACCCGATGCCCAGCGGCATGCAGCGCCTCGATATTGTGGCGAAAGTTGCTCCATCCGTTCGCACCCGGTCCACTACCCTGCAGCATCACGATGGTTCGGCCGTTAGCCACTTCACCCGTATCGTGAAAGTGCAGCTCGTAACCGCTCGGCAAGCGAAGCGAGCGACCACTCGGCGGACCGCCGGTCACCACCGGCTCGCCTAGGCTCAAGGCTCCCATACCCCCTCCGTTCGCAAGTTTGACTCGGTCGAAAGATAGAGATTTTCCGGCGACACGGCAAACTGGCTTCGTAAACTTGCACCTTCGACCCTCCTCTTTCAGTAGCCGATCGATGCCAAAAACGTCAAAACTCGTAAAATTGGCTCGCGTATTTTACGCAATTGCTTGCGCCGCCCATCGGCAAGCGCTAGCATCGATCTGAAAACATTCGCACACCGAGGGTTCCATCATGGCCACTGCCGTTGCCCACGTCCTCGACGAACACATCCCGACCCGAGACGAGTTAGTCCGCCGTGCGCGCGCCATGCTGCCCGCGCTCAAGGCGCGCCAGAGCGAGGCCTACGCCGCGCGCCGACTGTCGCCAGAGACCATGCGTGACATGGTCGATGCCGGCTTTTTCCGTATTTTGCAGCCCAAGCGCTATGGCGGCTTCGAAATGGACCCGCAGGTCTTCTTTGATGTCCAAATGACCATCGCAGAAGCCTGCATGTCGAGCGCATGGGTGCTCGGCGTGGTGGGATGCCACCCCTACCAACTCGCTCTGTTCGACGATCGGGCGCAGCAAGAAGTGTGGGGTAAGAACCCGGACACCCTGGTCAGCTCGTCTTATCAACCGGTTGGCAAAGTCGAAGTGGTCGAAGGCGGCTTTCGTCTGTCGGGTCGCTGGGGCTTCTCGAGTGGCAGCGAGTATTGCGACTGGGTTCTGCTCGGCTCGCTAATTTTCAGCCCCGAGGGCGGCCCACCGGAGATGAGAACCTTCTTGGTTCCCCGGAAGGACTACCAGATCCTCGATAACTGGCACACCTTCGGACTACAAGCCACCGGCAGCCAAGACATCGTGGTCGAGAATGCGTTCGTTCCCGATTACCGAACGCACAAAGCGGTTGACGGCTTCATGTGTCGCAACCCCGGGCAAGCGGTTAACGAAGGACCGTTGTATCGACTCCCATGGGCACAAGTCTTCGTGCGCTCCGTATCAACGGCTGCCATCGGCTCGACACAAGGTGCGCTGAATGCGTTCGTCGATATCGCCAAAAAGCGGGTCTCGACCAACACGGGTAAGGCTACACGGCAAGATTCAAACTCGATCTTGGCGGTCGCCAAAACTCAATCAGCTATCGACGAGATGAAAGCGGTTCTCTACCGCAACTTCGATGAAATGATGGGCGCGATGCGCAACGGCGACGAGCTCAGCATGGAGCAACGTATCCGCTACCGCTATCAATCGTCACAAATCGTCCGACGTTGTGCCGACTTGATCGACGAGCTGATGCCACTGCTCGGTGGTCGAGCCATCTACACAGATAGCCCGATCGTTCGCTACTGGTTGGATGCGAATGCCGCACGCGCCCATGTTGCAAACGATCCGGCTTTGGTTGGCATGTCTCTCGGCAACCTGTACCTTGGCGAGCAACCGCAAGAGTTCTTTGTCTAAGACCATGGCGACCACAGCGGACTACAAGATCGGCCCACACACCTTCCCGCGCGGCTGGTTCATGGTGGCGATCTCGAGCGAAGTCACGGATCAACCGCAGGGTGTTCGCTATTTTGGCCGGGACTTTGCGCTGTATCGCGGCAAAAGCGGTCGCGTCGTGCTATTGGATGCGTACTGCCCCCACATGGGTACTCATCTGGCGAAGAACAAAACCTCCTATACGGCCCGCGATGGCCATGTCGAGGGGGACGATATTCGCTGCCCCTATCACGCTTGGCGTTTCGGACCGGACGGCAAGTGCAATCAGATCCCTTACTACGATGGCAATATTCCCAAAGCTGCCAGTGTCAAAAGCTGGCCAGTTCAAGAGCGTGCGGGAGTGGTGTTCGTATGGTTCGATCCAGAGGATGGTGAACCGGACTTCGATCTACCACCGTTCGAGGAGTATGGTCAGCCGAATTGGATTTCTTGGAACATCGATAAACTCGGCGTGATGGCATGTCATCCGCAAGAAATCATTGACAACATTGCAGACCTGCCCCACCTCGGACCGATTCATGGCTCAACAGTGGAATTCTTTGAAAATGAATTCCGCGGTCACAAGGCCATCCAGCGGCAGGCGGGTGGCCATCGAACACTCGTCGCCGGCCCCGGTGATAAGCTGTACACGGATACCGTCTACCACGGACCGGGGATTCTGGTTTCTCATTTGACCGGCATGTTCGAGACGGTCCTCCTGATCGCGCACACACCCGTGGACGATGGCGTGATCGAGGTGTGGCATGGCTTGCTCGTCAAGACGGCGAACGCGGCGCCCTCCGATGCCGATCGCGAAGCGGCTCGCGGCTTCAATGAATCCAGCCGTCTCGCGTTTCTGCAAGACTTCGAAATTTGGGGCAATAAGCGTCCTGCCTTGAACATCATGCAAATACCAACCGACGGCCCGTTCCACAAGGCGCGAATTTGGTACAAGCAGTTTTATCACCCCCGCAGTGAGGCGCGTCGCCTAATTGCGCCGATCGAGGGAGTACACATCGTGCCGGGCACGCCCGGATGGCCGCTACAACGCGTCTCCTAAGAAAGTTGTGCGGTAGCGAGTTTCTTAGCGGTGGAATAGTCAGGTTTGCCGGTATTAGTACGCGGCACCTCGGCCACGAAGGCGACCACACGGGGCACTTTGTAACCTGCCACTAACTGTCGGCAGTGCTGCTTCAAGACTTCCGCATCCAAGCTCATATCGGCACGGGCGGACACCACTGCGACCACCCGTTCGCCCCATCTCTCGTCTGGTAATCCGATCACCAAAGCATCGACGACCCCGGGATGGCGTTTTAGCGCTTGTTCAACCTCTTCTGGAAATACCTTTTCACCACCGGTGTTGATGCAGGTCGAACCTCGACCGAGCACTGTCACTGAACCGTCACTCTCCAACCGCGCCGAGTCGCCAGTGAGCGATAGCCGCATCCCATCAAGTTCGATGAATGTGCGAGCGGTCGCAGCAGGGTCGCCGAAGTAGCCGACCGGTAGCGGACCGCTCCGCGCCAAAATACCCACCTCACCCACTCTCGCCATGCGACTTCCGTCGACGACGACATGCATATCTTTTCGCGGTGCAAAACACATTAGACCCTCACCGCTCGGCCTGCTCGCACCAGGACCCAGCGTGCCGGACTCCGTCGACCCTAACGAACTCGCAGTCACAACCGATGGCAACGCAGATCGCAAAGACTCTTGCACACCCCCGGAGAACACAGCACCACCGGAGCCGATATAACTTAGGGCCGACAAGGCCCACCGACCGGGTTGCGCATGCAACACATCCGCCAAAGGCCGACCCATGCCGTCGCCGACGATCACCAACATATTGACGCCCTCTTGCTCGCACAGGCTGAAGACATCGGCTGGATCGAAGCTGCGGGTCACCTGCAAGACCAGCGTGTGGCCTGCGAAGAGCGAGGCCAAAGCGGCCCACAGCGCAGCACCATGCATGAGCGGCGCCACGGGAAACATGACCAGATGCGGCGATTCACGAACGCGATCGATCAGCTCGATGGGTTGGTTGATCGCGCCGTGGCGCGAGAAAAACCCACCGCCGCCGAGGGACGCCATCAACAGATCAACTTGTCGCCAGACGACGCCCTTGGGCATACCCGTCGTTCCGCCGGTATAGATGATCAGCGCGTCGTCACCGCGAGACTCTCTCGCCGACGGTGGCGCCTCAGCCGTCGACATCGCGTTAAGCGCCGCCTCCATCTCGACCACACCGGACGCTGCTCCCTCCCCGCCATTGGCCCGATCGCCGGTGACGACCAGTAAGCGCGGACGATTCTTCAGAGCGGAAACCCGCGCGAGCCATTCGCCTTCCACCAAGGCCGCCGCGGGCCGCGCGTTACCGTAGAGATATTCGAGCTCTTCCTCGACATAACGATAATTCACATTGAATGGCAGCACGCCCAAACGGCATGCCGCGAAAAAAGCGATCAAATACTCGGGCCGGTTACGGCAGTGAATCGCCAACGTTTCCCCGGGTGTCAAACCGGCTCGCGCTAGATAGCCGGCGAGTTTCTCGACTCGATTTGATAGTTGAGCAAAACTCAGCCGACTGTCCCCGCAAACGACGGCCGTTCTGTCCGGAACCGTCGCCGCAACCAGACCGAGTAGATCTGCGAAGTTAAAGCTCGACTGGCTCGAAGGACTCATGCTTCCCCGCGGTGCCGAATCCCCAATGATGCTGCCTCTTCGTGCAGATGACGGGCAGCCGATTTGATGATCGCAGCACCGATAAAGCTCACCGATATCGATACCATCAACGCGTATCGCAATGAATCTTGACCAAAACGCGCCGTCAACAAATCCGAGATGAACCCGGCGAACCACGGGCCACAGGCGATACC
>Ga0129333_10002583_pt1 | contig 16907 bp, 24 predicted proteins | sample CPB6_08_DNA_FD_94474 | JGI IMG/M metagenome (GOLD analysis project Ga0129333, IMG submission 94474) | Freshwater to marine salinity gradient microbial communities from Chesapeake Bay, USA - CPBay_Sum_0.6_0.8_DNA | ecosystem: Environmental > Aquatic > Marine > Coastal | place: USA: Chesapeake...
CCATGGGTGCCAGCCTTGCTGTTCCCATAGGCGTCGGGCTGCTGCCACGTTTTCGGCAGGGTCGAACAGGTTGACCCCATAAGCGACGCCACCTGGCAGCGTGTGCACGTCGTTTATCTGAAATAGGCCACTGTCATTCGTGGCTGACCTGGCGTTGGGGTCCCATGCGCTTTCGCATTCCACGATGCGGAAGGCTGTGGCAACGTCGTCAGGGAAAGCGTCAGCGACCAGCTGCCGGAGCCAATCTAGGTCGCTGCCGGCATGTCTTCCCATACCAGTCGCTTCTTGCCGTTCGCTTGCAGGACTAGGACCCTTCGTCGTGCTGGTTGTGCTGGCTGGCGGCTGGTATGCGCTGTCTTCGCTGGCTTCTTCGACATGGGCTCTTGGCCTTTCTGGTTCGTCAGTGAACGCAAGCCACGCTGCGATTAGCAGCGCAGCCCACAAGCACAAGCCTGCGGCAATAAGGGCTTTCATAGGCCACACATGCCTTCGCATTCGCCTTCCCACAAGGTCCCTTGGCCTTGTTCTTCTGGCGTTCGCAAGTCAACCTGCCGCAAAGGGATTCGCTTTGGGTGCAGGTAAGCGCGCCCATCAAAGAACTTGTGTCGCAATTCTTCGCTGCGTAGCGCGTCGTCTACCTCGCACGCGTCCTGCCATGCTTCCGGTATTGACTTGACGTGCCGCCATTCGTCTTGGCTGTGGTATGGGCAACCAATGCAGCTTGACCTAGGTGGCCTGCCGAAGCCGTTGGCTTCGTTCCACTTGATGCAGTCAGCGCGTGTCATGCGTGCTGTGACTAGTGGGTAGTCGTTGACCTGCCACGGCTTGTAAGGGTCACGCATCCTGTGGGATTCGTCCCACGAAATGCCAATGACCTGTTCCACCAGCACGCCTTTAGGACGCTGGCGAGGCGCCACGCCAGCAAGCTCGCGCACCTTCCGTTGAATCGGAACCAGCTTGTATTCATGCGTACACTGCCTGCGACCCATGGCCTTTTGGCCGGCCTGGTTGTAAATGTGCAACGGCACGGCAGCGAAGCGTCTACCGCTAACCATGTCTTCGCGCAAGTTGCCGTTGCGTACCACGTGGAAGGGCACGCCAGCAGCTTCCGTCAGCTGCTTCATTGTTTCGACGTGCTCTAGCACACCAGGCATTTCCCAACCTGTGTCAGCGAAAACCACGTGGTCAACGGCTGGCAGGTCGCCAGCAAGGATCATGCGCAGCAGCGTGGTGGACTGCACGCCAGCACCGAAGGACAGCACCCTAATCATGGGCGGCACCGAACAGCTGTGGGTGCCTAGGCCACGTCACCAGCTGAATTTCAGACTTCGTGCCGCAACGCAGAATGGCAAGCGTCGCAGCCCTAGCTTCCTGCGCAGGCCACTTGGCACGAAGCTGCCGGTAGCACGCACGCGCACCAGCCAACGTGTCGTTGTCCACGTCCACGGCTAGGACATGTTCAAGGCCAGCTAAAGGCCATTTGCTGCGATCAGCACGCATGTAGAAATGGCGTGTGGTCATGGCTTGTCTTCCCATCCCAACAGCTGGTCAACCAACGCTGACAGCTGGCGGCTCCGCTGGTCACGTGACCCCATACGGAAGCCCACAAGGAAAGCGAAGCCACCGACCACAAACAACGAAACGATGACACGCAAGGTCACAATGGTCATGACTCACCACGCAACTTGTCTTCGTCACCAAGTGTCTGTTCCAACAGTGCGTCAGCGCAGCTGTTCAGTGCGTCAGTGAACAGTGACGGCTTGCCTTGACCAGCAAGGTTGTCAAGGACCCAACAGCCGCTAACAACGTTCTGCAGCACGGCACGTGCGTTCAAGACGTTCTGGCAGTAGTAAACCAGAAGTTCTTGCGCCTTCTGGTGGTAGTCGTCACCGTAGGCGCTGTGCGCCAGAAACAGTGTGTCAATCAAGTAGTCAGCTTCGCGTTCTGCGAAGACTTCGCGTACCAAGTCGGCTACGTGGTCGGCTTTCACTGGTCAGCCCATTCGCCACGAAGAATGTCAGCGTTGTCTTCCAACAACTTGACGTAGGCGCGCACGATAGCCAAGTGGTCACGTGCTTCTGCGTAGTTGCCGACTTGGGCACGCGCAGTCATGCGACGAATAGCGCCGGTAAGTTCTTCGCAAGCGTCGCGCATTTCAGCCATGACTTGCGGCTGGTCGTACTTGGGAGCGTGAAGCATGGGCATTGGGCAACCTTTCGTTGGGTACTACTGGCAGCCACCACGGTAGCGACCCAAGCCCACGCTTGCAACTACCCTCGCTTACGCAGGCCCACCAGTGCGGTTCACCATGGCTTGCCAGCCTTCGTCGACCAGCATGCGCAACGCAAGCGACTGCTTGTCAATGCCGCCGGAATCCAACAGGCCAGCCCAATAGGCGATGCCACCAGGGTCGCCTTCGCGCAGGCACCAGAGCCGATACATGGCAGCCACAGTCTGTTCAGTAGGCGTCACAGGTTCCCCATACACTTTCTGTCTGATTGCGTCTAGCTGCGCGACGATGAAGTCCCCACAGCAAGCCGTTGCGTTCAAGTCTCGGTGCGCCACAATCGGCACGTCAGTCGGCAGCTGCCCAAGAGCGATGCCGCCACGAATCGCAGCCGCCACAGCGTCAATGTCAGCTGGCGACGCCTCGCGCTGTGTGCCGTCCCCAATCACAGCGAAGCTAATAGCCGTGCTGTTGTACCCTTCCTGCGCTGCCTGCGCGATACCCCAACCACGTCCTTCGAAGACGGTGCCGGCACCGATAAGCCAGCTGTACCCAATGTCAGCCCATGACAGCGTGTCCATGTGGTAGGCCTGAATCTGCCGGCATGTGGCGGCTGCCTGGTCGACGTTCGCAGGCCACGCGCTGACTGTGTGGTGAATCACAGCCATTGTCTGTGGTGGGGTCAACGGCACACGCTGCTTTGGTGGGCGGGCGCCCCACTGCTGGCGTGACCACACGTCAGCCATCGTCAGTCTTCTTGCCCACTACTGGCGTAATCGGCTGCGCGCCCTTGGCTCCAACGGTATTGCCAGCCACATAGCCAAGCACTGTCATTAGTGCGCCACTCACAGCTTCGCTAGGCAGCACGCCAGCTACGCCAAGGACGCACACAGCAACCAGGCCAAGGCCAAGCAACACAGCCTTCTGAACGTTCACAATAGTCATCCTTCAACAGCTCCCACAGGATGCTTCGGCATGCCGACCTGGCCTGCAATCCACGTTTCCCATTCCGCTTCCGGCATGGGTTCCACGTCATCGTCAACCTGCACGAAAACGCTGCCCAATGGGTACGCTTCGATTAGCTCCGCTTCTGTCCAAACGTCTTCCATGGTCCCCTACTGGTTGTAGCCATAAACGCGAATAGTGCCGCCAGTGATAGTGCCAGCGGAAGCAAGAATCGTAAACGCTGTGTAGCTAGTCGTATTGTTTAGGACGCCATACACAGCGCCACCCACACGCGTATTCCCAAGACTGAAGAATGACGAAGCGATGCCACTTTGGTCGGCAAGGTAAGGCTGAAAGACGTCTACAGACAAAGCATTTCCGGCAGGGTCTCCAATGCCAGAGTAAGTCCATTGGGCGGCAAGGCCTGTGCTTACTGCTGTGACAGCACCAGCGTTGTAGGCAGTGAAAGAACCACCCATGTAATAACCAGTGGCAGTGACGCCAAGTCGAAGCCACAAGTCAGAAAACGTTGACGCGCTACCGCCCATGTAAATAATTCGGTAGTTGTCAAAATTGGTGCTGAAAGCTGCGTTGACAGTGACAGTGGTGACGCCAGCACCGACAGCCTGCGACTTGATGAATACAAGGCCAGACTTATTGTCAACGTTCGTTGCCAATGTCTGCATGGCGGTAGCGCCATCCTTGACGTAATCAGTACCAGTGGGGTACTGAATACCCATTTTGGTTGTGGTGCCAGCCATTACAAGTCCTCGTTTTTCAAGTCGACCCACCGTGTGGTTGCGTCCACGTTATTCCAAATAAGGCCTGCAGTAACTTGGTTCCACTGCTGGCCCACGCCACTGCTAGCAGTGTCGCTAAGCCGGAGCGCCATAACCCAATCGTTGCGGCTAATTGTTTCTGTGTAACCCTCGCAAAACCATTTGGTCGGCAGGCCGGTAGCCAGCGAAGGTGTGTGCCAGCACTTGCTAACCAAAGCGTTGGTGCAAATGGTGACCTGGCGTGCTGCTGTCATTGACGCCAACGGCAACGTGACGTCAAGCAGCCAGCCAGGCCATTCAGTGCACGTAATGTTGAACAGGCACAGCGCAGCAGCTTCGGTGCCGCTAGTCATCGGCAGGCTTTGCGACCTAGTGAAAGGCCCAAACGTGTCAATCAGGTCGCTTTCGCGTGTGGCTTCGCCAGGTTGGTCGAAGTCCTGCGCAACGTAGTTGTAGGGTCCCACGTAGCTGACAGTCTGTGCCGTGGCGTATGACCCAAGCTCCCGCGCAGCCTGCCAGTCAGTCAACGTGACTTCGCTGCTGGTCAGCGTGACGTCAGCTGTCAAGTCTTCGCGTTCCTTGTAGCTGGCAAGCGTCACAGCAATGTTTTCTTTGCCTGCCACTTTCAACATGTTTTCGCGTAGCACGCCACCAATGGTCGCAGCGGCTGCGTCTCCCATGACGGTGCCTAGGTCAAGTTCGTCTAAAGCGTTGAACTTGTAAGCAATGTTTAGGTACTGGCCTGAATACGCTTCTGCGTACAGGTCAGGGAAACGGCTTGGTTTGTTATTGACATCAGGAATGAACGCACCCAACGCAAGCACGTAAGCGGCAGCCAAAGCGTCAGCAGCGTTGGAATCATAGACGTTGTAGCCAGGCGCTATGTACGTCAGCTGGCGCATGGAATAAAGACCAGTAGCCGTGCCGGCAATGGTCACTGTTTCATTGTCAGCGCTGACGTCAGTAACAATGCCGAAGAAGCGACGCTGTTCCGTTTGCCCTTGTGGGGTCACAGCCACACGCAACGTCGAACCAATAGCCACGTCGTTGACGTTGACTGTGCCAAGCGTGCTGTCACGCACAAGCCTGATGCTGCACGTGGTGGGGTCAGGCTGGTCATACGCAGTCTGCCTGCCGTACCGAATCGTTACGCCTTCAAGCGTGACGTCTTCAATGGCTGTGCCGTTTAGCTCTACTGACACTGTGAACGTCACGCGGCACGCCCATTCCGGTAGCCACGCTGGTTCAGAATGCGCGCAATTTGGTCAGCGACCCCAACAGGGTCAATGGCTCCGCTGACGTTTATAGTGACGTTGCCGCCCATACCGTTCGCCAGTGGGCTTGCGCCAGGAGCACTTGACAACGGCACCACTGCTTCTGGTCCTGCTTCACCAATCATGGCAAGCGTTGGACGCGTCACAACGCCACCAGTAGCGCCAGCGAACAGGCTTCCAATTTGCCGTACCGCAAGCCTAGGAAGGCCAATGGCAGGGTTCAGAAAACCACCAATGTTATAAAGGTGCCCAAGGATGCGCAGCAGCACGTTTTCAGAATCAAGCAGCTTCGTGGTGACCCATTCCCACGCGTAACCCAAACCCAAGGCCACGGCAACCATGCCAGCCACCAACCCTGCGCCAGCAGACAGGAAACCAATCAGCAGCTGAATTGAACTAACAAAGCTGCTAATGACCATTGCCGCCTTGATGCCAGCAGCCAAAGCAAGAAACGCAGTAGCCAGGTTGACAACCTTGTCAGGGTTTTCTTTCAACCATTCCTGCAGCTTGTCCAACCAACCTTGAAGCGTTTCTTGCTCAGCCCACCAGTCTTTTACGTCGTCAACCAAGTCGCGCACGGCTTGAACCAGTGGCGGCAGGTATTCGGTAGCGATTGTGTACGCAGTGTCACCAATCTTGCGCAGCACTTCTTCAACCTGTGGCCCATTGCGCTGCCACCAGTCCTGAAACGCAGGCACCAGCTTTTCCACCACGAACGCAGTCAGCCGTTCAAACGAAGGCAGCAGCGCCTTGCCCACAGCTTCCTTTATCTGCTCCCACGAAATAGCCATGCGCTGCGAGGCCGTTGCCGTGGCCTTCGCAGTGCCGCCAACCTGCCGTTCAATGGCACGCAGAATTTTGTCCTGCGCAGTCAGTATGTCGCCACCTTCGACAAGCGCAGTAATCATGTCTTTTTCAGCGTCAGTGAACGTGACGCCAGACTTCGCCAGTGCAGTAATTCCCTTGATGGGGTCCTGCAGCGCCTTGCCAAGCGCAATGGCTGAATTCTCGCCACCAATACCAGCAGCCTGCATGTCAAGCACGGCAAGCGTTGCGCGGTCGAAGCTCCCACCGACGGTGCCGGCAGTCTTCGCAAGTTCTTCAAACGTCAGCAGCTGCGCTTGCGTTTCCTTGATTAGCCCACCGTCAACAGCTGTGGCACGCTCTGTCGCGTCAGCAAAGTCCTGCAGCCGCTTGACCACTGTTTCTGTTTGGTCACCAAAAAGGCCCATGCTGGTCGCAATGTTCTGCAACCTGGCGTCTTCAACTTTGGCTTCCTCGGCAGCCTTGATGGCGCTAGCACCAAAGGCGACCAGGCCACCAGCAGCCACAGCAGCGCCAGCTGCGACTTTCCGCCCAAAGCTGCCTAGCCCATCCTTGATGTTGTCAAGGTCACGTTGGGCTTGCTTGACGCCAGAAGGGTCCCACTTGCTTACGATGGGAACAACGATTGCCACTAGTTCACCAGCCTTTGTACCGTCTTGCGCATGTCGGCTACGGCTTCGACCAAAGCGGCTTCAACGTCGCTGCGACGCTTGATAGCTGCAGGCCACATGGCACGGCTGGCACGTGCCTTTCCGTTCAGGTTGCGCACCATTTGCCTACCGGCTTCCGTCTTGCCGCCACTCTTGCGACCAGCCATGTCATAAACGGAACCAATAGGGCTGCCCATGACCACGCGCAGCAGCCGAATGTTGCCAGTCTTGACGCTGCCAGTGCCGACCTTGACGCGAATGCTTGACCTGACGCGACCTGGCTGCCAGCGCCACTTGCTTCGACTGCCACGGCTCCGCTGCCAACCTGACATGGGTGCAGCAGCCGGCACGTTTCTGCGTGCTTCCGCTTGAACGATGCCGCCAACCCTGCGCACGTTCGCAATGGCAGCCTTGCGAAGTTCAGGGTCAATGCGACCCAAGGCACGGAAGACTTCCGGCAGGCCTTCCAAACCAGCACCGAAGGCCACCATGGTCAACGTCGTTGCGCCTTTCCGATTAGCTCCGCTTTGTCTGCCAGCACCTGCCAAATTGTCGCAGCCATTTCAGGGTCAGCGATTAGTTCGGAAGGCGCAATGCCTGTTTCTGCGGCAACTACAGCAATTAGGTAGCCGTAGCTGCCGCGCTGGTAGGGGACGTTTCCGCAGCCTCGCCACTGCCAATTTCGGTGACTTGCTTAGCGAAGTCATCGAATGCTGCTGGCACGTTGCGACCTGCGAAGCGTGCTGCTTCGTATGCCAGGTACAGCATGTCTTCAAGGCCTGCACCGTCAGCCAGTGCGGAAGCCTTGGTTTTGTAGCGTCGTTCCCACTGCACGATGACGAACGGCACAGCAGTCACAGTGTCCACCGTGCCGTCAGCCAGCTTGTATGTCAGGTCAAGGCGCATGGGATCAAGGCGTGTAGGTAACAGCACCGTTCACAGGGAAGGTAATGTCACTTTCAAGCGCACTGTCAGCTGCGCCACCAGCGGAAGGGAACACAGGGAACAGGTTGCCACCGAAGCTGCCGCCACCAGCGACAGCCAGCGTGAAGGCAACAGCCGTGCCGGCAGTCGCAGCCGTCCACAGCGCTTCGAACAGCGACGAAGCGTCAGGCCAGTCCTGCATGGCACGAACGGTAAGTTCCCACGTCGCAGGGTTGACGATAGCTGCCGAATCGGAAAGCGTAATGTACTGCGTGGAAGACTGCGTTGGGGTCAGCGTGACTTCTGCAGTCTGGCTTGACCAGTCGTCCCCATCAATGGTCAGCGTGAGTGCGCGGCCGGTAATGACAGTGGCTGCCATGGTTAGTCCCTTCTAATGGTTTGCTTCACAGTCACTGTGTATGCCGGAAGCTCTTGGTTTCCTGTGGAATAAGTGCCAGGGTTGGCGCTGCTGACTGGCACCGTTTCAACGATGACGTCAACAATGTCAAGCAGCGTTGTCAGCGCACCGACGTCGGTAGCTGGCAGCGTGCAAACGTTCAAGTCCCATTCAACGTCGCTTAGCTTGCCGCTGATACCGACCACGCGTGGCGGCTCTACAAGCGTGACGTTAGGACGCAGCTGCCGTGGGTCGGTAATGACTTCAATGCCGGCACCTTGCAGGGTTGCCACAAGGTCAGCGGTAATTTCAGCCAGCGCACCCATCAGCCGACCTGTGGCCTTCCGACGCCAAGCAGCCTGAGAATCTGACCCATGCTGCCAGTGGGAGCCTGCAACGGCATTTGTTCAAAGCTTTGAAAGCTGTCGACGCTGCCCTTTTCTCGGTACAAGGCGACAGCGTAAAGCGTGGTGCCTTGCTTAGCGGCTGCCCCTGGCGCAACGGTAGGGTTGTCCATGTAGCCAGCTTCCCAACGACGTCGGTAGGCGAAGTCGTTGGCGGCTGCAACGCACGCGTCAAGGTATTCAGTGTCTGTGACGTTGCCAACAACCAGCTGCACGTCATCGCTGTCAATCCACGTGACTTCTGCGACCAGCACGCCAGACACTGCAAGTTCAGCGAACGTGGCACCGTTGTCAGTGAACGTCACCTGAGTCTCGCCAGCGTCAATGCCGGTAAGCACGTGGTGCCCATCCACGTTGTTGCCCACGTTGTAAACGTGGACATGTTCACCAACGGCAAGGCCAGCCACACTGTCCAATGTCAGCGTAACGACGTCGGCATCGTCACGCGCTGCGAAAGAAACTGCGTAGGACATGGCGTGTGGCTGGCCTGGTTACCGTCAGATAAGCGACAGCGCGCCGTTGGTCAGGTCAATGTCAGCAACGGCACCAAAGGCACGGAAAGCAATGCGCGTGGACAGCGTTGCAGGCTGGTCGACGCGAATTCCGCCACGAACGTCCTCGTACACTTCAAGCGCACGCGCATTGAAGACGATGGCAGCCGACGTGGCCGGAGCGACAACCAGCGCGTCGTCAACCACAAGCGTCAGCCCAAGAGGGTTCATGGTCAGGCTGGTGACGCCAGCGGCAGTGCCGGCAGCGTTGGACGGACCAAGGTAAGGGAAGATGCGATTCCCACCACTGTCCTTGGCAGCGCCAAGCTTGGCCCACACGTCGGAAGAAACCAGAAGGTGGGTGGGCATGGCACCGAAGTTCTGCCGCATTTCCGCAGCCGCAAGGTAAAGGTCTTCAATCACTTCGTCACCGTCGGTAAAGTCAGCGACCGTGCTGGTGGCAGTACCCATGCCGCCCACCAGCTCCGTGGCGACGTAGCCGTTGAAAGTCTGCCGCGTGACACGCGCCATGTCTTCAAGGATCAGGCCAAGAAGCGCAGGGTCCGACCAGCCGGCAGCCTGTTCCGAAACGTCAACGTAGCCGCCAAAACTTTTGACGGTGCAGCTGATTCGGTCGACAACCATTGCCGTGCTAGACAGCTCGTCAAATTCCGCCAGCTGCTCCGCGACGCTGACATGCGTCGTAATCTTGCGCCGGTAGAACGTCTCCGCACGCGGCATGGCACGCGTGCCAAGCGCAGCAAGAAGCGGACCAGCGTCCATCATCGCAAGGTTGTTGAAAACCTCGCCGATAAGAGGCTCCGGCACAAGGCCCTGCACGTCAGCAAGGACGTCTTCCGCAGCGACAGCTTCGACACGCGGCAGCTGGTCGCCACGAAGAATGGCGCTGACGTACTCAGCTGCAGTGACCTTGCGAGGCTGCGCAGCAAGGGTAAGCGGCACGTTCGGAATGGTTGCTTCCATTTCTTCTGTTCCTTCGTTGTCGGCTTCTGGCTCCTCGCCAGGAAGGTCATTGGTAGTGGGGTCAGGGTCAATCGGTGCAGGTTCGACAGCGCCAGCCTGCGGCATGGCTTCGACCTGCGGCACGGCAGCGACTTCAAGCACCTTGGCCTGCGCAAAAGCACCGAACGGCACCAATGACAATTCCTGCCAATCTGCTTGCTTGACCACGACGGTGCTGCCGTCCATTTCGTAGTCAAGAACGTTGACGCCAACGCTGACAGCATCAAGCACACCGTCAGCGGCAAGGGTCAAGGCTTCGTCGCCAGCGGCAGTCTGGCTGATACGCGCTTCAAACATGACAGCTTCGTCAGTGTCAATGCGTGCCGTCACAATCCCAATGGGTTCGGAAAGGTTGTGGTCCCTAATCAGCTTCGGTGCTGGCCCATCAACAGGCAGCGAACCAGGCATGAAACGCACCCAACCAGTGCTTGCGTGCGCGTCAACGTTGTAAGGCGCAGCAATGCCGCTAATGGTGCGACGTGACGGCTGGCCTGCCGGAGCCGCATCTACCTGAATTGGTGCCTGCAAAGTCAGCTTCAAGGCATCATGCTTTCTGTGTCGGCAGCACCGTTGTCTTCGGTGATGCGCTGCGTGTCACGCCACCCAAGGCGCACGATTCGACCACGTGGCAGCACGCTGTTCTGCGACAGCGTTTGTTCGATGCATTCGATGTAAGGCCTAGCGTCTTCGCGCAGCTGCTCTTGCGCTTGCTGTGCGTTCTGGTAGGTCATGCCAGTGCCGGTAGGTGCACCGACCAAGTAAGGCGAAATGCCGCACACGCGTGCAAGTTCCAAAGCCTGATGCTGCCGGCTTTCCAAGCTCTGAAACTTGGTCAGGTCAAGCTGGCTTTCATTCCATTCAGTGAATTCGTTCAGCGCGCCAACAGCGCCTTCCGAACGTGCCGCAGCCCAAGCCTGCGCCAGCTGCCCAAGTTCGTCGCCAGACAATGGTTCGCCACCAACCTGGCGCAGCCATCCCATGGCAACAGGGTTCGCAGCGAACTTCAACGCTGAAACGTCAAGCCGTTCGCTAAGCAACATGGCACGGAAGCCAGTGGTCAGCACGTTTTCGGTAGGCGACCAGAACATGACCAAGTTGTTTCGGTCGATGACCTGCCCACCGACTTCCACGGTGTAGTCACCATAAGGCGTATTGCCAATGAACGTCATTGCGTTTACGTAGACGTTCTCTGGCGGCAGCAAGCTGAACGTCGCAGGCCTGCCGTCAGCGAACCTAGACGTCACGTACCAGGCTGCGTACCCGTAGAAGTAAAGGCTGTCAAATGTCCATGCCAGCTGCCAGCTACGCGTGCGCGTGGGGTCAGGCTGAATCATCCAACCTTCAAGAGGCAGTGGGACTTCTTCAACCTCGCCAGTGGCAGTGCTGGTAACGGCAAGGTGCTTGAAAGGCAAGCTTGCCACAATGCCGGCAAGAAGGTCCCGAGAGCGCGCCACAGTCGGAATACGCATCGCACGTGCCCTGCCCACGCCAGTAGTGGACACGTTCGCAATCGTTGCCGCAGAAAGCTCCGCAGCGTTGACCCTATTGGGTGCAAGCTGCTTGCTTGTGCGCGTGAAGAATCCCACGGCAGTAATTATGCAATGGGTTACTACGCAAGCAAGGTTTACATAACAGATAGAATTTTAGCGGCTAGGTGCAATCCCAAGTGCAGGCTTGGCACGCCAACGGCTACGCGTCGCCAGCGCGGCAGCCCAAACCATGCACCTAGCAAGTTCGATGGGACCTGGCGACTTCTGCGAACTAAGCGCGTAGCCATTCCTACCGTTCACAGCCACAGCACGTTCAACCTGTTCTGACAGCTGTTGCGACCCAACGTGCATGACCTTGCCGTCAATAATCATTGCACGCACCAGGCCAGTCCATTTCAGAAGCTCCGCATAGCCGACAACGGTGCGTCTTGGCTGCAGCTGCAACGGCAAATGAATGTCCAAGCTAGGCGGAATGGCTATGCGGCAGGAAGGCGGCAGCAGCCGTTCAACTTCCGCCCAAGCCTCGCTTTCGCTCTTGACGATGAAGGCCACGTCAACGACGGCAGTGCCTGGTGCGACTTCCCAAGCCCACAAGCCCACGTGCCTGCCGCCATCGGCTGCCGAATCGACAGCCAGCACAGCTGGCGTGCCAAGGTCGCCTTCCCAAAGCAGCTGGTCCCACGTGCCAGGGTCAAGCCAGCTTCTGTCACTGGCGACCCATTGGTTCAAGCTGGCACGCAGAAACATGCTGCGGCTAGGGCTTTTGGATTCCATTTCCAACGTGTCAAGGTCAATTGTGTAACCCAACGCAGGGTTAGCCATGTGCCAAACGGCAGGGTCCATGACATTGGGCACCGAAGCTGGCACCGACCATTCCGCAAAGTAGAACGCTGACGGCAGGCCTTCGTCAATGACACGCAAGCCAGCTTCACGCTGGCGAAGCATCCACGAAGACGCTTCTGTGCCGGCAGTAGACACAGCCAGCATCAGTGGGTTCTTCTTGGCGCGCTGCGACGGCATCAACCCCTGGTCAATGACCTGTTCAGAAATGTCCCACACTTCGTCGCAGACAACCAACGTATTCGACCTGCCGTGGCCTGCGTTACCAGTTGAAGCCTGCACCAGCAACAAACTGCCGTCAGGCATCCTGACTTCGTTCCTGCCGTAAGACCATTTCGCCTTGCCGCCAAAGAATTCCTGCAGCACCAAAGCCACGTCAGTAAACGTCGCCACACTCAGGTCAAGCGCATGGGAAACCAGGGTCGCAGTCACAGGTTCGCCACGGTGCTTAGGCCATTCAGTCACAGCCCACCCAAGCAACGGCTGCAGCAGCCCACGCGTCTTACCGTTCTGACGTGCCACGCTGACCAAAGCCTGACGCACCGTCAGCCTGCCGTCATCGTCCACAGACAGCACCTTGTCAAGCACGTGCCGCTGCCAAGGCATCAAGTCGACGTGCAACCACTGCTTGGCCCACGCAGCCACTTCAGGCCCAAGAGAGCTTGACCCACGAACCAGCGTTTCCAACCTAGGCGGAATCAAGCCGTCCACAGCAGCCGCAGGCTGAACCTGGCCTGATTGGTCGCCAGAAGGCCCATTCTCGGCTTTCTGCGAGAAAGCCGGGAGCACAGGCCGGGGCGACGCTTCAGACAGCCCAAAAACGCTTGTAGGTGCCTCGCTTGGGGCAGGGTCACGCGTCACGCAAGCACGACCGCAGAACCTTCCCTTGCTCTTTGGGTGCGGCTTGAAGCTCTTGCCGCATGTCTCACAGTCAGCGAACCAGACACTGCCCATTAGGTAGCCAGCTTTCTTCCCTAGCGTGACTTCGTGCAGCAGCTGTGTGTCATGTGGGTTGCCACGTCGGCTGCCGTACTTAGCGTTTTTGTATTGGGCTCCACGTCGGCTGTTGCATGGTTTGCAGGCCGGCACAAGGTTGGCAGGGTCAAGCTGTTCGCCACCACGGTCGACTTCAACTAAGTGGTCAAGTGTGGTGGCTTGGCTGCCGCACCAGTGGCATTGGCTGGTTGGGGTCAGCAGCTGTCTGCGTAGGGCTGCCCATTCGGCTGATTGGTACAAGCTACCCATTAGCTGCCACGTGTCCTTGTTCGTCGCATCGTTCGCAGTCCTTTGGGCTGTGCCCATTACAGCGAGGGCATGGGAGCCTGCCAGTAGGTATGTCAGCAGAACGTTCTAGGTATCTAGTACCTACATCTAGTTCTTTTAGCTGCTGGTTTACCGACCGTCGGAAATTGACAACGTTTGCAGGGTCAGTCTGCTGTTTACCGACCGTCGGTTTTCCGGCAGTCGGTATGTGGGCACTTGGGTGCTGGCTCCGGTCGAACGTGGCTGGCGTAATGCTGTGGTACACGTGGGTTACGTGCTTGCCGTCAGCCAGCTGCTTCTTGACGTAGTGCACGTACCCTTTGGCTTGTAGTAAGTCCATGGCGTGGTCAATGGCTGTCCTGCCTTGCTTGAACTTCTTGCAGGCCTGTTCGCGACTGAATGGTTTGCCTGGTGGCAGTCGTTCTAGGTAGGCCAGTAACCCTATGGCTGTCAGGTCGGCTAGGTCATCAATGGCTGCGTGTGGGAGCCTCGCGAATTGGCCTGTGACTTTCTTAGGGCTGACGCTTCTACGCACTGTCTGCCTTCTTTACGGCTGTGCGCAGCTTGTTCATAAGCTGTGCAAAGCGTGTGGGCATCGGCATTTCGTGCTTGCGTACTGGCTTGCTTGAATACCTGACGCCACGCTTGTTGCCGTCAGCGGCTGTGTAGCTGGTGCGTATGGCAATGGCTACGTCAAGCCTGGTTGATGCTTGGCGTACAGGGTCGGCTAACAGTGCTTTGCAGGCTTCTTCGGCTTCTTCGTAGCTGCGGAAGCCACCGTTGCCGTGTGGGTGCCGCATGGCGTAGCAAACGGTGCCGCTCTTGGGGTCGTCGTCATACCAGGTTTCGTTGACGATGAAGTCAATGTTTTCGCCACGTCGAAGGCTGCTGGCGTGGACGTCAGCGGCTTCGTTTAGCTCTGCTTGCATGGTCATTGGCAGCGTTTGGTGCCAGGTGTCTGTTAGTTGTTCGCGTGCCATTACTGCTTCCTTAGGTGGCGTAGGCGTTCTGCTTCTCTGTCTTCTTGGTAGGCACGTGTGCAGGGTCGGCAGGGTCGTTCTTTGTCTTGCATGTGTTTCCGGTAGCCAGCTGCTGTGCCGCAGATTGACTGGCCTGTTCTGATTAGCCAGTGAATGCGTTGGCCTCGCATCCTGCCGGCTTCTTCTTCGTAGGCGACGTGGCTGGCAGGGTTGTACGCCGGCACTGGTTTGCCGTCAGCGCGTGGTTCGTCTTTGCCGTACAAGCGTGTGTAGGCACGTTCGCAGGGTTGGCATGGGTTGGTGCCGTTGGTTCGGTGCTGCCGGTAGCCGGCAAGGGTTCCGCAGGTCATGTCGGCTGGTCAGGGTTGGTTAGGTGCTGCTTGATTGCAGGCCAGTCCAAGGGTCGCCAAAGCCGGTAAACGGAACCTGCCTGGTACAAGGCGTCAGCCCACCGTTGCTGTTCTTTGCTGACCTTGCCTTTCTGCGTCTTCAATTCGACAAACAGTGTGTGCCTGTCAGGATGGCAAAGCACCAGGTCAGGGAACCCTTTATGGCCTGACTGGTAGGTTGACCATGCGCCACGCTTCTGGCTGGTCAGTGGGTGGAAAACCAGCCAGCCGTTGCGTTTCGCTAGTTCGATGACCAGCCGTTGAAAGTGCCGTTCGCTGATTACAGGGTCGGTGAAGCTGTTGGGGTCAGGTAGGTCACGCATTGTCTGCTTCTATGATTAGTTCGCCTAGGTAGTGGACGATTTGTGGGACGACTGCGTTTCCTAGTCCTCGCAGCTGCTCCAATCTGTTGGGTATCCCATAAGCCACGCGACCCACTGTGGGTTCAGTGGCCCAATGTCGCCAGCTGCTGCTAACGCGTCTGGCAAGTCGTTGCTGCGCTTGGGGTCCGAATACCTTTGGGCTTGCTGACCACGTGGCGTGGCGTCCCTCGCTGTTGGGGTAGGCCACGTGCCGTGCCGTGCCATGTCTGTCAGGCCCAAGCTGTTCCGTTTCAGCTGGCTTGGCGCACTGGCTTTGGCATCGTGGGCTGTTGGGGTCGGAAACGTCGGCAGGCCACGTGCCACCCAATTTTCTAGGTTCTGTGGTCCCTGTTCGCGCAGCCACGCCTTGGAATTCCTGGCTTCGCCATTCTGGCTGCGTGGGGTAGGCACATACCCAAAGCCTGTCGCGTTTGTGTGGGGCACCAAACGCTGCAGCTGGTATGCACTGCCATTCCGCGTCATACCCTGCCGCGGCCAGGTCGGCGAGGACGTCCCCAAACCCAAGGGTAAGGTGGCCTGCGACGTTTTCCAACAGCACCCATCGTGGTCGAAGTACGCGAATGGCGTCAGCGAAGTAAGGCCATAGGTGGCGTGGGTCATTGGTTCCCTTTCTGGCTCCCGCGAGGCTGAACGGCTGGCATGGGTAGCCGCCAGCTAATACGTCTACGGCTGGCACTGTTGACCAGTCGACTTGTGTGACGTCACCTAGGTTCGGTACGTCAGGCCAATGCTTTGCCAGGACACGGCAGCAGTAAGGGTCGTTTTCTGCTTGCCATGCGACCTTCATGCCGGCTTGTTCTAGGCCTAGGTCAATTCCACCGATGCCGCTAAAGAGGCTGCCGACCAGCATTAGAAGGGCTCTTCTGCTGTGGCTGCTTCTGCTTTCAGCTGTTCAATGGCAGCACGGCAGCCGTCGAACGTGGTCAGGTCGAAGTCTGCTGCGTCCTTGTTCGCGCCCTTCAACAGAGCGTGTGCGTAGCGCAGCATTTTGTCTGTGGGAGCACCAGTGCCGGTAGCACGCTCCGGCTTCGCTTCCGTCGCTTTGGCGGCACGCTGCGCTTCGTAGGCACGCTGCTGCGCAGCCCACGTTTCGTCCTTGTACCGTTTCTGCTGCGTGCCTGGCGACTCAAATTGCGGCTGACGTGCCTGCGCTGTGCGCACTTCGTCAGCGCTAGCAATGGACTTTTTCGCACCGAAGCCCATCAAGCCCAAAGCCCTACCGACAGCGCTGGTGCTGGCGTTCATCATTTCGGAATCTTTGACGAAGCCAGTCTTGCCAGGGTACGGCTCCCACGCGTGTGCAACGCATGGGTGCTCGTCTTCGTCGTGCCGCCAAATAGTGACAGCGACTTCAACGAACAGGCCTGTGCCGGCTTCGACCAGCACTGGTTGCTTCTCTTGAATGCGAAGGTCAGGGTACTTCTTGAATGCTTCTTGCAGCCGTGTGGCTACGTCTACGTAATCGAATGGCGTGGGCATGGGTTCCTTTCAGTAGCAAGCCCATGGGTGCCAGCCTTGCTGTTCCCATAGGCGTCGGGCTGCTGCCACGTTTTCGGCAGGGTCGAACAGGTTGACCCCATAAGCGACGCCACCTGGCAGCGTGTGCACGTCGTTTATCTGAAA
>Ga0129333_10002584_pt1 | contig 16907 bp, 14 predicted proteins | sample CPB6_08_DNA_FD_94474 | JGI IMG/M metagenome (GOLD analysis project Ga0129333, IMG submission 94474) | Freshwater to marine salinity gradient microbial communities from Chesapeake Bay, USA - CPBay_Sum_0.6_0.8_DNA | ecosystem: Environmental > Aquatic > Marine > Coastal | place: USA: Chesapeake...
ATCCTCACATTTATCCCAATTACCTGATCGCTTTAGGTAATCCTTACCGCCATCAACAGCAATATTACCGCACTTACAAAATTTAAAATCGTGACGATGTACGGATTCAATCTCTTCAAGACATACAAGACACTTAACGCTATTACGGATAATCTTTTCACGTTTCATTTTATATTCTCCAATTCGTATTTAACACTATCAAGTGCCATTTGTCGGGCTTCGTCTACAGTTTGTGCATAACCTTTTTCTTCTACCTTAACGTGCCACCAATAAAGTCCATCCTCGCGTGGGCCACCAATAATAATCTTGATTGGACCGTTGTCACCAATAATTTTAACCTTGCCAGCATATTTTAGATCTAGCGTTGTCCACTCAAGTTTAGACATAAAAAAGCTCCACTCCAGTAACTATACCAGAGTGGAGCAGTTCTTACAAGTGCTTTCTTTTATGCGTCTAGAAACTCTCCAGTTTCTGCTTCATAGATTTCTGATTCGCCCCATTGATCGCGGTGGCTGTCCTTATAATCATCAATAGCTTTTTTCTCATTTGGAATAAAAGCATCTGACGTTACAACAAAGTCGCCTTCCATCATAAGATCACTAATGTGATTCTTTTGAACTGAAATACGTGAAATAAGAGCAAAGTCAAATGCCATCTTATTCTTTGTTGCTGAGAGGCGTTTGATCTTTTTCATTTGCCATACTGCACTAGCCGCATACCAAACACCATCACCGCCATAGGGAACAAGGCTAGAATGGCCGTAGGCGCTTTCTGGCGGCTTTGTATAAGCTTGATTGAGTACCATTAGCCCAACTGCCTTTGGAAAGCTCACGTTGCGGGTATTGTTAATTTTCTTTGAAAGAACACGGATATGTTCACGAATAACCTTAGCCGCTTTCATCATACTTGGCTTACGGTCGGTTGTACCATCTTTATTCATAACAACTTCGTCCTTAGATGGTAGCGAACCAATTGAATCCCAAAGAATAAGAGTGTCCATTGGTAATTCGCCCATACCAACGTCGCTCACAATACGGTCAACCGCAGCAAATACATCTTCTAGAGTCTGGCAGTCTTCGTTGATGATACATTCATCAACTTTAACACCCATCTTTTCTGCACGGGTCCAATCAACTTTACCTTCGGTCATAATAAATACTGGAAGAACATTTTGTTTTTGTGCTTGTGCAGCCGCGTGGAATAGTAGTGATGTTTTACCTGTGTCGCTTTTGCCATAAACTTGCGTAATATGTCCAAGCGGAACGCCGGGAATACCAATAACACTTTGTAAGCATTCGTCTAGGACAACATATTTGTCTGGTTTCTTTTCTACTGGTGCTGCAACTACGGTTTTTTTGTAAGCGTCGAGATCAAATTTCTTAGCCATTTTTATATTCTCCTTGAAAACGTAAATGGGCAGAAAGCATTATAGCCTTCTGCCCACCCACTTTACAATACTATCTTTTTAGGATTGCATCATGTCGGCAAAGGCCTTGTCAACAGAGCTTGTTGACTTGGACTTCCCGCCAGTTACCTTGACCTCAGTTGAAGCATCTTCGGCTGAAGCATCGCTAGCTAGATATTCGTCTAGGATAGCTGATACTTCGGCTGAAGTCTTACGCTCATGTAGCGTAGCAAAATCTGGTACGCTATCCATAAGCTCAGTGCATTCCTCAGAGGTTCCTTGGCATAGCTTGCTGGTTTTACGTGCTGGGGTGATCTTGGTTGTTGGGAACGATTGACCGGGAGCCTTTGTTGAAAGGATCGTTAGGTCGGTTCCAACCTCTGGATCAGTAATATCGCCGTAGTCTGGGTTAAGGACTAGGTTGATTAGATCTTGATAGGCGTTCTTACCAAAGCCCCAGATCTTGATACCATCCTTTTCTTCACCGCGAACTAGAACTGGTGAGAAAAAGCGTTGGCGTGGTAGGAACTTCTTTCCCATCTTACGTGAGTCTTCGGTATCTTCACGGAAGAGTTTATTGGCAAAATTGCAGATAGCGCAATCTTCTTTATAGTTCTTCTTTGGACATAGAACAGAGTTCTTACCAATTTCATAGTGGAACCAATATTCCTTGAATGGATCGCCGTCTGGCGTGCTTACAACGCGAATTTGTGACGCTTGTCCCTCTTCAGGACGCCAGAAGTTGGTCTTGCCCTCGCCCTTACCTTGTAGTGCAGCTAGCTTGGCCTTCATTTTGCTTAGATCGATACCCATGTGTCTTGCTCCTTTTGTTAGTGGCTCGGTTAATCTCCCGTCCACTTGTTAGCGAAGAGTATACTCAAACTCTTCGATGTTGTCAACCTTCATCTTGTGGTTGAAGATTCTAAATTCACTTTCGTCAATATCCCACACAAGCTCCATACCTTCAGAAAGCTTGTGCTTTTGCGAACCCTTGATCTTGCCTTCCATAAAAGTTGAAGGAAGATCTCCTAGCTTAAGAAAGCGCATCGTGCGACGTTCACCATCTTTTTTAAGAAACGTACCTTTGTATGCCCTCATGTGGCCTCCAGTTTCAACAACTATAACAGAACGCAGAGTGGATGTCAACCTTCTTGTATGCGGCTACTGTAGGAAATAAAATAGCAGAAGGAATGCGGATGTTTAGTGCTGTGGATCTGGTACGATGGTCTAATTTCGCTTTTACTGATTTGCTCCCTTATACTCTTAATTAGTTTCGTATCAGATTTTAGATCAGACTCATTTATAGCGTAAAAATAGACTTTATCACATACATTTTGTAAGTTAAAGAAGCTTTTTTCTTCACCAGTTTTTATATCTTGAATACCAAAAGTGCAGATACGTGCAATATCTTTTGGTGGTTCCGTACTATCTAGTACTGGATCTGTATTTTGAAAAATATTTGTATAGTGGATTGTGTTTACAATTTGTTTATTTATTTCATTATTAAATTCTAAAATTGAAACATCACCAACTATTTCTTCTAAATTTTGGTTTGAGATAATAAATAATTTTTTAAATATACCTGATCGGGCATATTCTTGGAATATATTAAACGTAACTCTTTCTTGCAGGAAATCTGTTTTATTTAACGTGTTTAAAGCTGGCCGTATATACAAAACGTGTAATGTGCAACCTTTTAATTGACTCATTATTTTTAATGAGCTTCCACTAATATTACCGCCACCGCCAATTACAAAAAGAACATCTCCTTCAATATCTTTAAGGAAGTTTGTCATGTCGGGTGTATTTTTTTCATACTCCTCATGTGTATGATTATGAGGCATAGAAAAACATCTCTCGCCTTTTAACCCAACATCAATCTTAAAAGTATCGTACTGAGGATATTTTGCAAATATATCTGCGATCCTGCACCCAGCAGAGCCTAGACCTATAACAGTGTCCATCTTAAACCTTTAATTTAACTTTTTTCATCTCACCATAATTTTGGCCAATCTTAACATTGACAGGAAAAGTTCCCCATTGTGTATCCGATAAAGTGCGAATCAAGTCTACAAGAAGTGGCTTATCTTCTTCAGCCAAATCTAGCACAAGGCAATCGTGTACAAGAAAAGAAACAAAACTTTTTTTGCCTTCTAATAGTTTATTCATCTTTAAGATTTGTCTATGAAATAAATCAATAAGCGTACTTTGGTTTAGATAAGAAATAGCATGGTATTCATCTGACTCTATTTTTCTTTTAAATGGAGTATGAACATTACCATCTACCCAATAACAGGCTTTTAGCGCTTCTTTTTTATAAAACTCTTCTAGCTGCTTATCATATTTAACCGCGAGTTTATTATGTGATCCATAAAGCCAACTTGTGGCAGTTTCTTTAGCTTCTGTACGGGTCAGTTCACCATTAAAAATATTGTCTACTGCCCATTGGTGATGGTCGCCCTCAATCTGTGGATGGTTTAGGAGTGCGCGAGCTACACGTAATTCTGCTGCGTTAAGATCAAGTTCTACTAACCAATCGTTTTTGGGCAGGATAACGCCCCGTAGACGCTTGTTTAGTGTAAGGATGGGAAAACTATCGTCCGTTACTGTCAAGCGCCCTGTAACGCTTCCAAATTGGTTATATGTTATCTTTGTTTGACCGCTGACAATCTTTTCCCAAAGCTTCTTAGCTTGGATGTCATATAGCTTCCCACTAAGCCACGAACGATCAAGTTGCAAACTCCTAGTGGAAATATGGCTAATAAACTCAGCGAATTCTCTAGTGAACGTATATTCTGGTGGTTGTGTATATGTTTTAAACACGTGCTCAGTGATTTTGCATTTTGCATCATAAAACTCCTTTAAGAATCTTTCTGGAATTAGATCAAAAACGCAATTTTCGTTTAGTGAAATTTTTGACTCTACAAAAGAGTTGAGGAAGGCTTTAATTTTTTTGTTAACACGTTCCCATTCATCTTTAAGATACTCTGGGCAACATTCATCTAACGTTTTACCGCCAGAATAAATGTGAGCATATTGTATATCTTTGCCATGCAGAATAGAAGTATAATTCCATGTGCGTTCCATATCTTCTGTTAGTTGTTTAACAATCTTGCCATCTTTATAGAACCCGACGCATTCATTTTTAACGTCTAGAACTTGGAACATAATTCACCTAAAATGTAATGCCCTCAGACGGCATTAGAGAAAGATTAGTGGAAAGCATCTTAACAAAACTATCTTGAGTTGTCAACTGTTCTGTTCTTATTCCTTGTAATAATAAATATTCTTTTAGTTTTCTACTAATATAATCTATTGCATTTTTTTCGTCAACATACGTATAAAGTTTAAAACTTTCAGAATGCATTATCTCAAATTGGGATTGTGTCAATTTTATTCTTTCTTCTTTGATTCTTAAAAAGATATATAATCTTAATAACCAAGAAATATTATAATATTTATCAAAAGTTTCTACATCTATTTGGTTTAAAGAAGATATCTCTACAAACAACGAAGAGCAATTTTTTTGTTCTTTTAATTCTGTGTTTGTAGGATTTTCACTAGCATAAGTATTCCATAAAGAAACTATAACGTTTTTCATAACTTCCAAATCTGAATATTCTGCTAAATGGTAATAGTTACCTATCAATTGGTCTGAATTATTTATACCGTACTTTCTATAATATTCTTTCATTATAGGAGATTCTATGTCAGCTACTATTCTCCAAGGTATATTTCTATCTACATAAAAACCAAATCTTTTTGCACTATCATAGAAAACATCAAAATTGGTATCACTTAAAAAATTATCAGCTTTTAAAATTAAATTTGAATAATTTAATGTATTAGAAAAATCAATATTTAACCCATTTACGTTTACATTGCAAAGTTTACTTTTTATAAAGTTACTTCTTGTAAATGGTGCGATCTTTGTAACAATTTTTAAAAAATTTATTAAATAATCTATAAAAGAAGAAAAATTTTTAATTTTTTTAGAAGTTGTTGTTTTTGTTGAGTTTGAAAAAATACTAAAAAAATTATTAATATAATCAATATAAATATCATCAATATTAATAGCGCCTTTTCTAACTGGTAGGTTGTAATAAATTGAAGAGTTTTTTTCTAATTTATTAGTATCTTGTAAACCCATATGATATTTTTTTAAATCTTGAAAAGCATCGACTACAAAATTAAAATTTCTTGAATTTGAAGTAACGTCAGAAATAGTTGGCGCTAAAAAAGATCTCTTTGGGTATATGCTTCTCCCATCCTTGTCTATAAGGCCATAAAACTTTTTATCTTTCCATCCATCAAATTGATAAGAATAATATTCTTTTTGTAATACGTAATCTTCATAAAATTTTGCATTTGCATAATCTTGCTTAACGCCAGAGCTAGTTTTAGGATTTATTAATTTTTGTTTATACATTGTTATTTACCAATTATGGGCTTGTTTTTGTTGGCTTAAAATCTTCACAATATTTTTCTTCTGTTTTATTATTTACTTTTACGCCATCTCCATAAGAAACCATATATCCACCAAGCATTAACCTAGAATTTTCGTTTGGAAAACTAATACCGTTGTTATTTGCGTTTTGAAAAACATATTCAAAATGATAGCTTTTTAAAATATAAAGTCCTGCATAACCAAAAGTATTCGATAAATTTATCGTTCCATTCCTGCGTTCTGGAGGTGAAACAAAAATAAGAGATCCTATATCAAGAAAAAATGAAGTATATGCCTTAAATTCAGCAGAAAATTCATATGGATATCGAAATATTGTTCCGCCATCGAGAAAAACACCAGTTTGTAGATTTTGATTATCTATTCTTTTAAAATTTAAATTTTTTGTTTTTAATATGCTTCCTTTTTCATCAACACTTTTTATATTTATACAAGGGCCAATTAATAATCTATTAATATATTCTTGAAAAGCATCTTGTGTATTTTTTTGTATAGGTTTATCAATAAGTGGAAGAATTTGTGTATTATAGATCTCAAATCCTTTAAAAAAATTAAAATATTTATATTCTTCTTGCGAAGAAATAACGTAATATTTTTTAAATTTAAGAATATTTTCACTTGTTTTTGGAATAATTAATTCTTTTATGAATGCTAATTTTGCTTTTATAATATTAGCAGCATCAGTCATATCAAAATTATTAACAATATCCGCTACAGAATCTTTTTTTTCATCTTTAACGATAGGAACACAAAAAACATTTGTGCTAAGGGATGTTGGAACGATATCTTTAAAAAATTCATTAACAATACCATTACTAATAATAGCATTTTTTAATAAATTATCAACTACATCTCTTATAAATGTTTCAGTACTGTAATAATAAGTTGGAGAATTAATAATTTTTTGTTTTAAAAAATTAGCAAAAGCAGCAGAGGAAATTGGTGTATAGTAATAATTTATAAAAGTTTGATCACCATTATTATTTTGTAAGAAATTTTTTCCACCAAGAATAATCCTTGTATCACTGTCTAATGGTACCATTGATAAAATATCACCAAAAAAAACAAATTCTAAATCAAAATCATCATCTATAGTGTCATCATCAACCGTCTGGTTGCTAAGGCTACTAAATGCATCTTGTATTTTTTTATTATTGTCATCTTCTACTTTTAAATATGAATAAACTGTTTGCGCATTTTGATATTGATGATTTTGAAAATTTAATGCAGGATAATTTATATTTAATTTTTCTGTAGGGCTTTTTGTTCTTTCAATGTTTTTATTCTTTAAAGATTCTCGTAAACTATAAATATTTTTAAAATAAACTTCGCCAGCGGTGTTAGAAGCTTGATAGCTAGAATATGCAGCATTACCTATAATTGCTGCGGCGGCACCAACACCAGCGCCAATAGGCCCACCAAAAGAAGCACCAGCAGAAGCACCAATTGTTGTCGAAGTAACAAAGCCATCAGAAAAAATTTTTATAAATTCCTCAAAATCATTTGCGTCTCTATAATCAGTTATTTCAGATTTTTTAACAGTAATTTTATAATGAGGTAGACTTTCCATAATTGATTTAGCTAGATAAACACTCAAATTTATTTTTAATTGTGTCACTTGATCTCTTAGCTGCTCTATTACTTCTCTAGCTTTCTTTATTCTTACAACATTAGATACAGAGCTATCAAAAAAACCTCTACTAGATGACACTTCTCTAGCTGCTCTGATAACGGCTGGGTCTGATAATAAAGTTTTTGAAAAAGTTTTTCCTAATTCAATACATGTTATAATTCTTTCTAAGGCAGAAATAGATTCTGTGTAACTTTGTAAAGAATCAAAAAATTGTTGAGCAACTGTTTTTTGAGAATATCTCTTTACGAGCAAAGCCGGAATAAGTGGCTTTTCATCAAATATTAATTTATATAAATTATCATTATAATTATCTACTATTTTTTCTTGTTTAGAATCATCTCTTATAGTTGCATTTTGAACTTCACTTTCATATGAAATATAATTAATTTTTAATTCATTTTCAAATGGGATAAGGACCGATTTATTTGATTTAAAAACCTCAAAATCGTGTTTAAAATAAGTTAAATGATAATTTTTTTCAATAACATTAGTTTCTAGGCCTTCTATTGTTTTATTAAAATATTCTTTTGAATCCATATTAAATTTTTGATTTAAAATTAATCCAAAACCATTTTTTATTTCATTTTGTTTATTAGTTAAAGAAGGTTGTACTGAGCCACCTTGGTACAAAGGGTATACTAATTTTAGTAATGGTATTTTTACAACACCAGAGCCAGCTATATTTTTTAATGGTTTAACCTCTATTAATTGTTCTGTAAGATCTTCAAAATAATTAAAAGCAACATGAAGAACAACTTGAAAATTTGATTTAATTGTAAAAGCATCTTTTGCTTTATTGATTATTTCAATTTTATGTATAAAAAATTTTGGATCTTTTCCAACAGGATTTACCTTTCTGTTGATTTCGTCAACATCAAAAATATAAGGGAGATTGTTTATAAAAATAATAAATTTATGTTCTATATGATAACCATTTTCTATAAAAAAATTATTTTTTTTAGGATCAGCAAAAAGCTCTACAGCACTATCCGATGTTGGAGCAGAATACCCAGCAAAGATTTGCGTCTGGGCTGTAGATAATAAAGCTGCTTCTTGAAAGGTTAAATTTTCATTTTTACCTGAATTATTGAATGGAACAATTTTTCTAATAGATGGCTTTAGTTTACTATCATTTTTAATTTTTTTGTATATTGTATCTAAATTATAAAAAAGAACATTTTGTTGAAGTTTTTCATCTAAAACATTAGCCATTTTATAAAAGCTCCAAAACTGACTCTATTGGTAAATATATCTTTAATAATGTATTTGGTGATATTGATAGTTCATTTGAAAATTTATTTGTGTAACATATAAGCCATCCAAATTCTGGTGAATTATAATATTTTTGAGATATATTATAAAGTTTTTCATTTGGTAAAAAACGGTGTAAAATAACTTCTAAATTTTTATTTTCTATATTTTTTAAATTTGAAAAATTAAAAGTAGAATACTGTTTTAGATCTTTCATGTTTCTTTGTCTAAAATATTCTGCGTATTCGTCACTATTATTTATAATTTTTTGTGTTTTAGAAAATCTATTATACATTTTTTTACCTCTTTTATTATATACTAATTTAGTTCTATTGAAATATTTAAATTAAAAAATTAAATTAAAACTGATGGTCCAACATCTTCAACTATTTCTAGATCGTCTAAAGTATCTTTTGTACTATCAAAATTCATTAATTTTGTAAAACATTCCTCTTGATGAATAGCGCTTTTTAAATTATTTACTCCGCTTAAATTTTGTTGTATAGCATTATCAATACACTCTTTTTGTCTACCTTCATATTCTTTTGTTAATAATGGAGGTAACTCATGCTGGGATTGATATTTTTCACCTGTTAATTCAGAATCGCCATTATCAATTCTTTCATATTGTATATCGCCATTATCATCTAAAAGACCTTTTTCTTTAAAAAATTTAATTTTTTCAATAGCATTTGACAATTCTTCTGGCGTTAATTTTTCTAAGATGTCTTCATCGCCAGAAAATTTTATTAAAATATTTCTTAAATCTTTTGCAACATTTATATCATTTCCTTGTGACTCTGCAATAGCTTTTAACGCTGCGTTCTCTTTCTCCATAGATTTATTCCAAATTGATTGTTTTAATGGTAATTGTACTCTTCCTGCTATTTCTAATTTATAAGCTAAAGGTATAAGTCTATAATTTTTAAACGTAGCTATACCTTCAAATTTTAAATCTCTTTTAATAGTTTTGTCACTTCCTTCTTTATCTAGTTGTTCAAAGTCTTCCCTAAAATCTCCTCTAAAATCATATGGAAAATCTGCTTCTATAAAACCCATTTCTTTATTTATTTGATAATTAAAATTTGTTACATAAACAGGTAGCCATTCTGTTACTCCTAATACAGGAAGACCTTTAAAAAAAATATCTAATAGCCCAAATATATTTTCAGAATTTGGTATATATTGATTATTTTTTATTTTATAAGATGGTTTAATTATATTAAATAATTTATGTAAATAAACATAATTTTGTACTGCTTCTTCAAGATCTTCAGAAAAAACATTAAAAGAAAAATCAACGTTATAAATAACTTTTGTTAAAAGAGTATTATTTGTATAACCAAGAGGAGTATATTTTAAAGTTTCATCAACAAATTTAACTTGCACATCGCTTTTTTCTAAATAAGCTTTAAAAGTTAATGGTTCTTTTTCAAAAGCTCCTTTTATTTTTAATCTAATATTTTCATTATTAAAATTCATTTTTTTATCCTATGCATATTCTGATTCTTTAGATTGTAATTCGCCTGCAACTGTTGGTGCTACTTCAACTCCAAGCGCACCTAGTTGTTTTCTGCCAATCGTTAAATTTGCATAAACGGTTGGTTTAATATCTCTAAGAGCTTGTGTAGAGGAAACATATTTTTGAGTCACTAAATTCTCTACTGTGCTTCTTAATTCATTATTTTGGACAGTGCTAGAAGCACCTCCAACTAGAGATGGGCTTTTTGCATCATCCCCCATTCTATCTAGTTCTTCGTTTTGTGCTTTTAGAACAGCTACAGGGCCTCCTGCGCCAACAGATGTTGGCATCAACTGTTCTCTTCCTTTTTTACCTTTTATTGGAACAACTTGAACATTTGGTTTACCGCCATTATATTCAACTAATCTTATCTCCATATCATTGCCTTTTGGAATTTCGCCAGTAAAAGGGTTAACGGTTGCCGTTTCATTTCTTTTATATTCTTCATATTGCTTTTTAATTATTTCTTGATTTTCTTTTATAGATTCTGCTTTTGAAGAAAGCATCATGCCGCCGCCTATAATAGCAATAGTGCCAATAACACCGCCAGCTATACCCACCTTGCTCATACCACGAGCGCCAGCCGTTTTAGCAGCACCACCTAAAACTCCGCCGCCCATGCCGCCCATGCCGCCAGCAGCCGCCCCTTCTGCACGAAGAGCAGCTACTCTAGCCGCAGCAACAGTAGCAGCTTCTGCTGTACCTCCTAACAATTCATTAAGATGAGCTATTTCTGCTCCAACTATTTCTATATTTTGTGCCATAGTTCTAGAGGCAACAACAAACTGTTCCCCAACTTGCATAGCAGCAACTTTAATTCTATAAATTGCAAACTGCAAACCGGCAAATGCTAAACCAATCAAACTAAGAGTTGCTAGTAATGGCCCACCGGGAAAACTAAGTGCTTTACCAAGATATTCAGCAAACGTATTCATTAATTCTACAACTGGTGTTAATGAAATTTTCATATTATCTATTAAATTATTAATTTTTTCTTGAGCAGCCGCACTTTGTTGTTTTTTCTCTTCTAACTCTTTTTCGGAGAGGGCTGCTTTATCCATTAAAGATTGCGCCTCTAACATATCAGCCTTGAAAAATGCGGCTGCTTTTTTAACATCACCACCAAAATATTCTGCTAGCAAACGTTTATAACCAATATTTAATTTATCAAAATCTAAAGCAGCCTCATTAGCAGCACGCTTTATCATCATAATTTGTTCTGCTGGGTCTGCTTTCATCATATCTATCAAGCTTAGTGATGTACCACCAAGCATAGCATTTAATTTTGAAACAGCTTCTGCTGCTGTATCAAAGGTTTGAAACTTATCAGAAATAGATAAAAGATCTTGTGAGGTAACAACACCTTTTGTAGCGATAGAAACAGCTTCTAGCTCTTTAAAAATTTTAATAGCTTCACGACCATAACCTGACACTTTTGACATCGCTTGCTCAAATGCCGAAGTATATTCTTCAACGCTTTTTCCTAAAGCTATAGCATCTTTTGCAAGAGAACTAACCATATCTCTTGCGCCTTCTACGCTCTTACCAAAAGCGCCCATGTAGGCACTTGCAATCTTGCCAAAAGATGCCGCTGATAAACCAAGAGCTTCCATAGAAGCCGCGCTCTCCGCTAATATTTTTCTTTGTGTTGTGCCTAAATTATTAAAACCAGAAACACTTTTACTTAATTCACCATATGTTTTTGAGAAAGACTCTAGATTCACGCCATATTTTGCTAAATCAGCAATAGCGGGTGCGCCAAAACTGAATGCTATTCCTTCAAAATTTTCTCTAAAACCACCTGTAGCCTTGTTAACACTAGCAGAAATTTTATCAAATTCTAAAGTTGACTTAAAAACTCTATCTGATATTAAATTAAAAAATCTATTGGCAGCAGCCTCTGGATTTAAAAATGATCTTGTAAGGCCATCTTTTAGATTTGTTATCATTGTGCCAATGCCGCCGTTTACACCATCAATACTTTTTTGAGATGCCAAGAAAGCACTTGCAAACATATTGCTAGTTGTACTAGAAGTCAATAATAATTTATCTAGGCCAACAGCCATTTGATTATTTACTTTTTTTAAAGATTCTAGTCTTAATTCTTCAAATTTTAGTAATGGTTGCATTGCAGCCGCTTCTTGTTGCCTTAGCTTTGCTCTTTCAATTTCTAAGCCTTTTTGTTCTTCAATTAAAATTTTTCTCTTTGCTTCTCTTACTTCTGCTAGTTTTCCAGTTTGTTCTTGCGCTTCTCTTTTAGCTCCTTCAAGTATTATTTTTTGAGTTTCTACGTCTGACTCATTTGCCATATTTAAAGCACGTTGTCTTTGCAAGTTTAAAAGTTTTTTTTCTTGCTGTTCAACATTTTCTAATAATTGGTTTCTTTGGATTATATTTTCTATTTCTGCTTCTTGTTGATCTAAAGATTGCTTTGCATCAGCAAATGATTGTTTACTATTTATATTAAGTTTTTCAAGCGCTTTGTTTGATTCCTCATAGGCTTTTTTTCTTTCTTCTTCCAATTTAGCTATTTCTTGAAAAGAAGTTCTTAAAATATCAGAAGATTCTCGAAGAGCATTTCCTATATCATCAATATCTTTTTCTAGAGCATTATAGTTAGCACTAAGATCTTTAACACTAACTTGTAAATTTTTAATAGCTTCGGTTTGTTCTCTGGCTTGTTTAATGGCTTCTGCAAAACCAAGAGTTTTTATTTTTTCACCTAATTGATCATAATAAGATTTTAATACACCTATTTGTCTTGATTGTTCAGCAAAAGTTTCTGCATCTATCATTACGCCTTCTGTTTCTATACCAGTGGGAGTTTTAGCCATTAATTACACCTCACATATAATTATATACAAAAATAAAAAGCAGAGAATTTTACTCTGCTTTTTATTTTATTATGAATTTTTACTAGAAGCCTTTCTATAACGTTCTGCTTCTTCTTTTAATTCTTTATTTAATCTTTGGAAGAACCAATCCCTTAAACCAATTGGAAGATTATAAATCTCTATAAATGACCAATACCCATAATGTTTTAAAAGAAACATTTGCTCATAGACGCTGCGCTGGTAACTATCACTTAGGCCAAAAAAATTCCTGCGTAAAAGGAACCTCCACTTCTTGTTCGTCCTTACACGAACTGCAAACAAATTTTTTATATACAGAAATATTTGGTATTAACTTGGCGTATGTAGTTCTTAAAAATTTTGCGTCAAACGCTGGCATCATAGCAATCGCATCTTGAATAACTTTTTTATCTTTAATATCGTTAATAGAGTGAATTATAAAATAAAGTTGTTCCGATAAAGATATTTCATTATCAAAAGAATTTTTCTTTTTAGAGTCAAGAAGATTTATAAGATTTTTTTCATCCTCGCCATTCAAAAGCCTACAACAAACATTCCATCCGCATTTTGGTAATTTAAAAGAAAAAGTCCCATCTGGCGATCTAGTATATTCAATATTTTTCTCAGCATCAATAGTATCTATATCTTTAGTTTTTGTTTGCAATAAATCAACTGTTGTTGTGTTTTTTCCACCACACTCTAAACAGTTAATACCTATTTCATATTCTGCGCCATATGCCGTTATTCTTGCTGCAATCATAATAGCATTTTTATCACCAACTAATAAACTTGATGGGCTAACTGTTTTATCTATAATAATTGATTCTAATAATTTATCGATAAGAACGCCTTTTTTAATAAAAGATTTATTAGTTAAGATGTCTTCCTCTTTAGCCGTCATCTGTTTTATTTCAATAGATAGCTTATTAAAAAGTGGATGACCTTCTGGATAAAATTTACCACGGGATGGTAAATCAACCATTTCTGTTGTTGCAACAAAGCTCAACGTTGTTTGTTGTAGATTTGTTAGTTGCGGAGCTACTTCTGTTCCTGACGTTTGTTTTAAATTTCCTAATTGTTCTTCAAAATTATTTCTCATTTTTGTCGCTTTCTGCTATTCCTTATCAAATGGCGGGAATAGCTGGATTTTTTTAAACGGGTATTTAGGTTTTGCGGGGGCGCTTGAAGGAACTATTCCGCCTTGTGTAAAAGTTATAGGTCCTGTAACGCCAGCATTTTGTAAATTTCTTGTTATATTTTCTGTCGTAGCAGAATCGGCGGGATTACTTACTGCTGGAATTGCTGTCGATTTTGTAGGTTCTGCTCTAAAACGTTGCGCGAGATCAGATATATTTTTATCAATTCTTGACTTCAGTTCTTTTTCTGCTCTCTGTCTTTCTTCAATTGTTCTTATATTTCTTTCAACCCAAGTTTCTTCTTGTTGTTGCTGTTTTGGAAGTGCAGGTATTGAGGTTTTTAATAAATTAGCTTCTTCTTCACTCATTAAATATTGTTCAGCAGTTGATGGAATAAAATCGGCCCAATCATAATTTACTGTAATTGTAACTAGTAATATACTTTCTTGTGAATAATCTAATTTATCAAGTTTTAAATCAGTAATAACAGGATTGTGTAATCTCCATGTTTCTCTTAAAAAAGCTTTTACATCTCTTGCATTATTTCTTTCTCTATTAATTAATTGTGTAATATTTAAAGTTGTATTTTCGCCTATAAAATTCTCAATTAAGTCTTTTTTAAAAATTGTACTTTTAAAAGTTAATAATTTTTCATCACTAGAGTGTTCTTCTGGATTGTAATATCCCGCTTTTTGTATCAAAGAATAAAAAAAACTTTGTGTTGATTGTCTAAAATAGAATCCATAATCTTCATTTACTATATCAACTTCATTACCATCTATATCAAATACTTTTTGTTCATAAGATTCTTTTATTTCTTCTCCGTCCTCAGTTATAACTGGCTGATGAAAAATACTATCTAATTTATATGGCGCAACAGGTATATCTGTCATTAACGCATCATAAAATGTAATAGTTATGGGCTTCCAAACTAATTTTTTAGGAAAATTAAAATTATGTGAATAAAGATATTTAGCTTGCTGAACACCAATTTCAAAAGATGGGAGATCTATGCTTTTAGCCAAAAAAAGCATATCATCCACTGCTGATTGATTTGCAGGGTCATTAGTTTTATTTACAAAAGAAATAACCCACCTATGTTGCTGTTTTGGTTGCAATGTAGGTGGGAGATTCCAGAAAGCCATGTTTATAACCTCGTTTAGTATATTACTATATATAGGCTATAAATTTAAATTTTACGGAGTATTATAAGAAGCCCAATCATAACGGAAAGTATATGTTGCTGTTAAAATGCCTTCTTGCGCATAATCAAGATCATTTAAAACAACTTTTGTAATAAATGCATTGTTTAATGTCCATCCGTCAACTACATTACCTTGGGAATCAAGTACGTCAATACCGACAACACCACCAGTTCCTATGATTGCGTTTGCTTTTGAAACAGTGCCAAAATCAGGATTTTGTCCACCAGTATTTGCTGGGTCGATCCAACCTGCTCTTGAAAGATATTGATACGTTGCTGCTGAGACGTTTGTGTTTGCGCCAACAGCGTCAACGAATCTGATATCAACTGTTTCCCAAGAAACTTTACCGGGGAAATGAAATGATTTATCTAAAAATTCTACCTTTGTACCATCGCTAATTGTAAATTGTGGTCGCTTTGCATATTGCGCTAAAAATTGAGCATCACTAGTTAAAAGGTTAAAAGTAACCTTAAACTTAAATTGACGCTTTGGGTCTAATCCACCTAAATCGCTCCAGAAGGCCATATCTTTATTCTCCTAAATTACTTTTATTGTTCTGTGAAAGCAGCGCCAGAGTTTGTAACAACAAAGTCTATTGCTATAAATTCTATAGCTCTGGTTGGCTTAATTAAGATCTTACAGTACATGATATTACGGTCAACTAAATCAGCAGTTGTTGTACTAGAATCTAGTATAACTCTTGCATCATCTAGACCGTAAGCGTTTTTAATGCCTAATAAGAATGGATCTACTACACCCTTAAAGTTATTCCAAGTTGCTTGTACGTTTGGTTCAAATAATACTCTAGTCGCTGCACGTGAAATCTGCTTTTTAATATAGTTTAATAATCTACGTACATTTACGCGATCAAGAGCGCTTGGTGTTACCTGTAATGTCTTTTGACCAAAGATTACTACCCCTTCACCGGGGAATGTTGCAATTGGGTTAATATTGACTTCATATAGATTATCGCGATCCGTGGCATTTAATTGAATAGCAGTTTTAGAAACTCCGATTCCAGAATTTGCTTGTGTCAAGCCACCACGATTGAAACCGGCTGGAGCAAACCATAGCGCTGAACGGCCTTCTGTGCCACCAAATGCCCCTAACGCAGCGATAGAGGCTGGTAGATAGATACCTTCGCTTTGAACAAAGACTGCTGGAAAATAAGCAGCGCCATAACTATTATCAATAGCACGACCAGTTAGGTTAGTGATTACGTCTGTAGTATTTTGTGGACGTGCTGCTACATTGTTATTTGTTTCGTAAGCATATTTATAGTCGCCTTTTAGATCAATGATTGCCATTGCATCACCGCGAGCTTTACAGACATCAATCATATGGCCTGTTAATGCTTCGTTTTTAAGACCGGGAACGCATAGAATGTTCATGTCAAGAATTTCAGGATTTGCGACTAAATCAATTGCTGCTTTAATTG
>Ga0129333_10002585_pt1 | contig 16902 bp, 23 predicted proteins | sample CPB6_08_DNA_FD_94474 | JGI IMG/M metagenome (GOLD analysis project Ga0129333, IMG submission 94474) | Freshwater to marine salinity gradient microbial communities from Chesapeake Bay, USA - CPBay_Sum_0.6_0.8_DNA | ecosystem: Environmental > Aquatic > Marine > Coastal | place: USA: Chesapeake...
ACTTGATATAGTTCCTGCTGGTGGGAATTACCAAACAACTAATAGAAGAATTAAAAAATTAAATATTGATATATCTCATTTTACTGGTCAAGCTTGGAACAGGGGAAAAGTTATTGGTCCAAAGAGACCTATTGAAGAATACTTGATAGAAAATTCTGTGGTTCAATCTTTTAAATTAAAAGGTCGTTTAATCGCAGAAGGTCTTAAAGAACACAAGTGTGAGTGCTGTGGCATAACTGAATGGAATGGAAAACCAGCACCGATTGAACTTGACCATATAAACGGCAACCATCACGATAATCGTTTAGAAAATCTTCGTATCTTGTGCCCCAATTGTCACGCTCAAACAGATACTTACAGGGGTAAGAATAAAAAATAAATATAAGATATGGGAAAACCCCCTATGTCTTATCGTATCGATCACGCATATTGTTGGTATAATGACGGCACTATGATCGTAAAAATGTACTTCATCAATCACATTCCCTTTACATTTGACGAAATGCCTGAAGGTCACTTATACGATCAAGACTTGTGTAGGGAAGCAGATAAAAATCGCACATATGATCCAGAAGACTTGTATAGATCTTCATTCTACCTTATAGATGAAGAAGCACATCCATTTCTATTTCCAGTAGAATTAGAAAATCCAGAAGACCTTCCAGAAGACGACGAAATTGATTTTGACGGTGGTGATTTGACTTCATAAATAAAAGATAGCAATATCTTAAGAAGTCATAATCCGATGCCCCTTAACAAATTATCGAATTTTATTAAGAATACCGATGGGCGCACATTATATGTAAATCCCAACGATTTAGACGCTACAGATTCGATTACTAATACTGGAAATTCGCTTGCTCAACCTTTCAAGACTATTCAGAGAGCACTTTTAGAATCTGCAAGATTTTCTTTTGTGAATGGAAAAGGTAATGACTTAGTAGAAAAAACGACAATTCTTGTCTTCCCTGGCGAGCACCTAATTGATAATAGACCTGGTTTTGCCATTTATGATAATGGTGGTACTGCATATGCCGTTCCTCCAACTGGCGGCACAGGAACTCCAGCACTCTCAACATTATCTTTAGAATTAGATTCTAATTTTGACCTAACACAAGAAGATAATATTCTTTATAAGTTTAATAGTGTCAATGGTGGTATCATTATACCTAGAGGAACATCAATTGTTGGTCTTGATTTAAGAAAAACAAAAGTCAGACCAAAATATGTTCCAAACCCAACAGACCCTCTAGTAGGAAAGTCTGCAATTTTTAGAGTTACTGGAGCATGTTATTTCTGGCAGTTTTCATTCTTTGATGCTGATGATTCTGGTTTAGTTTATACTCACCCATCATTTTTTACAAGCAATTATCAGTCAGTTCCAAGATTCTCACACCATAAACTCACATGTTTTGAATATGCTGATGGTGTAAATGAAGTCGGCACCTATGGTCTGACTGACCTTGATATGTATTATAGCAAACTATCAAATGCTTTTAATTCATATCGCCCAATTCCAGTAAATGCAAAGTTTCCTGAAAGTGATGAAGACTTTGCAAAAATGGCACCCGAATGGGAAATCGTTGGAGCGTTTGCATCTGATCCAATTGATATTCAGTCGGTTATTTCTGGAAATGGCACAACTGCAACTACCTTAGTCACAGTTACAACAACAGAATATCATAATCTAACTGTAAATACTCCCATCAAAATTAAAGGAGTTAGCACTCCAGAATATAATATTTCAACCAAGGTACAAAATGTTCTGAGTGCAACTACATTTACATACTTACTTGAGACATTCCCAATTACTCTAGATCCAACTCCGGTGGTGACTGGAGCAACAGTAACTGTTGAGACTGATACCGTATCTGGTGCATCTCCTTATATCTTTAACTGTTCCCTCAGATCTGTCTGGGGTATGAATGGAATGCACGCTGATGGTAGAAGAGCATCAGGATTCCGTTCAATGGTTGTTGCACAGTTTACCGCTGTGTCACTTCAAAAAGATGACCGTGCATTTGTAAAATATGACCCAATAACAAGAACTTATGCTGGCGTAAACTATTCTACTGTTTATGGTGGAGCACTACCAACAGGAGCATCACAAACAGATACTGCAAAAGTTTATCACTTAGATCCTAATGCAATTTATAGACAAGGGTGGGAAACAAGTCACATTAAGGTTTCCAATGATTCCTTCATTCAGATAGTATCAGTCTTTGCAATTGGATTTAATAAGCATTTTGATATTGAGTCTGGTGGTGACGCTTCTATCACCAACTCAAACTCAAACTTTGGTCAGATATCACTTAACTCTGAAGGATTCAAGGCAGAAGCATTCGATAAAGATAATAATGCCTTTATTACATCTATCATTCCTCCAAGAGACATTGACACTACAGTAGAAGAAGATATTGAATGGTTGTCAATTGATGTTGGACTTACAACTTCTGTGGGTGTTTCAACTCACTTATATCTCTACGGTTTAAACGCTGCAGATAGTTTACCTGTAAGTGTTACTCAAGGTTATCGCATTGGTGCTCGTTACAGAGATAAACTTTATCTCTCAATCAATAATACTGAATATTCTGCAGACATTTATATGCAGGATGGTGTAACAAGTTCTTATAAAGATTATGATGTTTCGAGTGTATCATCTTCAACTTTAACAGTAGGAACTCACACAATTTCAACTGGTGAAAGAATCATCATTAATAGTGAAAGTGGAGATTTACCTGAGAATGTAATCCCACATATTGTATACTATGCAATTCGAGTTAATTCTACACAAATTAAGTTAGCAACATCATTTACGAATGCTCTTAACAATGAGGGATTGTCAATTTATGGAGGAACTCAACTGAAAGTTTACAGTAGAGTTTCTGATAAATCTGCAGGCGATATTGGGTCTCCAATACAGTTTGATGCGACAGCAGGAAATTGGTATATTATTGTAAATAATGCAAACCAAATTTATAATCAACTGAATACTCTTGGAGTTGCGGGATTATCTGAAACAACCGATCTTACTTATGTAAAGAGAATTGTTGATGATCGTAGTCTAGATGAGAAGGTTTATAAGGTAAGAGTTGTAATTCCAAAAGAATTATCTGGTGCTAAAGATCCAGAAGATGGTTTTATTCTTCAGGAATCTAGCACAACAGGTGCGAGAGCGGGTGATTTTACTAGAACTAGTATTGCAAGCACGGACTTTGAGTATAATAAGAATCCAAGATTTATTACAACTTGCACTTTAGCGTCTACCACTGTTACTGTCCTAACATCACTTCCTCACGGACTCAATGTTGGTGATTTAGTCGTCATTCGTAATGTAACTGACAGCAGCAATCCAAGTGGTCTTTATGATCGTGGATATAATGGTAAGTTTGCTGTTGCATCAATTGTTGATGATATGTCATTTACACATTCTGTAATTGATGTAAATGGAAAAACACATACACCAGGATCGACTAGCACAAACGATATTAACTCCAGAACAACTGCAGATCAAGTTAGAGACTTGCCAAGATTTGAAAGAAATGATTGGCAGTCAAATCTATACGTTTATCGTAATGAAGTTATCTCACCTTATGTGCAGGGGTCTCAAGATGGAATCTATCATCTTTATGTGTTAAATGCAAGTAATAAGATTACAGAAGAATTTACTAATCTTGAGTATTCACAAAGTCCTGTAGATCTTTATCCTCAATTGGATAGAGATAACATTGAAGCAAACCCACAATCTGCAAAGACATTTGCTCTTCGTGCTCCAATTGGCGATACAAATACAAGTGATTTGAAGAAAAGTATCACTAGAGAAACAATAGATAAACTTTCTAGTGTTTTGGGTGTAGGGCAGTCAATAACATCAGTTTCTTCTTCTACTTCAAGTGCAACTCTTACTTTTGGAAGAAGACACGGACTTGGTAGAATTGTTAGTGGAACTTTAAATACTGTAAATGCAAATTATAATCCTGGCACATATTATGATGTAAAACTTTTAATTGATGATGCACTTACAGGTGAATGGAGAGGGGCAACTGCAAAAGTAGTTGTAGAATCTGGTGGAAATGTAAGTTCTATAACGATTATTTCGGGAGGATCTGGATATACAAACGGGCAAGTACTTAGACCAAACTCTTTAGTAATTGGGGCGGGAAATAATAATGCAACTTATACTATTTCAACTTCAAGTATTACAACAAGTATTGATGATGTAGTTCAGGTCACTGGTGTTGGCACTGTAACTGATGGATACTATAGAATCAGTGCAGTTAATTCACAAACTCAAGTATCTGTTGCCAAGACTGCTGGAGATCCAACTCCAATTGTAGGTCAATATGCATTTATAGTTGGACCATCATCTAAGATTACTGCAAGACCTTATAGTTCTACAACAGGTATTACTACATTTACAACTCAAACTCCTCACGGATTGTTGAAGGGTAACAAGTTTAGAGTTATCAACTCTGCTAATAATAATCTAGGTGATTATGTTGTTGAGGAAAGAGTTGGTGTTAATACATTCACTGCGATTACTAATAAGTCTTTAAGTGCTACAGATGGTTTCATTCTCAAGCATGGATATTCTACTAATGAAGCAATTTCTGACGCAAGAGAAGAAAACTTCGGTATTCGTCAAGTTTCATTCTATGAAAATGAGATTGTAAAACTTTCAACAGCAATCTCTGATGATGCTTCAGCAACTACAGTAGTCATTTCATCAATCAATTCTGGAATTGGCACTGCTGCAAGGTTCCCAATGGGATCTTATATTCAGATTGATAATGAAATTATGAGAATTACTTCTTCAAGTAACAATTATCAATTCACAGTAATTCGCGGTGCTCTTGGAACTCGCAAAGAGTCTCACGATGCTGATTCTCTAATTCGTAAGATTAATCCAATTGCAGTTGAATTCCGTAGACCTTCGATTCTCCGTGCTTCTGGACATACCTTCGAATATCTTGGATATGGTCCAGGAAACTATTCCACAGGTTTACCACAAGTTCAAGTCAAATCACTGACTGAAAGAGAAGACTTCTTAGTTCAGTCACAGGAAAGAGCAGGTGGTATTGTTGTATACACTGGAATGAATAACAGTGGAGATTTCTTCAGTGGAAATACTAAAACTTCTTCAGCATCTGGAGAAGTAATCTCATATGATATTCCAACGCCAACAGTGACTGGTGAAGATCTTTCTAAATCGAGTGTTGTTTATGATGAAGTAACTGTTAAAGAAAGACTTCTTGTTGAAGGTGGGGATTCTGGAACGGTTCTTTCACAGTTTGATGGACCGGTCACATTTAACAAGCAAATCAGAAGCAAAGATACTTCTACTTTCAGTGGTCAGGTTAGAGTTACAAACACTACAACATCAGACTCAAGTGGTAAGGGTGCTCTGACTGTTAAAGGTGGTGTTGGAGTTGGTGAAAACTTAAATGTTGGAGGTAATTCCACTTTCACTGGAAGTGTTTTACTTTCAGGTCTTACAGATTCAACCTCAACTTCAACAGGTGCATTAAGAGTCTTAGGTGGCGTTGGAGTTGCTAAGACAGTTACTTCTCTAGGGTTAACTGTAACTGGCAATGCAAGTATTGGAAGCACCCTTACTGTATTGGGTTCTGAGGGAATCACATCTCCTAAATTTAAGGCGACTACACCTCAGAGTGTTACTTTGAATGGTACACCCACGGTTAAAATGCTTCGTGCTGATGGGCAACAAGACTTCATTACTTTCCGCGAAGTTCAAAATGCTCTTGGATATGTTCCTGCAGACTCTGCATCAGTTTCTGGCGATTTCCCACTTGGAAACTCTTTAGTTTGTGATGATATTTCTGGATCATTTGATGGATCTACTATAGACTTTACTCTTCGTATTGCAGGTACGGCATTCATTCCTTCTGGAAGTTCCGCAAACTTGATTGTATCTGTTGGTGGTGTTATTCAAAAACCAGGTACAGACTTTATAATTGTAACTTTTGAGGGTGCAAATACAAGCACAATTAGATTTACAACTGCTCCTGCATCTGGAGTTTCTTGCTTCATTATTGCTCTTGGGGGTCAAGGATCTCTGATTTCTAATATTGATTGGGACACTAAAGGACAGATTCTTGTTGCAACTGGAAATAATAGTGCCACAAGACTTGCAGTTGGTGCAAATGGTACAGTATTAACTGCAGATGATACTCAAGCAACTGGTGTTAAGTGGGCACCTGGCACTCCAGTTGGATCTTTCTTCTATATGGCAGCATCTTCTGCCGATACTGCAACGGGTGGTAGTGCAACAATTGGAGCAACAACTTATCATGCACCAGAAGGATATCTAATTTGTAATGGTGGAGACATTCCTACTAGTGGCACATTCCAAGGTGTTAATACTGCTCTTCTCCAAAATCTTCGTAACTTCTTAGGATCCACTTATGGTGCTACGGGAAGACTTCCAAATCTGATTAATAACTTTGCAGGTTATTCTGCTGTGCCTGGAGCAACTGGTGGTAGTGCTGATGCGATTGTTCCTTATCATAATCATACTGCTTATGATTCTGGACACTCTCACCCACTATACAATCAAATTTATGGTGCGGGTAATTCCGTTGGTGGTGGTGGCAGTAACACTAGCAATCAAAATAGTGGAACTGGATATGCAAACATCACAGTGACTCACGCAGGAACCCCAGGAAATGCAACCAATGCAAACCTTCCACCATATGTTGGAATGCTTCCAGTGATTAAATACTAATATAAGGAGATAAAGAAATGTCAGTTACACAAGCAACTTTATTAGGAGATACATTTGGAAGTAAAGCATCTGGAACAATTCCAGTTGGTGGAATTATTATGTGGTCTGGAAGCACAGCATCTATTCCTACTGGTTGGGCGTTGTGTATGACCGGAGATAGTGAAGTTTTACTATCTGATGGTTCCACAAAAAGGATTGATGAAATTGTTGATAATAAGTTACAAGTTGAAGTAATGGCGTTCAACGAAACAACTGGTTTAATCGAGCCAAGGAAAGTTGTAGACTGGTTTGTTAATGAAAGTAATAAAAATGAATATATTAGACTTAAGATTTTTAGAGGAAATTCTAAATTAGGTCAAAAAAGAAGTCTTGATGTAACTAGAGACCATCCAGTTTGGGTTGTTGATAGGGGATGGGTAACTGCTGATAAAATAAACTCTGGAGATAAAGTCCTTATACATCAACCAACTCTCACCAATGCAGGACATCAATCAATTCTAGGTCAATGGCTTGGAGATGGAAGTATTGACGAAATGGGAGTGTTTAGATTATCTCATGGAAAATCTCAAGAAGAATATATTAGTGATACTACAAAAAAATTAGGAATAAATTTAAAAGAACACATACAGGCAGGCAATGGATATGGGGTGGGCAAAAAATATTTAAGAACTTGTTTAGCATTAAAAACTTTTTCTCCAGATACATATGAACTTATGATGTCTGGGAGAAAGGTGAGAAAAGAAGTGTTGAGAGAACTTGGACCAATTGGATTAGCATATTGGTATATGGATGATGGAAATCTTCAAGTAGATGTTAGGTCTGCTACTCCAACGGTAAGAGCACAGATTCATACAGAAGGATTCGATGAAGATGAATTACAGTTAATTATTGAATGGTTTAACTCTTCATATGGAATAAATGCAATTCCATACAATAGACCTAATACAAAGGGAAGATTTATAAGATTTGATTATAAATCAACTATTAAATTTTTAGAGATGATCGCACCATATATTCACCCATCTATGAAATATAAACTTCCCGAAAACCTTCATTCAATTCCATATTTGCTAGAAGATATTAGTTTTATAGAAAATAAACCAACAGAACAATATGTTTCTGTTGTAGAGATTTGCAATCTATCTCCTAGTAAAAGAAATAGCAGTCGTTTTCATAAGCGATATGATATAAAAGTTGAAGGTCTTCATAGTTTTGTTGCAAATGGATTTATAGTTCATAATTGTAATGGTGCCAATGGCACTCCAAATCTACGAGATAGATTTATTGTAGGTGCTGGAAGTGATTATGAGGTAGGTGCTACTGGTGGTGAAAATAGTGTAACACTAACTACTAGTCAAACTCCAAATCATAGACACTTCCTTGCATCTACTAGCGGATATCAAGGGAGTGAAGGTGGAAAAGCTGAATTAGGTCAAGCTCCAACTCAGCACATTTCAAGTTATGGTTTTGGGGGAAGTGGTGATACACAAGAAAAAAGAGATTATGTATTAGAAAGGGCAACTGGAGAGTGTAATGTTGGATTAAGTGGACCTCCAATAGACAGTAGTGGAAATCAATCTTTTGGTCAAGCACACGAAAACAGACCTCCATACTATGCTCTTGCATTCATTATGAGAGTTTCATAAATATTTAAAAAGTCTCCGAGATGGCAAATTATAACAAGTCATTTAACTTTAGGAATGGAGTTCAGGTTGATAATGATAACTTCATTGTTAATGCAAATGGTCTAGTTGGTATTGGAACAACAATACCTAGAGATTATTTGTTGAATGTTTATGGAGACGCAAGAGTTACTGGATTAGTTACCGCAACAAACGCTAATATTACCAATCTAAGTGTTGGGATAGCAACTCTCACAACTCTTAATATTGGTATAACATCACTAACTTCAGGAATTATAACTGCCACTTCTGGAGTTGTAACTTATTATGGAGATGGTTCTAAATTATCAAATCTACCAGCATCTCAATGGATTGATGTAAATCCAGGGGCAGGAGTTTCTAGTATTTACGCTGCTGGAACAGTTGGAATAGCAACTACAAGTCCTGTATTTTCACTACAAGTAGGAGCAAATCCTCTTGTATATCCTTCAGGTATTGGAATTAATTCTACTGGTGATGTTTACAGTGCTGGAATAATCACAGCAACATCTTTCTCTGGATTTGGATCTGATATATCTCTACTTAATGCCTCTAACATATCTTCTGGAACTTTAAGTACTTCATTCTTCCCATCAAGTATTGCTCTAGCAGGAGTAATCACAGCATCATCTTTTGTAGGATCTGGTGCAGGTATCACTGCCATTAATGCCGATAACATCACATCAGGCACATTAAGCACATCTAGACTTCCTTCAGACATCATTGTTTCTGGAATTATAACTGCCAATACTTTTGTAGGAAACCTAACGGGAACTGCTACAACTGCAACAAATTTAGCACCTTCAGGAATAGTTTCTGTTACTTCTGTAAACAGTGGATTTACTTCAACTGGAATTGCAACAGTCACTGAAGCACTTTATGTTGTTGGTTATCCTGCAAAAGTTGGAGTAGGCACCACCACACTTCCAGAAGCAGATATTGAAGTTAATAAGACAGGTATTTCTTCAATTCGTGTAATCAGCACTAATAATGTCGCTACGATTGGTATCGGTAGAAGTGCAGAGGTAAGGACAGGAAATACAAATACATTCTATTTGTATAGCACTCCAACATCTTTAGATATTATAAACTCAAATACTGGAAATGTCAACTATTATCTTGATTATGGCACTGCAGGATTAGGAACTGGTGCTTTCCATTGGATTTATGGACAAAATCCTTCAAGTCCAATTATGTCACTGACATATGATGGACGACTTGGTATTGGTGTCACCAATCCAACAAGCAAATTATATGTTGTAGGAAATTCCTATATTACTGGTATCACAACAGTTGATAGTAACTTAAATGTTTCTAATAATCTGAATGTAACTGGAAATATTACATTTAATGGATCTTTAACAGGAAATCTTGGTATTACAACTCTATCAAGACTTGGAATTTCTACAAGCACTATTTCCAGCAATTCTTATGAGTTTTTTGTTGGAGGAGATCCTTTATTTGGTCCTGGTGTTGCTATTACCGCAAGTGGAGTAAGAGCATCTGGAATTATTCAAGCATCTAATCTTACTGCAACAAACGCCAATATCACCAATATTAATAGCACTGGTATTATAACAGCAATAAGTTTTAGTGGTTCTTTAACAGGAACTGCCAGTACTTCAACAGATGTAGTGGGTGGTATTGCAACTGTAAGCACTCTTAATGTTACTGGAAATTCAACTCTTGGTATTACAACAACCACTCAATTAACATCACAAAGACTTAATGTTTCTGGAGTTACAACATCTCAAGGTGGATTTACAAGTGGTATTGGAGTTACTAATCCAGTACAGATTACAGTATCAGGTAATGTATTAACCTTCACTGTTACTGGTGTTGGATCTACAAGCTTGACACTATACTAAAAACCCTGTAGACTACCTTTGTCCCGGTTGAAGATGAGATTCTAAAGCTTTATAGGACACTTAAGAGACCGTCCACTGAATCGCATCAGGGACGGTCTTCTGCTATAATAGTCTCATACGCAATGAACTCTGTGATTCAACTCCGACCTCATCAGGATCATGCAGTCAGCATGATGATCAAGCATGACAAGGGTATCATCTGTGCTGTGACTGGTGCAGGTAAGACTCTGATTGGTGTTTTTGATACCATGAAGCAGTTTGAACAAGAAGAAGATCAAACAGTGGTTGTAGTTGCTCCACGACTGATGCTTGCTAATCAGTTGTCTCATGAGTATTTGGAATTTATTACTAATGCTTCTGTTTTTCATTGTCACAGTGGAGACACAATACATCAATCTTCTACAAACCCCAGTGTAATTCGCAAGTGGGTTCATAACACTCCTGGTCATAAGTTGATTTTTACAACTTATCACTCTCTTCATCGTTTGATTGAGTCTGATATTGAGATTGACACTGCACATCTTGATGAAGCACATAATTCTGTACAGAAGAACTTTTTTCCTTTTGTAGAGAAACTGTCTGAGATCTCAAAGCGTTTTTATTCTTATACTGCAACACCAAAGTATTCTTCACAGTTCAATAAACCTGGAATGAACTGGGGTAGGGTTTATGGTCAAATGATTGTGAACATTTCTGCACCTGAGATGATTTCTGGTGGTTTTATTGTTCCTCCTCAGATTCTTGCTCAAGAGATTAAGTCTGATCGTGACAAAGAGTTTGCATCTGAGCGTGATTGCATGACTCTTTTGGATACAATTCTGAATGAGGATAATATGCAGAAGGTTCTTGTAGCAGCTCCAAATACTAAAGTTTTGATTCGTATGCTTGCTGAGACTGAATTTATGACCGAGGTTCAGTCTTATGGTTATGAAGTTCTCTGGATTACTTCCAAATATGGTTCTTTTATCAACAATCAAAAGGTTACCAGAGAAGAGTTTTTCAATACCTTGAAGACCTAGGTAGTGACCCCTCTAAGAAGTTTATTCTTCTTCACTACAGCATTCTTTCCGAAGGTATTGATTGCCCAGGATTGACCTCCTGCATCCTCATGAGGAACCTTGATTACATTTCTATGGCACAGACCATTGGACGAATCATTCGCCTCCATCCAGACGATTCTAAGCGCCTCTCAGAAGGTTCTCTGACTCCCGGTAAAACGGAAGATTATGTAAAGTCCTACGGTTTCATTCATGTTCCAGTGTATAGTAACACTGGCATTGCAACTGCTCGACGACTTCAGAGTGTTGCTGAGACTATTTTTGTAAAAGGTCAACCTGTAATTTCAACCATTCAAAAGTGAGGTTCTGAATCATGAAGCATCGTGTCACCTGCATGGTTAGTGGTCAAACATTCTATGTTGAATGTTATGCTCGTAATCGTCAAGAAGCAATTCGAGTTGCTCTTTCACAATATCCAAATGCCCGTGTAATGTCATCTACAGTTGTATTTTAATGAACAATGTACAAAATGAAGGAATTCTCAACCCAAAACCAGGAGATCCAAATGGTTATGTGACCAAGGACGGCATGTGGTCTGCCGTCCCTTGTGGTAAAAAGTTTGTTATCATCCACAATGGGCAGCAGATTCACACTACCAACAATTACAGGTCTGCTATGTCTTACATTCAAAAAGCAATTAAGGGTAAATCAGTCTCTTCTTTGGATAAGTTCCTATGACACAAACATTCAAAGTCACATCTGAGGCACCTTATGATAGACACGACTATGAAATCCTTCTGAAAAATGGCAAAAAGGTATTTTTCAACAATTGGACGGATGCCCAGGGGTTCTGGTTCCAGAACTGCCAGATCCCCGATTTTTTGGATGTTATAATCGTAAAAGATAAACAAAAGGTTAAGAGTACTGGATTTGCTCAATAAATAATTTTTAAGAATAAGAAAATCGCATGGTTGTTCTACTTGCATCAACCATTATCTCTTGCAGTGATGCACTGAATATTATTCATCGAGTTACAAAAATTGTTGGATTGACTGAGGTTCAAAAAACAGAAATCATTCAGGAGATCCGCAAAGTTATTCCTTCTTGTCCTGTTAAAGTAATTAAAAAATGACTGAAGAATCACAAAGCGAAAAGTGGAATCGTGGTTTGACTTTGTTTGAAGAAAGTGTTTTGAAACCAGATGCAGAACTTCGTAATTGTGCTCATACACAACTCTGTTTTACGGAGTTAATGCAAGTTCGAGAGAATGTGTTAGAATATCTCAAAACAATTAGAAAATGAGTAGCACATATATTTACTTTGTTATATTCTTCTGTATTGGTTATTTGATTGTCACCGACCAATCAGTAGCACGGGCATTTTATATGCTGACACAACTTGCAAGAGTTGAATATGAGAAAGTAAAGTGGCGGATACTTCACAATCCTGCAAATCCGATTGTGAAGTATTTTATGTGGCGTCGGTCTATGAAACTCGCAAAAGAGTTGATGGACGAATACGAAAATAAATAACCCTATATCTGGAATATCTTATGCTAAGTCACAACTACAGAATTCGTCTTGAAGAAATTTGTGATAAGATTGTAAAAGGTGAGTCAGTTGAATTAAGTGAGATGATTTGGGCAGAAAAACTTGCCAAAGCAAATCGATCTGCTGCCACAATCCTTCGTCAGGCAAGAAGAAGAGCAGAAAATCCTGATATGGTAGAAGGTGACTTAGACGACTTTATGAATAGGATGGATTTGGGTGGTTTAGGTCACGAAAGATTTGGTCGTCGTGGTTTTGATTCTCCTGATGACTTACACGATTGGTTTAAGAGAGATGATGACGAAACCGATTGGCGACAACGTGATTGACAAACTCCCCTAGATACCTTAGAATACCTACATAAACATCTTTCATTATGGACTACCGACCATACTCACTTGAATGGAGCAGGCGAAGATACCTTGCCGAAGCAATCCAGAAATACTTTGATACTGATGCCTCTCTGGATGTTGTGCTGGACGATATTGTAGGTGTATTAGAAGAAAATGTAGAGCACCACAAGAGTCGTGCCGAAAGATTCCAAGAAGTTTTAAATGGTCTAAAATCTTTGCCTTATTAATTATGAAAATCTTTCAAGTCGCAAAATGGGGTGTAAGAGATGATTACGGCAAAGAGTGGTATCTAGCACTCTTTCTCACAGAACGATACTCACTCCTTCAAGTCGCAATTGATTACGGTGAGTATGGGAAGTGGATTGAGTTTCCATATTTCCAGATGAGTATGGGGTATGGGAGACTCTTATCAGTTTTGTTTTCCATTGGACGAGTAGGTTTCACTTTTGATATTGCTGGTAGAAACTGGCGTGATGAATTGTTTTATTCTCAACCTGGTAAAGAATAATGTTTTCAAAACCACTTCTAGGGACAAATATTAAAGAACCAAAAATGTCTTGGATAAGTTACATCTGGAATTCATGTATTATTCAAGGATGGTATAACTGTTGGTATGCCTTTAAGAACTGGGCGGATCTGATGGGAGACAACTATCAGGATTATGCCCTTCTTGTATCTGATGATCCATTAGAACAGTGTATTCTTTACTTTTGGGATAGTCTAGAAGATGAGATTTATCCCAAACACTTTCTGGATAGTTTGCTTCAAATGGTTCATGATATTGACACAGGTAAAGAAAAAGTTATTCCTATGGATGAAGTGATGATGAACCGACTGAAAGACCTTGTAGATGATGTGGAGTTGGATGATGAAGACTTTACCTGATAAAAGAGAACTGGATATAATGTGGACTGTTGCCTCCTCATCCAGTATTGAAACTGGCACAAGACCCCATTACGGGTTTGCCAAGATGCTGTATGATTACCTCACAGACAAAAAACCCCGAGTAGAACTTGGCAAATGACCTACAAAGCAACCTTGAAAGTTCATTTTGATACTGAATGGACCTCCACCCATTATAGTGGTGGTTTTGATGATATGATGCTCCCCGAAGAGCATTATACTTTTCAGATTCCTGCCGAAGACCTTAACACTTATCAACTGTTTCATTTCTTCTCAACTGTTGCTAGGGCAATGGGTCACAACGACCTCAACATTATGAAAGGTGCTTGTGCTCTGGCATTCAGTGAGATGCGAAGTCATGAAGATATGCGTAAGGTTGCCGAAGAGTTTGACCTTACAATGGCAGAAGACTTGGAGAAAAAGTTTCAAGACTGGAAACTTCGTGATGAAGAATGGGCACGACTGAAGAAAGGTCCAATGGGGACTGTTCTAACTGATGAGGAAAATGAGGAAAGTCAAAGTCAAACCAATCAGTAGCAAAGCAAAGAACCGCCTTTGTAACATCATGGCAAACAATCCTGTTTGTATTGTAGAGCAGGATACTGGAGGTGAGTTGTTTCTTGCCTCTGAAAATCGCAAATACTTTTTCTGGGTTTCTACCCGCACTGGGACGAATCGTTTCGGTGACAAGACAGATGCACACTGGGAGGTTATTGAATGACTCATCCAGCAAATGATTTTGAATGGGTAGATGATGCCGAAGAAGGATTTGTAGAATGGTTTAATGGCGAATGTGGACCTTTTACTTGGAGATGTGAATACTTCTATGGAGACTGTGAAGTAGAAGATGAAAAAACCCGCAAAGATTTACTTTACAAGTGGATTCACTCGGCATATGTAAGTGGATACAAACAGGGTAGGACACCTGAATAACTGGCACACTACCCCCTTTCCTGTGAAAAAATCCTGTATAATAACAATTGTTCAGATAAATCAAGATGAGTTTTTCTAAAACTGTTTCTGTTTTTGCTGCACTCGCAAGTATTTTCGCTGCTGGCGCTGCTGGATGGAAACTTGCACAATCAAATTCTGATGTTCCCCCCAGTATTCTTGATCAAAAGATTGAACAACTAGAACAACAAATTCAACAAAATACTATGGGAGTTCCAGAAGAACAATCACCAAAAGAACAATCACCAGAAAAACAACTACCAGAAGAACAACAGATTGTAACTCAAACGCAAATTCAAACTACACAAAAACCACAAATTCTACCACTAACTCCTCCTGCACCTCCCGCACCTCCGACTTCTCCTGCTGGAACTTTTGAATAATTATGAGCGGCATTTCTGACAATTTTCTTCAACTTGCTATTGATACTGCTAAATCTTCACCTTCACGTCGCAGGGTTGGTGCAGTTCTTCTAAAAAAGAACAAAGTGATTGCAACGGCAGTAAATCTTGAAGAAAAATCTCACCCCCTCCAAGCAAAACTTGCACAAAAAGTTGGATTGGGTGAGAAGATTTATTTGCACGCAGAGATTTCTGTATTGATTAAAGCAAAGGAAGATGCTGATACTATTGTCGTTGCCAGAGTAAATACGCAGAATAAACTGAGAATGGCAAAACCTTGTCCTATTTGTGCTTTGGCACTGGAACAAGAAGGAATTAAAAATATCTACTATACGACTAACGAAGGTTTTATGTATCTTTATTCTCCTGATGATGAAGTGGAAGAAGAGTAAAGTCTTCTAAACTTCTAATCTAACAATCTAAACAAAACTAATTGAGGTAAATTATGAAACAACAAAACGGATTTATTGACCCTGCTATTACTATTGGTGCCGTTGGTGCTGAAGGCATCTGTAATATTGTAAGAGGTTGGTTGATTGATAACACAGTAATTGAAACTGAAGATGAAGAAAAAGTTACATTTACTATTCATAAAGAACAATTGCAAACACCAAAATGACTAATCAAACAAATTGTAATCATCGCACCCCACCAAAACATCACGTTGATTATTTGGACGAAAACATGGTGATTGTGGATGGAGTTTCTTATACTAGAAAAGAACAAACACCAATCGTTATTCAGCAAGACGAAAACACTATTGTTGTTAGTGGAGTGAAGTATCAAAAGATGCAAACTCTCACCATCTATGAATTTCTCGTTCAATGTGAATACGGAGAACTAAATCCTCCTTACATTGACAAAAAAATTGAAATTGAAAATTATGCAGAAAACTTCTTAAATTATCTTTATGAGTACTGTAATGTAATTAAAGAGGATGATAACGAACTTGTCGTGAGTATCTCTAAAAAACAAATGGTAATGCCATATGACTAATCTACTCAAATACATCAAATCTCAAAAAACAATCTATGTTCCTTCACTTTGGTTTGGTGTTCTAGTAGTTGCTTTATTTTTTCCACAGTATGCTTTGTGGTTTATGTTTGGGACTGTTTGGGGAGTATTGTGGATGGTTGCTTACGATTGGTTTCACGACAAATGATTGACTACACTACAATAGAAATTGAACTCATCTTTGAGGAAGTCGCAAAACTTCCAAGAACCACAGACACTTCCTATTGGGTTCCAGATGTGTTAGAATTGGTGCTACAACGACTTTTGGATTATTATCACAAATGACTGAACTCCTTAAAACTCCAATAAAATATGTGATAGATATTCAAAATAAAAAAATTTCTCTTCATCAAGAAGAGGACTTTGAAGTATTATCTTTCAATACTATTGATGAGTTTATGTATGCTCTAACATCTATTCGCAAAACAAACAACATTATCTGGTATGTAATTCCACCAGGA
>Ga0129333_10002587_pt1 | contig 16898 bp, 37 predicted proteins | sample CPB6_08_DNA_FD_94474 | JGI IMG/M metagenome (GOLD analysis project Ga0129333, IMG submission 94474) | Freshwater to marine salinity gradient microbial communities from Chesapeake Bay, USA - CPBay_Sum_0.6_0.8_DNA | ecosystem: Environmental > Aquatic > Marine > Coastal | place: USA: Chesapeake...
GGCAGGACAACTTCAAAGCCTCCCCACAAGCCTTCTCTCTTCGATCCCCTGCGGCCTTCATAATGACCCACAATAATTCCTTCATATGTCGCCACAGGTTTCATCTTACGAATATTCGAAGATCTTTTAAAGAGGTACGGAGCCACCAAGTCCTTCACCATAATGCCTTCGTAGCCAGCATCAGTGTCGGCCATGTATGCTTCAAGTAGCTCCTTTTCGTTGCTGATCAATCGACCTGGAACTTGAACGACGGACGAGTTTCCGACCTGCCCAACGAGTTCCTTAACGAGTTCGACTCGATCCTCGAGGTCTAGGTGGTTATCTTGGTCACGCCAGTCAGAGAAGTGAAGGGCGTCGAAGACGTGGAAGATCATATTCGAATCATCCTTGCCCTTCTTGTGAGACATCACGACAGAAGCTGATTCGTTCCAGTCTGCACCCATCACTTCGCCATCGAGAACAAACTCATCCCATGGAGCCGCTTCAATCAAAGACTTGATTCGTGGAAGAGTCTCAAGGACCGTACCATTCCGTGTGAACATCGTCACTTCGCCATTGTGCTTCACGGCAACACACCTGAGACCATCCAACTTCGGTTCGACACGAACAGGATACATGACCGGGTCTTCGATGATGATACCCTTACCATCCTCATAACGAGTCGAAAGAGTTTCTGCAAGTTGAACAGAGAATCCAACGATTGCGCCTGGCCATACCTTATTAACAGTCGTGGACTGAACACCACATCGAAGGTTTTTTAGAAGAATTCTTTGGCACCATTTCTGCTGTGGGCCTGTCATGTCCGTAAAAAGACTGACGACGAGATCCTTTGCAGCATTACCTGTTACAGCACGCGTGGACAACTTTTCGTAGATATCCTCAAGAAAATGTTCTAGAACGAGGTCATCTGCACCGATTCCTTCGGCCTTGGGCATCTTGAACTTGTTGACGTAGTAGTTAACGTAAGGATCGCCAGCTGCAATAAAGACCTTCTTGAGGAGATCATTGCTGACCTGCGACTCAAGAAGTTCTTCTTTGAAGAGACGAGAGTTGTTCGATTCGAGTTGTTCCAAGATATCGATCGTCGACATGGTCTTAATTTACCACGCCTCGGTCGCTAATGTCATGACTCTTCGACGTTTGTTTCTCTTCTTTTCTTAGATGTTTTATGAGAAAAAACTTGCGTTTCTGCGGGTTTTTCCTCCTTTTCTGGTTCTACGACGGGAAGATTCGATGATGAAACTTCTGTCTTGATTTCGTCAACGAGCACCTTTTCGCCAGTGTCTTTTAAGAGAACAGGTGGATCAAGTACGACTACACCTTCTTGAGGAGAAGAAGTAATAATATTTCCAACCGCCTCAAAAAAATCGCTTTCTGAAGGCGGAGAAACTCCCATTTTTTCACACTTTTGTTGCAACGTAACAAAAGTAGAAATTCCAGATGAATTTAGAAATTCCTTTAAGTTGGTCTTTCTTTTCTTTAACAAATCGACCAATCTAATAGGTGGAAGCTTTTTAACACTAAATTTTGACATTTTTCCTCTTTTGAATATTACTCGGTTGCCTCTAAATTATGCAGCAAATCAGAAATTACGTTTTGGAATTGAGGCGAGGCAGCGACATGACGAATTTTTTCGTCGGTCAACTCAAGTCCCCATTCGCGATCAAAGGCTTCTGCAAATTTTGTCATAACCCTCAGAATATAATTCCTAGCTGACGAATGGTTCATTACGAACCCGATTTCTGACATGATGTCGGCAATCTCACGATAGTTGATACCATCGTCATCGAGTACCGTCGCATAACCCTTCATGTTCTTCTTGTTGTTCATGGCTTAATTCTTTGCAGCGCGTATTTTCTACTTTGAAGTTCTAGCAATCTATCGTTAAGAATGTTTTGTACGTTATTTTCGTTTTGTTGCGCTTTAACTTGTTGGTTGTCTATCGTTACTTCTAACTCACGCAATCTTCGCAAACAAGAAAAAGAAGCTAGGAGATTAAAAAGAGAAACGACGAATATGACTATATCCGAATAGATCATGCGAGTCCTTGCCCAGACGTAATCATGTTAGCTTCCTCTTCCGTAATCTGGTAATCCTTAGCTTCGACGTCTTCGTAAAGACCAAATCGCAATCGCAGAATTGCAGCTTCTTTTACGGAGAGATTCGACATAACGCTCTTGACGATGACCAACATTTCCTTTTTCGCCAACGACTCGAATGGATCGTTGGCGAAGTTCGTATCTTCAAGCTTATCCTCCAGAGTAGAATTGCCGTCGTCGCCAATTTGCTGTTGAAGAGAAACAATATTCTTTCCAGACTGCATAGTTGCCTTGACAACAGTCTCCGACACGTCAATCAGTTCCGACAACTCTTCCGAGGTAGGACCATAACCCTTTAGCTCCTTAAACGCGTCGGAAGCTTCGATCAACTTCTTTTGCGCTGAAACAGCGTGAGCTGGCAATCTGATGATCTTCTTACGCTTTAGAACGTATTGACTAATCGCTTGTTTGATCCACCAGGTAGCGTACGTCGAAAAGCGAAAACCTTTCTTCCAATCGAACTTATCGATTGCCTTGAGCAAGCCTAAGTTCCCCTCTTGGATAAGATCCTCAAGAGGAATATTATGCCCCTTCTGCTTCTTGGCGATATAAACGACCAGCCTAAGGTTGGATTCTGTCAATTTCTGGCGCGCCTTAACGGCATCCTTACCTCCCTTTTCGTATGCTTGAAAAAGCTCTACGAGCTCATCATGCTCCAGTTGTGGATAGGACTGCAACGACCCCAAATAATTTGAAATCGTGTTTTGCTTTGACAGATTATTCAACATTTCAGTTCAACTCGGTTGTGACAGTGGCCTCAGCGGAAGTAGAGTCAAGAATTTCTTCTGCATCCGAATGAGAAACAAACTTCTTCATATATTCAACGTGTAGTTGCGAGCGAGTTTGACGGACGTCCTGTTCGCGCTGAAGATACGCAAGTTCAACTTCCCACAGAAGCGGGTCCCGGCCCATAGAAAGTAGACGATTCCTCTCGTGCTCGAGACGATTCATTCGATCGTGAATAGCCTCCTCTGCCATGTAACCGATGTCGTCAACGCTAACGATCTCGGGAGCCTCAAAATCGAAATCCTTACCAAACTTCTTGTTCTTCTTCGACATTGTGTTTTTCCTATCTTTGTAATGTAAAGTCAGTGACTGTCATTGTACATGGAGCACATAACGCGCTCCAATGCTTCGCTAAGTTCCTTTAAGAAAGTTACTGAATCGAAAAATTCGAGTTGCGTAATTTTGTCGCCACTCATAAGCTTAAATCTACCATGACTTGAGATTTGGACTCGCAAACCATCTTTAACATAGATCGGTTGCCAAATCTCTCTTTTTTCTGTAAGCGACACTACATTCGACATATTGATACTTTAACCTAAGGACTAAAAACTTTGCATCAGTCGATTAACTGAATTGTGCCCCACTCATCAGGCGCGATTGTGTAAATCACCTTTTTAACGCCAGCAGCCCGCATACGACCCTGACATCCGGCACACGGGCGGGACAATGTCCATTCGCCAGTCGATCGCAAAACGCGCGCGACCCAGACAATAGAATCCGGAGTCAGTTTTCTAACAACTCGCGCCTCTGCATGGTGAGTAGGAACTACATTCGCAGCAGCGATATTCTTTGCCGTAACAATAACTCCATCTTTTCGTAGGCCAACAGCACCCAAGCAAAAAGATCTATTGTCGAATTTTTCTGGTTTATCGCGAGCGACTTCCGCCGCCATCGCCAACATTCTTCTATCGATCGACATGCTTAATAGAACTTTAACATGGTCGTCTGCTTCTTTGCATAGTATTTAATCTAGGTGAATTATGAGTGTTAACGATTCATTGTCGACTTCTAAAGAAGGTTTAGAGCATATCGTAAAATGGGAAGGACTAATCTTAAAAAGATATATCTGCCCCGCCGGAAAGCCAACGATAGGCGTTGGGCACGTAATTCTTCCAGGAGAAAATTACCAAGTAATTACGCGAGAACAGGCTTTCGAAATTTTAGCAAAAGACGTAGAAAGATTCGAAAGAGCTATAAAAAAACACATAACTGTTCCTTTAAATCAAAATCAATTTGATGCTCTTGTTAGTTTTATCTTTAACACGGGCGAAGGTGGCATCATTAACACAGGCGTACAACAAGCAATAAACGCAGGCGATTTTGCAAGTGTGCCTGCAAAATTAGAAGAGTGGAGTAAGTTTAGAGTTAATGGAAAACTAAAGGTTAATCAAGGACTTCTAAATCGCAGAAAATCTGAAAGTCAACTTTTTATGAAACCTATGCAAGCTGTTAAGGTTGCTACGACCAACTGGACGAAAGATAGATTAATCGAAGCTCAAAACAAATTGTCGAAATTAGGACTTTATAAACTAAAAGTAGATGGAATTTGGGGACCTGGTACTTCTGCAGCACTTCAAAATTTTGCAAAACAAAAAGGATTAAATCTAGGTAAAAATTACGACGTTGAAATACCCAACGATGTGTACGAAAGTCTCATTAATTCATGAGGTTTTATTTGTAGATGAATAGAGGTCCTTATACCAGCCACCACCCTTCAGACTAAAACCTGCGCCACCCGAAATTAGCCTCTCAAGAGACTTTTCATGACACTGTGGACAATCCTTTAGGGGTTCGTCTTTGATAGACTGCGTGGCTTCAAACTCATAACTGCAACAACTACAACGATATTCGTAAGTCATCTTAAACCTCGTTCAAACGCTAGTCGATGAAACTGAAATTATGGTAGGAAACATGACCAATTGTCCCTTTAGTTCTGGGACGCCAGGTTGCCTAGTCGTCTTTAAAGGACCCTGATGATTCACCAGGATAGACAACTGAGGATCGACCAATAGGTCTGAAAATCTTTTTTCGACGCCATCGACCCAACAAACTTGAGACACCAATTGACACACCTGAGAATAGTCGGAATGTAGCGCATCATGGGCAGTCGCATTTGGCTGGATAACCTTTACGACAGAACCATTCAACCTATTGATCGACGAAGGAACGGAAAAACCCTTAATTCCCTGATAAGAATCTCCCGTAAAGTGCCAACCATAATTGCACGCCCGGCCCAAAAGCTGTTCCAATTTTTTGTCGAGAATCCAATGTTTGCCCGGGTCTGCAACCAGCCCCGAGCTTGAAGACAATTTCTTTAGTTTGTTGTCGACATTGCTAGAGTGTTTGACCATCGAAGCGACCGTAGAAGAAATAGGCATCGGCGCAGGGTCAATCCTTCTTACAGCCCGCGCATAAACTAGATCAGCAAGTTGCGCAGTCATCAATGACGCGTCGAATAAATCTGCAAGATTTTGCTGAAGTTTTGCGCTGACATTAACTCGCACGCCGTCGATCTTTAGCGCGTCTTCCATTACGTTGAATTTAGCGACAAATCCACTCGCAGTGTACTCGACGGGAACCCAAGCAGCTTCGAATTCGCCAGCGATGACACGGTCAATAATATACTTTTCGCGATCGATTAATTTTTCCGGGAAAGTCACAAAGTTATCTTATATCGCTTAAGACAAATTGTTCATTTCAACTTTGGCTTGCGTTTTCCCATTTGGTCGTAGTTTTGACCATCACCTTGGTGATTTAATTGATAGATCGGGGATGAAGGTTCATGACCTTGATTCGTTTCTTCTTCTTCGAGTGGCGACGCGAAACCGCCGAAGCCCAACCTGTCTAAATCGTCGGAATCAACAGGTTCACCATTGCTCGCACGCCAGCGACCAGGAACATCAGCTTGTTCTTCCAAGACTTCTCTGATTAATCTTCGTAATTGCGATATGGTTAACTTCATACTGTTTAATATATATTATGCGAAGCTCCATATGCGCAATCAAGATTCTGAAACATCGTTACCAGAGGGCAAAAAAAAGAAAAATACGCTCTGGGGAAACATTCGCGCTAGGCGTGCAGCTGGCAAACCACGTCTGAAACCGGGTCAAAAAGGTTACCCTAAAACCCTAAACATCGAATCTGCTCTTAAAGAATTAATTCTTTTGTTGATACAAGAAGAAATTAAGAAGTAATAGGTTTGTCGATGATTATTGCGCACCTCGTCGTCGTAGGGACGTCCCTGTGGATATTCGTTTCGACCTTAAACATTAACATCGAGCTTTAATCTTCGATGATATCCACGATTAGATCGTCGCAGTCAGTTTTGCGAATAATCCTATGCCAAGATCGTGCATGAATTTTGTGTTCCGTCCCCGGGACCAACAGCCTAGGTAATTCATCGTCGAATTGTAGATACCAGCCGCGAGCCTCGATTATCTTGACTGTTCTGTTTCTCTCATCCCGATGCCAAATCAATTCATCCGCATCGACAGTTTTCTTAAAAATTCGTCGACGAATATTAGCTGCCCAAATCGACTCCTCGAACGGAAACATCACCACCAACCAGGAATATTCCTTCCAAAAAACTTTGTTGCACGACAGGCCCAATAACCAGGTTTGGTTCTATCATCCTTGTCGGCACAATTATGGCGGTCACCGAACGACTTTCTTCTCTTACGAGCTGCATCGGAGTCTCCCATCGCATCGGGCATCGAAGAACCAAAAGAAACCTTCATGACTTTTCCCGTCTTTGGATTTCGAACGTAAACATAGGCCTTTCCACCAGAACCTCGCTTCGGCTTGCCAAGCTCAACTTCTCTACCTTTATATTCTGCCTCGCTGAGCTCTTGCATTGGAAAATCAAGCGGGACTTTTTCGCCTTCGAATTCGGCCCACTCGCCCAAATTCGACTCCAATAAATCAGCCTCGAATTGTGATTTTGGAGTGTACATATTTTCTCGATATAACCATCTAGCTTCTTTTATTAAAGAAAAATATTTGCCCGTTCCGGCGCGGTAGACAGGCGATTCAAACGCCACGCCTTCCTCTAGATGCCACCGCAATCCTTCGGACAACGATGGAGCCAAACCACTTTCATCTGCGATTTTGAGGTATTCTTCACGAATGATTTGTCGAACGTCTTTTTCGCTGGTCATATGCTATTCTCGGCTACTGAGTGATATAGTAAAAATATGATGATGCTGTCGAAAAAGAACCGAATTATTTCTCTTTTGATCTTGTCTACGATGACGTCGGCCGTTTCCTGCTGCGGCGGGGTTGTTACTATCTATCCCGATTTGTTCGAAGATGAACCCAACGACGACGGTCCAAATCGCGGTGGCGTGGAGCGCGGCAACGACTTCGATCTGAAGGACCTGGTCAACAATCTACCGGAATTTACGACGTCACAGACCGGACCGGGTGGAAGTGATTCGGCGGCGAGTCAACAGAGCGCTTCTTCTAGTTCTGCTGGAGGACAAGGAGGAACTGGCGGTTCTAGCGTCAGCGTTGGTGGTGCCGGCGGGGCCGATGGTGTCGGAGGCACAGGTGGAGACGCAACGAGTTCTTCGGCAAGTTCAAGCAGCAGTTCTGTCTCTTCGGCCTCTTCCTCCGTGAGTAGTTCTTCCTCGGTAACATCTTCATCGAGCTCGGTGGCAAGTTCCTCAAGTACCTGTGGAGGTGGAATGGTTCACAAATGGAAGGAACAACCTGTCATCTATGTTTCGGGTCAATCAAATGCGACAGGCGGGTGGTTCCCCGCAGCAGGCGTCTATAACTCGCAATACATCACGACCTGGGATCCCACCGACGAAAAATGGAAGATCGCAAAGGCAGAACTTGGTGGAGATTACTACTTCGGCATGGGCTCATGGGCTGGTCGACTGTCTCGCAAGTTACTAGACTTGTCCATCGTTTCCAGCTCAACGCTCAAGATTAAAAATCACGGGTGGCCAGGAATGTCTCTAAGTTATTTCTTACCAGACTCGAAGGAGCCGAGCAAGCGCAATGCAGTTCTAAACGACTACACCCAAGCTCGCACTTCTTGGACGAAGTCTGGCTACGAACCCAACGTGATTTGTTGGGCACAAGGCGAGCAAGACTCCCTGACACCGAAGGACACCTACTACGCGGGGCTCAAGTCACTCGTCGATGCTTGGCACGTCGACTATCCAAAGGTCGAAGTCATCGTCATGGTCAAGACCGCCGACGGGGCGTGCAACGGCAACACGAGCAAGGTCCGAGAAGTTCAAGAGCAAATTGCCCAAGAATATCCTGAAATTTCTCTGATCAACCTCGACGACCTCACCAAGAACCCAAAGTATCACGACGGTTGTCACTACACCCTCGAGGGATACGAGATCATGGCCGACAGAATCCTGGACAAGCTTTCGAGTCTTTGATTCGAATTTTTACGGTGTAAACTCGCCTACTTTTGGTATAATGTTTAGCTACTTGACTCCAAAGTCAAATTAACAAGGTATAAAAAATGAAGAAGAATCTTTTTGGAATCGTTTGTGTGGTCGCGTTGCTGGCTTGCGAGAGCAAGGATGAGTGCCAACCAACTCCAGATGCAACTACTTCGACAGTCGTCGCATCGGCGTCTTCGACAGGCGGCGCAGGTGGCCAAGGCGGTGCTGTAGCAACAACTTCCGCTACAGGCTCGGGCGGCGCAGGTGGTGCACAAGCTTCCGACGCAGCTTCAACTGCTAGCGCCGGCGGCTCGAGTGCAGGTGGCAGCGACGCATCAGGCGGCGCAGGCGGCAACTGACCTTAACTCAAGCGTGCTAGAAATAAAACCCCGGTTTATTGCCGGGGTTTTTATTGCTTATTTTCTAGGGCTTTTTCCTCGTCGAGGCAACCCTTGTATACGTCCGCCGTAGGGTCGCAAGGCAATGGAACCTCGGCATAGATCAACTCTCCCGCCGGCCCTTCGACGACGATTACTTCGTAACCACATCGCCAAGGATCTTTCGAAATCAAATCCTCTTGTGGTCCCGTGCTCGACGAAACTACGGACGGATAAGCCACAGGAGAGTCGACAGGCGATTGTTCGTCTAACGGCTCGATCGAATCGCTAGTCAAACCTACGGAACAAGAAAATCCAGCGAACAGCAACAAGAATCCCATCAAATGCGCCGGACGAGATTTCCTAAGAAAATCATTGGCAAATGGTGGAACTATCAATTGAGCGCCAGACAACAATACACTTAAAATACGGGCAATCATCATTCGACACTCCCCTAATAATAAGTATTGCCATGGCAAACAAAGAATTCGACGTCGTCAAACAATTACTCAAAGAGTTTGTAAAAGAATACGCCGCTCGAGGCGGTTCGCACCCAGAAGAAAGCTACAACGAAGAACTATTAGACGATCCCGCCTACGCAGCGGACTCGGTCTACGTACCCCACGACATCAAGAAAAAAATTAACAAGTGGGCTCGCGACATGGGGCTTTCGACGTCAAAAAAGAAAAACTAATAGTTCAGGTATAGTTATTCTACCTGGTCATGCCCTATAAGATCCGTAAAGCCAAATGCAAACAGTCCGACGGTACCCCTGGTTCGTACGTTCTTTCTTATAAGGACAAGAGTGGTAAGAAACACAGAGCCTGTCACACGTCTAAGAAGAAGGCAAAGGGCCAAATAGCCGCCATAGAAATGGAATCTATAATAAGACGAACAGTCAGCGATATAATTAAAGAAGAACTAGGCTCTACAAAGGACGACAATTCAATGAAAATTAAACTATCGCAACTCCGTAAAATTATCCGTGAAACTATCGAAGAAGTCAAACTTCAATCGGTGCCGAGTAGACCAGACACCGAGGAGGGCATCGACGAAGCCGACCTCGAAGAAGACGAGTTCACCTACGCGATAGCAAAGGCGGCGGCAAAGGGAGAAAAATCTGTCGACATCGACGGCGAAAAATTCCCCGTCAAAATGTCAAAAGAGAAGGCGAAAGATATCGTAAGCAAACAAAAATAACTCAATCATCTCTACCCCGAATACCCTTACCCTCTAAGTCAATGGCCTAAAAAACCATTGACTTTTTTACACTTTTACAGATATAATCCGAACGTCGCTAGGTATCTCTGGATCGTATCGCAACGCTTTAACAGCCGCAACGTTCTTCGATGAATCATCAAAGAACTTGACCAGCTTGACTCCCCGCGACAAGATCTCGTCTCGGATTACAGCAGCCTTCGATTGGGGATTCGAATCGCCCAACGCAATAATGTCAATGCCACTAACACCCATTTCTTCCAAAAAAATCCTAATGGGCTCGGCGTGACCCCGGGCAGTCAGAATAAAGACGTTCGCCGGGCCCAAGTTCCGAATCGCATAATGCAACTTCAACAACATGTGAGATATCGGCGTCGGACTCTTGACTTGTTCAAAATCAGAAAAATCAAATGTGTCGCCGGGCTGAGGATCGTAAACGGCGTACTCGCCAGGCGTCAACGCAACAAATTCACCGTCTCGCGTCGTCAAGTAAATGTGCGACTTGGTCTTCACCAGCGTATCGTCGAAATCAAAAATATTGACTTCGGCAACCACAGGCGCTTCCATCAAATTCTTAAGACTCAACGACTGTACCATGTTCAGATTAAATATGGCGCCATTCCAAATATAACGGAGCGCCGCGTGGCGAGGCCGGGCTCAATCACTCTCCCAGTTTAATACGTTTTACCAACAAAGCACCCATTGCCGCCAACGCGTTGTAAAGCTCTGGCCGGGCTAACAGGGCTTCGGCGATTAACTCGCCAGCAAACGTATCGTCTTCGAACGACGCGGGCAATTCAACTTCATCGCCATCCAGTACACCCAATATCTCTAACGCTTCTCCCGTAGCGTCTAAAGACGTACCACCCACAGATTCAACAACAAAATCAACCAACGACGCTGCCAACTCTTCCACCGCAACGGCTTCTTCGTTTAAATCCTTCATCACATATTCACCATTAATAAACAACAAAAAATATGAAGTTAATTATACAATATAAATTATAAAAACATAAAAAGATAACGATCTGGCGTCTTCAGCATACGTTATTCGCGACAATAGATAACAACAACGAACTCTACTGGACACAGGCGCTCGAGCGTTTCTGTCGCGGCTCGGTTTTGGCGGCGACTAGCGCCACCACCTCGCCCCGTAGCACAGCATCATCGCCCAACCGATGTACTACACTACTCGCCAGCAACAGCCACAGGCGGCGCCTCGAGGTCGGAAGCAGCCTCTTCAGGCGTACCACCACCACCCGACATGCCCAAGTACTCCTCGGCCGAATCAGGACGGCCAGGATTCGTGCCCTTGTCCCCCGGGCTCTTGTACCAATACCCGTAAATGTCGACGCCCCGCTCGAGCTCAAAGTCCCTCGCGCCACCAGAAGTCCCGGTCGTCGGATCGGCCGTGACGCCGGGCCCAGACGCTCCCTGCCGCAACGCTTCCCTAATGAACTCCCGGAGCAACGCCGCTTCCCTACTTCGATCCCGCATGAAGGATAACTATTCTCTCCTCGGGCACAACGCGGCCTTTTTCGTCATAGGGACAGTGACGGCAACCCCCGTTACAACAAAAACCACGGTCCAACAGGAACTTTCGCGTCCACACGTCGAGGCCAGTCGCCGGGTCTCGGTACCAGTCGACACCCTCTTCAAGATCGATTAACTTCACCATCGACCTATATGTATCAATCAAGACGCCGTGCCCGCGCCTCTTTTATCAACGCGGTTCGGCGCGCCGACTCCGATTCTCGGAACTCGGTCGCGTCTTCTACCACTAGCGGATTGTAGTGCCTGAACGATCCCCCGTGGCCCAACCTTAAATGACAGTCGAACTCGCCCATGCACAGGGTGATCAGGTTGCTCGGCTCGAGCTCCAGGTCCGGCGCAGTAGAGAACGGCACGATGTGATGGACCTGCAACAGGTGAACGCCACCACAAGCAACACAGGCCGGCGAAGCCGCCAGGTGTGCATCCCTGACTGCTTCCCAGCCCGATGATCGATTTCGAACCTTGTCGCGTTCTCGGGCGACCGATCGAAGCTTCAATACTTTCGATACCAAGGTTCGAAACATGATGGACCTCAGTAACAACTTTTGCGTAGTTGGCCTAATTTAATCTTCATAGCTAAAGTAGTCTTTCAACATGAATACTTATCGCGGACCGCACGAATCCTCAACAAAAAATCCACCGTGAAGCTCGACGACCGCCGCCACTATCTCGACAGGCACCTGTGGATATACCGTCTCGGTCCACTTGCCCGGTGTCTCGGCGTAGGGCCACAACAGGGGCTCGACCTGCGACGGAAAGCCCAGTTCGACGTGAGTCCAAGGACCCTCGTTCGTTCGAGGCTCGCAGTAGTGGTACTCGCTAGCTTGGACAGAAATTCGAAACCCGTCGAGGCACCGAATCGGTGGTCGAACGAGCCGGCCCGTCTCGGTCGCCGGTCGCAGCAGGAAAGCGTGCAGGTCGTCTACGACACTCACGGTCACCTCCATGGTCCAGTCCGAACGACGTCGGCTCGCCGAGCCATCTTCGTCACCGAAGGCTCGCCAGGCTTGACCAACAGACAGTCGGCTCGGCCGACCCGGCCCACGATCCAGGAAGCTTCTCGCCACGTCACAACGTCGCCAACAACGACTCGCATAGGGACTCCTTCAGGGATTTCGAACCAAGTACACAAGCAGGTTCATCAGCGTCAACACGACGGCCGCCGATGCGGCCACGGGCAACACGACGTCGCCCACAAATTCGTCGAAACGATGCATCATCGACTTGGACTTCGGGGACATCAGTCTTCCTCTTCTTCGGTGTCGTCGATCAACTCGTTGCTGCGGGCCATATCGGCCACGTCGGCCTCGCTCATATACGAGAGGCACGCCTCGACGACCGTCTGCGGGTCAAGCACACCGTCCTCGATCAGTTCGAGAATCTGATTTGTAACTTTACGTGTATTTCGCATGTGTCTGTTCTCCTTCGTTATCAGTCGCCAATCGAATAACTACCGGTCTCCACAACCACTGTGATCGTCTCGGTGCCGCCATCCAGAGCTTCGCGGTTCTCGTAGTACACGTTCTTCCGACCCGGGAACAGATCAAGGAATCCCTGCACCACCTTGCGGGCCGACTCTTGGACCCGCTGCTGATGTTTGTACGAAGGATCCAGACGGAGCTTCATGAAGAAGCCCGTGTCGTCCGTCCAGGCGTTCTGCTTGAGCCAATGGCCCACGTCCTCCAGGATGACGTTGTCGCGTTCCATGTAGTCCTGCTCCACAGCCACATGCCGGTCCCAAAGGGCCGCCACCCGCTCCACGAGGGTGCGGTTCGAGGTCTTGAGGAGGTCACGGGGCTTGATGCTGTAGAAGATTCCGTCCATAGATCTAATATACCTCGTTCGGGGACGACTTTGCACAACCCAAAGCGACTTTAATTCCCTAATGGTTACCGCCACTTGCGGCGCCATTTGTCATTGGCAAATTCCATGGAGTTCAACCGGCGTGAAAAGAAGCGACGACGACGCCCGAGGGCGGGTCGCCCATGGCGACCCCGAGGAGCTCGACGGTCACGTCTTCGGGAGCGGCCCAGGTGTACAGGTCGCCGTATTCGCCACCGGGATGAATTCGACGGGCCGTCTCGGCGTCGGTCGCGACGACCACAGCGTCCGAATACGTGTCGTAGTCGTTGTTGACTCGCTGCGAAATCTTCCAGATCATCATGGTTCTACCTTATCCTTTCGGGGTCGAACTTTGCGCTCAGTAGGGGAGGTTCTCCAGGTGCTCGATGAGCTTCACCTGGAGATTGATGAGCGATCGGTAGCTCGGGTCGTCCTGCAGGTCGATCGAAGTGTCGAGCCTCATCCGCTCCCGGACGGAGTCGAGGCCTTCGAGGATGAGCTTCGTTTCGGAGCGGGAGAGGTGTTCCATGGTCCTATCCTATCACTTCCCGGTTGAACTTTGCACCGCTTGGAAGGCCGAGATCTCGGCCAAGATCCGCCACGGGATGGTGAACCGAATGCCGGAGAAGGAGTAGCCACTCGAGCTCTCACCGAAGCACTCAATGCCGTCCGGGGTCACCTCCACATCCACCTCCGAGTTCGGAGCGGTGACGGTGATCTGATGGGGGCAGTGAGCGAAGACGGTCAACTCCCAACGTGCGTGGCGGAAAGTTCGGGTACCGGTATCGCTGGTGATCCACTCGTTTTCCATGGTTCTATCCTATCACTTCATGGAGGAACTTTGCACTGGGTTCAACCCCATTGCTGGGGAATGGCCTTCCGCAGGACCTCGAGGATCCCACCATAAGTGTCCAGGTCTTCCCCGTCCAGATCCGAGAGGGCCGCACGGATGCGTTTCGCTTCCTCAACAGACAAGGTGAGTCGGAGAACATCACGAGCCTGGACTACCTCTACCGTGGTCTTCATGGTCCTAGTATACCCTTTCTCTGTTGAACTTTGCACTCAAACTGAAGAGATCCATGCCTCGGCGGCACGGTAAGATCGGAAGGTCTTCCAGCAACAGAAGGTCCCATGCCAGCGTACCGCAAAGAAACGACCGTTGTTGAGCTTCCGAATGTCCATGATCCAATCCTATCACTTCCCGGTTGAACTTTGCACCGTTCAGGTCACTTCTTGGGCACGAGGTCGAAGTTGAGCCTGAGGTATTCGAGCATGTAACTCAGGTTGAATGCCCGTTCTGCAACTGAAGCCCCCAGAAACTTGAGATTTGCTCGAGTGAGCCGTTCCGCCATTTCACAGGCCTTCTCGAGGGAGGCATCGTGGAGGTCGGGGTGGAGTTGGAACTTGTCGTTGCTCATGGTTCTATCCTATCACTTCTTGGTTGAACTTTGCACAACGAAAGCGTGATCGTACCCGTCTTCTTTGAAGTTCCGCAGGATATCCTCGAGACGGTCATGGATGCATGCTGGACAGATAGCATTGGGGCCGTCGATTCGCATGATTCGACCCCACCCCGGGTCGCCGATAATACGGCCGTCGGAAAGGCCCATCGTGTTCCTCCCACACCCTCGGCACTCGAATGTCGTCTCAACTGTTTCCATGGTTCTAGTATATCATTTCGCTGGGGAACTTTGCACAAGATTATGCACAAGATTAATTTGGCAGTGAATTTACGCGATTTTGGGGCCAAAAATTTTTCTGGAATTTTTTGTGACCGACGCGGTGCTGGAGAAAACTCGTGGGACGGAAGTGGCCGCGAATGTGGTCTGGGGGCGCAGGAGAAGGACGAAGGACCGATTTTGCCGGGAAAATTTTCCGGAAAAAATTCGCACGGGCTTAGCGGGAGCCGCGCCCCAGAAGTCCCACAAAAGTTGCCATTTAGCCGGGGGGCCCCGGGGCTATTTAGGCCCTATTTAGGGGGCTGTTTAGGGGGCGGGGCCCCCCGGTTTGGGACGTTGCTGTAGGGGCTGCCGAGGCTACGAGGGTGGTGTGGTATTGTGTGGCGAGGGGCTGGGCCCTAGGCCGATTAGTTCTTCTTGGCTGACGGGTGGGTGTTGGTTTCGCAGGCGGAGCAGCCGCAGTGGCGAGTGCCGTCGTAGGGCGTGTTGGTGCCGAGGTTGTAGATGGGTCCGTGGTAGTCCTGGCCGTTGAGGCGGCGAGGGCCAGTCCAGGCTTGGAAGACGTCGTGAGAGGTTGTGGTATAGGTATTGCCTAGGGCGACTTCGTAGAGGGGGTTGGGCAGGAGGGAGTCGAGGGTTGGGTCTGGGTCTAGGGAGGGGGAGTAGTCCCAGGTGAGTTCCCAGATTGAGTTTCTAGATTTGGTCGCCGCGTTGGAGGCGCCGGCGAGGCGCTTCAGAGTATCGTCCATGATTGTCCTGTTGGAGGGATCAGCGAGCCGAGACGCCGCCGAACGAGCCCTTCTCGTAGAGGCCGGTTCGTTCCATGCCGAGGATGTACGAGCGGCCACTGCAACCGAAGCGGTTCTTGGTGACCTCAAAGATGCGTTCGCCGTAGGTCTCGCTGCGCTTGTCTTCGTCGATGAAGAGACGGCCTCGGACGTCGACGGCGTGGAGGATCGTTTGCTTGCCGGCGAAGTCTCCGTTCTTGGTGACCTGGCCGATGAAGGCGACGATGCCGTGGGTCGACTTGGCCCAGTCGGTGAGCATCTCGGTGCAGCGGACTGGGGTGTTGCCGTTAGCGTGGCCGTTGCCGTACTTACCGTCGTCCAGGGTCTGGAGCGAGTCCTGGAGGATGAACACCTGCTTGCCGGGGTTGGCCTTGCGCAGGTGGTTGGCGTGGGCGAGGAGGTCCTTGGCCATGATGTCCTGGCCTGCGACGAAGCCGTTCTTGAGGCCGAGTCGTTCGGTGACCATCTTGACCTGGAAGAGGGACTCTTCGCCCGAGTTGTAGAGGCAGACGTGGCCTGCGCGGGTGATGGCGTCTGCGAGCTGGAGGAGCATCGTGGTCTTGCCAGCGCCGGGGGTGCCGGTGAGCATCATGACCGACGAGGGGACGAAGCCTTCACCGCCGATGGCGTCGTCGAACCAGTTGATGCCAGTTCGCTTACGGTCGCGCAGCGCGTCGGGGACCTCGATGTCGGCAATGTTCGTGCCGCGCTTGAGACCCTTGAGACCGACGTTGAGGTTCATCTTGCTCATGTGTGTACTGTATCCTTGTATTTGTGTTTGGGGTTTCGCTCGTTACTTTTATATCCTACCGCGTTCGTAGGCGACTTTGCACGCTTCGCCGGCGCTTTTTTCTCAGCGACCGAAGGACGAGGTATCCCCGCCTGCCAACCAGGCATCGATGTCCCGGCGGGCGGTCTGCTCGTGGGCGGAAGGCATGCAGGCCTTGCACTGGGCTAGGACCGGTGCCCCGTTGTGGTAGTGAAGCACCGTGGGGCCGTGAGCCCCGCAGGAGTCGCAGGAGGAGTTGGAGAAGTGGGCCTGAATCTCGTTGTTGTCCATGGTTCTAGTATATCCTTTTCAGGGTTGACTTTGCATCAAGAATCGGCGACAATTTCGAGGATCGATTGGACCTTGTCCTTGCCC
>Ga0129333_10002588_pt1 | contig 16895 bp, 16 predicted proteins | sample CPB6_08_DNA_FD_94474 | JGI IMG/M metagenome (GOLD analysis project Ga0129333, IMG submission 94474) | Freshwater to marine salinity gradient microbial communities from Chesapeake Bay, USA - CPBay_Sum_0.6_0.8_DNA | ecosystem: Environmental > Aquatic > Marine > Coastal | place: USA: Chesapeake...
AAGCTCGTCTGCGATTGCACCGGCGCGGGCGGTGCCGGCGGTTTTTCTTTGACCAGGACCGTGTAGGCGCGAAGGGTGCGGCCGCGACCCCAATCAGCCACCATAAGGAAGCTCAGCGCCGACACGTTGATGGGATCGCGCGTGCGGACCCGAACCAGCGGCTCGCCTGACGCTGAGCGATCAAGCTGCACGGTTGCGCTCGCCATGGCCGCAGGACGGCTGCGTTCAGGCAACTGCGGTCGCAGATTCTCGAGCTCTTCAGGCTTGGCCTGCAGCACCGGAATCTCAAGATCGAGAGGCTCCCCGAGCCCGGAGAGGATCTTGGAGCGCCCGAGTTCGAGCGCAGAGGCAGGCAGCGGCGAAATCACCACCGCGGCCAACAGGGCTGTGACGAACGCGCGCATGGCGATCAAAGGTACTCGCGGACCAGGATTTCCGCAATCTGCACGCTATTCGTGGCAGCGCCCTTGCGGATGTTGTCGGAGACGATCCAGAGATTGAGGCCCCGCTCATGCGAGATGTCCTCGCGGATGCGCCCGACGAACACCCGATCATCGTTGGCAGCCTCGACAGCCGCGGTTGGGTAGCCGCCGGGCTTGCGCGTGTCGATGACCTTCACGCCAGGGGCCGCTTCGAGAAGCTTGCGCGCCTCGGGCACGGTGAGCTTGCGCGCGGTTTCGATGTTGACGACCTCAGAGTGCCCAAAGAATACCGGTACGCGCACGGTCGTCGCGTTCACCTTGATGTCGGGGTCGGCAAAGATCTTGCGCGTCTCCCAGAACATCTTCATCTCTTCTTTGGTGTAGCCGTTGTCCTGGAACTTGTCGATTTGCGGCACGACGTTGAAGGCGATCTGCGCCGCCACCACCTTGGGCTTCAACGGACCCTTGCCGCTCATCAGCGCCACCGTCTGCTCGGCGAGTTCGTCGACCGCTTCCTTGCCTGCGCCCGACACCGACTGGTAGGTCGCTACGTTGATGCGCTCGATGCGCGCAGCGTCATGCAGCGGCTTCAGCGCCACCAGCATCTGGATGGTCGAGCAGTTGGGGTTGGCGATGATGCGCCGCTGCGTGAATTGCTTGATCGCCTCCGGGTTGACCTCGGGCACGACGAGCGGAATGTCATCGTCGTAACGAAACTCGGAGGTGTTATCGATGACGACGCAGCCGGCCGCTGCAGCCTTCGGCGCGTAAAGGCGCGAGACCTCGCCACCGGCCGAGAAGAGCCCGATATCCGCCTGCGCGAAATCGAAGGTCTCGACGTCAATCACCGGAATTTTTTTGCCGTTGAACTCGACGTCCTTGCCGAGCGAGCGGTTGCTCGCGAGCGGAAAGAGCTGCTTGACTGGGAACTTTCGCTCCTCGAGCACCTTGATCATGGTGTCGCCCACGAGCCCCGTGGCCCCGAGCACCGCCACGTTCCATTGTCGATCGCCCATCCCTACTCTCCGTCCGTCGATATCTTTGATTGGGTGATGTCGGGCGTCGCACAGCGCACGTCCGCGTTCTGCGCCCGGTGGCGCAGCCAATGATCCATGAGCACGATCGCGAGCATGGCCTCGGCGATCGGCGTCGCGCGCAGCCCCACGCAGGGGTCATGCCGCCCGGTGGTGATCACCTCAACGGGCTCACCCGCCACGTTGATGGTCTGCCCGGGCACCTGGATGCTCGAGGTGGGCTTAAGGGACACGTGTACGATGATGTCCTGCCCGCTCGAAATGCCGCCGAGCACACCGCCCGCATTGTTGGAGCGAAAGCCTCAGGGGTGAGCTCGTCGCGATGTTCGCTGCCGCGCTGTTCGACCACGCGCACGCCTGCGCCGATCTCGACGGCTTTGACCGCATTGATGCCCATCATGGCGTAGGCGAGATCGGCATCGAGACGATCGAAGACGGGCTCGCCGAGTCCCGGCGGCACGCCTCGGGCGATCACGGTGATGCGCGCGCCGATCGAGTCGCCCTCCTCGCGAATCTTCCAGATGAGATCTTCCAATTCTTTGACACGCGAGGGATCGGGACAGAAGAACGGGTTGTCGTAGGCCGTCTCGGGTGCGACCGGCGCGAGTTCGAGATCGCCGATCTTGCTGAGGTAACCGTGGATGCGGACGCCGAGCCGTGAGGCGAGGTACTTGCGCGCGATGACGCCCGCCGCCACGCGCACCACGGTCTCGCGCGCAGAGGAGCGTCCGCCACCGCGGTAGTCGCGAAACCCGTACTTCTGCTGATAGGTGTAGTCGGCGTGACCCGGACGAAAGCGATCCTTGATCTTGTCGTAGTCGCGCGAGCGTGCATCGGTGTTCTCGACGAGAAGACCGATCGAGGTACCCGTGGTACGACCCTCGAAGACACCCGAGAGGATGCGTACCGCATCTTCTTCTTTACGCTGGCTGACGAAGTGCGAGGTGCCGGTACGGCGCAGGTCGATGTCGCGCGTGAAGTCGGTCTCGGACAGTTCGAGACCCGGCGGACAGCCGTCGATGATGCAGCCGAGCGCGGGGCCGTGGCTTTCGCCGAAGGTGGTCACCTGGAAGAGGCGACCTATGGTGTTACCGGACATGACGCTGCAACTGCTCGCGAGTCAATAAAAAAACGCCACCACCGCCGCGCTCGAACTCGAGCCAGGTGAACGGGACGCGCGGCCAGCGGCGGCGGACCAGAGCCTCGGTGTTGCCCACCTCGACGACCAGCAGGCCACCCGGGGTGAGATGCCGCGCCGCTTCCCGCAGGATGACGCGCACCGAATCGAGACCCTGCTTTCCGGCCGCCAACGCGAGGCGCGGCTCGTGCCCATACTCCGGGGGCAACGAACGCAGTTCGCGAGCCCCGACGTAGGGTGGATTCGTGACGATGATATCGTACCGGCGGCCTTTCAGGGCCGCGAAATGGTCCGATTCGAGAAAGCGTACGCGGCGTGTAAGCCCGAGCGCACGTGCATTTTCGCGGGCGAGCGCGAGCGCATCGCCCGAGATGTCGCTGCCCTCGACGCGCGCCGCGGGCAGGTAGTGCGCCGCAGCGAGCGCGATGCATCCGCCTCCCGTACACAGATCGAGCACCCGTCGCACACGGGCCGGATCGATCCAGGGTCGGAACTGACGCTCGATGAGTTCGGCGATCGGTGAGCGCGGAATGAGCGCGCGCGAATCGGTGCGCATCGGCAGGCCGGCAAACCAGGTTCGCCCCGTGAGGTACACGGCCGGACAGCGCAATGAAATGCGCAACTCGAGCATCGCCTCGAAGGCGAGTTGCTGCTGCAGGGTGAGTCGCCTCGCCCACACGCGGGGTGATGGCGCCCCGTCGATGCGCAGCACGTGCCACAGCAGCGCGGCAGCATCATCGGCAGGGTTATCGGTGCCGTGGCCATAGAAGAGACCCGCCCGCGCGAGTCGCCGCGTCCCCCGATGCAGGGCTTCGAGGGTCGTGAGACTGCGGGGACGGCGCGCACCGCGACCGACCCCCTTGCGGACCCTGTGGGATAATTTGCGCATGACGGACATTGTGCCATCGACCTCTCGATCCGAAGAGCCGCCGGCGCTAGGCGCCGCGGCGCGCGCCTTCATCGCGCTGCAGCACGTCCTGCCCCAGCACGGCATCTCGCGCCTGATTCACGCGGCGGCACGCAGCCAGACACCCTGGTTCAAAAACCTTTTCATCCGGCTCTTCGTGGACGGCTTCAAGCCCGATCTCACCGACGCCGTGATCGAGAACCCGCTCGCCTACGACTCGTTCAATGCGTTCTTCACGCGCGCCCTCAAAAGCGGCGCACGGCCGTCGCCAACCGATCCACGCGCCCTCGCCTGCCCGGTCGACGGTACGGTGAGCGAGATCGGTCGCATCGACGACGATCGGCTGCTGCAGGCGAAGGGAAGGCACTATACGCTCGAGGCCTTGCTCGCAGGGCGCCGCGAGTGGGTGGAGCGCTTCCGCGGCGGACATTTCGCGACGATTTACCTCGCCCCCTACAACTACCACCGTATCCACATGGCAATGTCGGGTACGTTGCGTGATGCGTGGTACGTTCCGGGGCGTCTCTTCAGCGTAAATCGCGTGACCGCCGACGGCGTGGCCAATCTCTTCGCGCGTAACGAACGCATCGCCTGTTTCTTTGAAGGTGAGGGTCTGCACCACGCTCTCCTGCTCATCGGCGCGCTCAACGTCGGCAGCATGGAGACCGTATGGCACGGCGAGGTCGCCCCGCGACGTCCGCGCGTACTCACCCGTCTCGATGTGATGCGTGGCGGCGACCCTTTCGTCGCAGCGCGGGGCGAGGAAATGGGACGGTTCAACATGGGCTCGACGGTGATCCTGCTCTTCCCGCGCGGCACCATCGAGTGGGACCCCGCACTCCTCCGCGGTCGTACCGTGCGCATGGGCGAGACGCTCGGACGCCGTATCGGCGTATGAGTGCGGGGCGCCAAAATACTCCGGGCGGCACGCCGAGTTCGACGGCTTGGCGCCCGACGGCGAGCCGCGACCGGCTCGCACAGCGCGCTGCGATGCTTGCCGCCGCCCGCGATTTCTTTGGCAGACGCGGCGTGCTCGAGGTCGAAACCCCCGTACTCGTCAATGCCGGCGTCAGCGACGTCCACCTGAGTTCGCTCGAGGTCGGTCTCGGGGTGCGTCGCATGTTCCTGCACACCTCTCCCGAGTATGCGATGAAGCGGCTGCTCGCCTCGGGCAGCGGCGATATCTATCAGCTCTGTCGTGTAGCGCGCGGTGATGAACGCGGCCGCCTGCACAACCCCGAGTTCACGCTGCTCGAGTGGTACCGACTGGGGTTCACGATGGATACGCTCATCGACGAAGTGGCGGCGCTGCTCGATGCGCTCATCGCCTGCGCAGGCGGTGCGCCGCGGCCGCTGCATCGCCTGCCCTATCGCGAGGCGTTCCTCGACACCCTCGGTATCGACCCGCTCGATATCGCCACCGACGCACTCGCCGCCCTCGCGTGCGCGCGCGGGCTCGACGAGGCGACCGCGCGCAGCCTCGATCGCGATGGGCTACTCGATTTTCTTTTCGGTGCGATCGTAGGTCCCACGCTAGGTCGTGGCAGCTGGATCGCCCTCACGCACTTTCCCGCCTCGCAGGCGGCTCTCGCACGGCTCGATGAGCGCGACCCGCGCATCGCGCGACGTTTCGAAATCTTTGGTGATGGCATCGAGCTCGCCAACGGCTTCGAGGAGCTCGCCTCGGCGGCCGAGCAGCGCGCACGATTCGAGGCCGACAACCGGCTGCGAAGCGCTCGCGGGCTGCCCGCGATGGCGCTCGATGAGCGTCTGCTCGCCGCGCTCGATGCGGGGCTGCCGGCGTGCGCCGGCGTCGCGCTCGGTTTCGATCGTGCCGTGATGATCGCCGTCGGTGCCGCGAGTCTCGATGAAGTGATCGCCTTTCCCGCAGATATCGCGTAGCAGATATCGCGTCATGGAGTACGCATGAGTAACGCTTACGATCTACCGAAGTTCGGAGAGGACCCGATAAGTAAGGCCGAGGCCTATCGGCAACTCGATACGGCACTCGCGGCGCTGCTCGCGGGCGAGCGGGATCGCATCGCTAACTTGGCCAACACCGCATCGCTCATTTATCAGGCGCTGCCCGAACTCAACTGGGCGGGGTTCTACCTGCTAGAACCGACAGGTCGCGAGCTCGTGCTCGGACCCTTTCAGGGCAAGCCCGCCTGCGTACGCATCGCGCTCGGACGCGGCGTCTGCGGCACCGCAGCGGCACGTCGCGAGACGGTGGTAGTGGCGAACGTGCACGAGTTTCCGGGTCATATCGCCTGCGACTCGGCGTCGAACTCCGAAATAGTGGTACCGCTGCTCGTGCACGAAGGGCCACAAACAGGCGCGCTGCTCGGAGTGCTCGACCTCGACAGCCCCGTGCTCGCGCGATTCGACGAGATCGACCGTCACGGCCTCGAAACCCTCGCGGCGACGCTGGTATCTTCCGTGTCATGGCGATGAGCGTTCTCGTGGTCGGCGGCGCGGGCTACATCGGCTCGCACATGGTCGAGCGTCTCGGCGCATCGGGCGTCGACGTGACGACGCTCGACAGCCTCGTGAGCGGTCATCGCGACGCGGTGCTCCACGGTGATTTCATCGAGGGTGACATGGCCGATCGCGAGCTGCTCGACTCACTGCTCGGCACTCGCAAATTCGATGCAGTGATGCATTTCGCTTCGCATATCGAGGTGGGCGAGTCGGTACGCCTGCCGGGCAAGTACTACCGCAACAATGTCGCCCACACGCTAGTCCTGCTCGAAGCGATGCTCGCCGCCGGTATCGACAAATTCATCTTTTCGTCCACCGCGGCGATCTTCGGCACGCCGCAGTACACGCCGATCGACGAGCTTCATCCGCGTGCGCCCATTAATCCGTACGGGCGCACGAAGCACATGATCGAGCAGATCCTCGCCGACTACGAGCGGGCCTACGGCTTGCGTTCGGTGTGCCTGCGGTACTTCAACGCAGCGGGCGCAGATCCTGCGGGTCGACTCGGCGAACGCCACGACCCCGAGAGCCATCTCATCCCGCTCACGTTGCAGGCGGCCGCGGGACGCCGGGCGGCGATTTCGATCTTTGGCACCGATTACGATACACCCGACGGCACCTGCATCCGCGACTACGTGCACATCGTCGATCTGTGCGAGGCGCATGCGCTGGCGCTGCAGTCGCTGATGGCGGACAAGCCGAGTGCTGCCTACAACCTCGGCAACGGCGCGGGCTTCTCCGTGCGCGAGGTGATCGATACCGTACGGCGCGTGACAGGCTGCACGTTCGCGGTCAAAGAGGAAGCGCGACGCGCGGGCGATCCGCCACGACTCGTCGCCGATTCGAGTGCCGCGCGGCGGGAACTCGGTTGGTCGCCGCGCTACCCCGCGCTCGAAACGATCGTCGAGCACGCCTGGAAGTTCGAGCAGCACCGTCCGCGCTGACCACAGCGCGTCTTGCGGACGGCGGCGCGTTCTGCCGAGGTCGCCGGAAGTTATTGCTTGGCGCGCGAGATGTATTCGCCGGTGCGCGTGTCGACCTTGATCACTTCACCTTGATTGATGAAGAGCGGTACACGCACCACGGCACCCGTCTCGAGCTTTGCGGGTTTCTGACCACCGGTCGCGGTGTCGCCGCGCACGCCGGGGTCGGTCTCGACGATGGTCGCTTCGATGTGCGCTGGCGGCGTCACCACGAGCGGCACGCCATTCCAGAGAGTGACGATGCACACGACACCGTCCTTCAACCACTGCGAAGCCTCGCCCACGGCTTCCTTGCTCGCGGTGTGCTGCTCGAAATTCTCGGGCACCATGAAATGGAAGAAGTCGCCGTCTTGGTAAAGGTACTGCATGTCGACGTCCATGACGTCGGCGGCCTCGACCGAGTCGCCGGACTTCCAGGTTTTCTCGACCGTGCGACCGGTGCGAAGGTTGCGCACGCGCACGCGGTTGAAGGCCTGGCCCTTACCGGGCTTGACCATTTCGTTCTCGACGATGACGTAGGGGTCGCCGTCGATGAGGATCTTGAGACCGGACTTGAATTCGCTGGTGTTGTAGCTGGCCATGTGCTCGTTCCGCTGCCGGGCCGAAAAGGCCGCGTATGATAGCGGCAAGCCAACTCCCCCGCCACCCGTGAAGACGTGACCCCAACCGACCGCAGTTTCGAAGTCATCGCCGATAACCGGTCCGAGCGGCGGGCCGCGACGTGGCAACAGCAATTCGCCGAGGCCATCACCGATCCGGCGGAGCTGCTCGCCCTGCTCGGACTGGATGAGGCTTTCATCACGCCCGCACGGCGTGCGGCAGAACATTTTCCGCTGCGCGTGACGCGCAGCTATCTCGCGCGTATCCGACCCCGTGATCCGCACGATCCGCTGCTGCGACAGGTGCTGCCGCTCGGCGAAGAACTCACCGACACGGCGGGCTTCGGCGATGACCCCGTCGGCGAATCGGCGTACGGTCGCGCACCGGCGCTACTACAAAAATATTCGGGCCGTGTGCTGCTCGTGACCACGGGCGCCTGTGCGCTGCATTGCCGCTACTGTTTTCGGCGCGAGTTTCCCTACGATGCGCAGCAGGGCGACACCGGTCGCTGGCGCGAGGCCGTCGCAGCGGTCACCGCCGACACCTCGATCCGCGAAATCATCCTGAGCGGCGGTGATCCGCTCTCGCTCGGCAACGCGCGGCTGCAAGCCCTCACCCGCGAGCTCATGGGTATCTCCCACCTCGAGTCGCTGCGAATCCACACCCGCAATGCAATCGTGCTACCCGCGCGGATCGACCGCGGTTTCGAGGAGTGGCTCGCGAGCCTGCCTTGGCGCGTCACGATCGTGCTGCACGTGAATCACGCGAACGAACTTGCGGGCGATGCGCTCGATTCGCTCGCGAGATTGCGCCGTACCGGCGCGCTGCTCCTCAACCAAAGCGTGCTGCTGCGCGGCGTCAATGACGATGTGGAAGCCCTCGAAACGCTCTCGCGCCGCCTGCATGTGCTCGGGGTGTCGCCGTATTACCTGCATCTCTTGGATCGGGTACGTGGTAGCGCGCACTTCGAGGTCGAGGAGCCTCGTGCCATAGCACTCGTCGACGACCTCGCCGGACGACTGCCGGGCTATCTCGTACCGAAGCTCGTACGCGAAATCCCGGGACGCGCGGCGAAAACGCTCATCACTGCCGGCAGGATGGGCGCATGAGCGAACTCGTGTCGGTGTTTCTGCCGACCCGCAACCGCGCGGCGCTGCTCGTGCGCTGCATCGACTCGGTGCTCGCCCAAACACATCGTAATCTCGAACTCATCATCGTCGATGACGCCTCGAACGATTCGACTGCCGAGACGCTCGATCGGTATGCCCGTGCGGACTCGCGCATCCGCGTTATTTCCCAAGAATCACCGCGTGGCGCGCCTGCGGCACGCAATCTCGCGCTGCACGCTGCCCGCGGCACCTATGCGACGGGTGTCGATGACGATGACGTGATGCTGCCCGGACGTATCGCCGCGCTCGTCGCCGAATTCGATCCGGCGTTCTCGCTCGTTTGCTCGGGTTTCGTACGCGCGACCAAAGCGCGTCGACTCACCCTCGCCGCCTCGCGCAGACTCATCGATCTCGATGCGCAGCTGATGCGCAATCACGTCGGCAATGCGGCGCTCAGCCTGACTTCGCGCTTCCTCGAGGTTGGCGCCTTCGACGAGACGATGCCGGCGTGGCAGGACTACGACTTGTGGACGCGAATGATCGCCCGCTTCGGCCCGGCGCTGCGGGTCGCAGAGGCCTCGCACATCGTCCACGAAGATCACGACTCCCCGCGGATCTCGACGAACACGCTGCAAGGCGCAGCCCGTTTCCGTGACAAGCATCGCGCACTAATGACCGATCGACATCTACGCTCGCAACGATTGGAATATTTCATGCTCGGCGGCGAGCGGATGAGTTGGGCGGACTTTCGACAACTCGGGCGACCTGGCATGCGCGCGCGGGCGCTGCGCTACTTCGTCACCTCGAACTTTCCGGGACTGCGCGCGATTCGGCGAGATTTCTGAGGCCGCGCCTCGCACTGAGTCTCAGCCGCGCAGGGCTGCGAGCGTGGCGGCGGGACGAGCCGCCAGAATCTTCAATGCCTCTACGATGAGCGTCCGACGTCTCAAGGCGCAGCCCGTGGCGCTCGCGGGCTGGGGCGTCGCGAGCGAAATGGCGATGCATCGCAAGGCAAAGAATGCGAGGTCGCATTCGATCTCGCGATGGGCCGCATCCGTAAGGTCGGGCAACGCGGGTACGACGGTTCGATAGAGCTGTCGCAGGGTATCGATCGGCGAGGATGACCCGGTGACCCCCTCGCGGATCCAGAACGGCGGATCGCAGAGACCGCGGCATTCGGACACCGGCAGCTCGATGCCGAACACCCGTACGAGGTGCGACTGCAGCAATCGCGACACACCCTGTAGTTGCGACTCGTGTCTGCGGCCGCTCACCGAATCGGCGTAGCGACGATGACGCAGCAACCTCGCAGATAGACCCCGAAGCTTGCGGGAGTCAGCGAGACGCAGCCATAACTCCCAGTCCTCGATGTCGGGGAACCCCTCCGCATAGAGCGGCAAGGCGATCGCCCCGCGGCGAAACATCACGGTTGGATGATGCAGGGCGTTACTCGTCAGCAGCCGCCAGCGCATACCCGCGACCGTCTCGGGAGGCAGACGTGGCGAGCGCAGCGCGCCACCCCCGGCATCGATGTAGCTCACGCCCGTCCCGAGTACCGCAAGGTCCGGGTCCGCCGCGAAACAGGCGAGCTGGCGCTCGAGTCGCGTCGGCTCGGCGACGTCATCGGCATCCATGCGCGCGATGAACTCGCCACGCGCGGCGGCGAAACCGCGATTGAGCGCGGCGACGATGCCTTCGTTACGCTCGCTCTGCAGCATCACCAATCGGGGATCGGCCACCGCTCGCAGGATCGCGGCCGTGCCATCGGTCGAACCATCGTCGACCGCAACGAGCTCGATGTCGCGGTGCGTCTGGCAAAGGATGCTGTCGATCGATTCGGAGAGGTACTTCTCGGCGTTGAAGCAGGGCATCACCACCGAGACGAGCACGCTCACGACGCCGCCACCGCCTCGACTCGCGTGACACGACGCCAGCCGCGCGGCAGCACCGCGCCCCGCTGGGCTCGGGCGCCGCGATAGTCCTTCAGATCGGCGAACGAGAGCGTCATCGAGCGTTCACCCGTATGCACGATGAGCGAGCCGCCGGGCTCGACCACCGCGACGCCGATCACGATCTCGGCGCGTTCGGCCGCCAGCGCGGAGGGAATGTTGAAGAGCTTGTTGCCCTTGCCCTTCGGCATTTCCGGAACCTCGGTCACCGGAAAGGCGAGCAGACGGCCGTTCTCGCCGTCGGCATCGACGATCGAAACGCAGACGAGCGACTTCTCGGACGGTACGAACGCTGGGGTGACGGCGTAGGATTTCTCGGGCGGATTGAGCACTGTCTTGCCCGCCTTGCGATCGGTGATCAAATCTTTGAGTCGCGCGGTGAAGCCGTAACCCGCGTCCGAGGCGAGCAACCACAAACTCTCGGGATCGCCCATCATGACACCGGCGAACTTCGCACCGTCGGGCGGATTGAGGCGGCCGGCGAGCGGCTCACCGAGCCCGCGCGCCGAGGGCAGCGAATGCGCCGGCAGGCAATAGGTGCGCCCCGTGGTGTCGAGAAACACCGCCTGCTGCAGCGACATACCGCGCACCGCAGCTTGGAAGGCATCGCCCGTCTTGTACTGCAGCGATCGCGGATCGATCTCGTGACCTTTAGCCGCGCGCACCCAACCACCCGATGACAGCACGACGGTGACGGGCTCGTTGGCGATGAGTGAGGTCTCATCGATCGCCTGCGCAGCCTCGCGCTCGACGATCTTCGAGCGGCGGGCATCCCCGTATTTCTCCGCGTCCGCGGCGAGCTCCTCGCCGACGAGCTTGCGCAGTCGCTTACTGCTGCCGAGGATCGCCGTCAGCTCGTCGCGTTCGCGCGAGAGTTCCTCTTGCTCGCCACGAATCTTCATTTCTTCGAGCTTGGCGAGATGGCGCAACTTGGTCTCGAGAATGGCCTCAGCCTGCTCCTCGGTGATCTTGAAGCGCTTCATGAGCACCGGCTTCGGCTCGTCCTCGCGACGGATGATGCGGATCACCTCATCGAGGTTGAGATAGGCGACGAGCAAGCCGTCGAGGATATGCAGGCGCTTCGACACCTTGTCGAGCCGCCAAGCGAGACGACGCTTGACTGTAGCGATACGGAACTCGAGCCACTGCGCGAGGATCTCCCGCAGCCCCATCACCTTAGGCCGACCGTCGAGACCGATCACGTTGAGGTTCACGCGATAGTTGCGCTCGAGATCGGTGGTGGCGAAAAGGTGCGCCATCAGCTGCTCGACGTCGACCTTGCGCCCTTTGGGCACGATGACGAGACGCGTCGGATTCTCGTGGTCGGACTCGTCGCGCAGGTCTTCGACCATGGGCAATTTTTTGGCGCGCATCTGCTCGGCGATCTGCTCGAGCACTTTCGAGCCGGAGGTCTGCCAAGGCAACGCTTCGATCACGACGCAATCGTCTTCGATCGAGTAGGTGGCGCGCGCCTTGAAGCTGCCCGTGCCCTTGTCATAGAACTCGAGGAGGTCCGAACGCGGCGAGACGATCTCGGCGCCGGTCGGCAGATCCGGTCCCTTGACGAATTTCATGAGGGCTCGCGTCGTCGACTCGGGCTCCTCGAGCAGATGCAGACAGGCTTGCGCGACCTCGCGCAGATTATGCGGCGGGATGTCCGTCGCCATGCCCACCGCAATGCCGGTCGTGCCGTTCAACAGCAGATTCGGCAGCCGCGCGGGCAGCACGGCGGGCTCTTCGAGCGTGCCGTCGAAGTTCGGCAACCAGTCGGTCGTACCCTCACCGAGCTCTTTCAACAGCACTTCGGCGTAGCGCGTGAGCTTCGCTTCGGTATAGCGCATCGCCGCGAAGGATTTCGGATCGTCCTGCGAACCCCAATTTCCCTGCCCGTCGATGACGGCGTAACGGTACGAGAAAGGCTGGGCCATCAGCACCATCGCCTCGTAGCAGGCCGAGTCGCCGTGCGGATGGAACTTGCCGATCACGTCACCGACCGTGCGTGCAGATTTCTTGTGCTTCGAGACCGCCGAGAGCCCAAGCTCGCTCATCGAGTAGATGATGCGTCGCTGCACGGGCTTCAGTCCGTCACCAATCGCCGGTAGCGCGCGATCGAGGATGACGTACATCGAATATTCGAGGTAGGCCTTTTCGGTGAAGGCGCGTAGCGGTTGCCGCTCGACGCCGCCGACCACCGGATCTTTCGTGGCCATCAGACGCTCACCTCGACGAGATTGCCCTTCTGCTCGAGCCACTCGCGCCGATCGGCAGCACGCTTCTTGGCGAGCAGCATGTCCATCAGGCTATCGGTCTGATCGGCGGCATCGAGCGTGAGCTGCACGAGGCGGCGCGTGCGCGGATCCATCGTGGTCTCGCGCAGCTGCGAGGGATTCATTTCACCGAGACCCTTGAATCGCGTCACCTGCGGCTTGGCTTTCACCTTTTCTTGCTCGAGCCGCTTCAGGAATGCATCACGCTCGGTGTCATCGAGGGCGTAGAACACCTGTTTACCGGCATCGATCCGGTAGAGCGGCGGCATCGCGACGTACACGTGGCCGTTTGCGACCAGCGGCCGGAAATGTCGCAGGAAAAGCGCACAGAGGAGCGTCGCGATGTGCTGACCGTCGGAGTCGGCATCGGCGAGGATGCAGATCTTGTGGTACCGCAGGCGCGAGAGGTCCGCGGTGCCGGGCTCGATGCCGAGGGCGACGCTGATGTCGTGCACCTCGGCGGATCCGCCGATCTCGCCCGGATCGAGCTCCCAGGTGTTCAGGATCTTGCCGCGCAGCGGCATGATCGCCTGGAAATCTTTGTCGCGCGCCTGTTTCGCCGAACCACCCGCTGAATCGCCCTCGACGAGGAAGAGCTCAGAGCGCGCAGGATCATCGCCCGCGCAATCGGCGAGCTTGCCGGGCAGCGCAGGCCCGCCGGCGATGCGCTTGCGCTGCACTTTCTGTGCAGCCTTCAGTCGATCCTGCGCGTTTTGGATGGCCTGCTGTGCGATGCGCTCACCCGCATCGGGATGCTGCGCGAGCCACAGACCGATCGAATCCTTGGCGTAACCCTCGACGAGCTGCGCGGCGTCACGCGAAGCGAGGCGCTCTTTCGTTTGGCCGGCGAACTGCGGTTCGCGCATCTTGACGGAGAGTACGTAGCGCACGCCGTCCCATACGTCCTCTGGCGCAAGCTTGATGCCACGTGGCAGCAGGTTGCGGAACTCGCAGAACTCGCGCACCGCCGCCGCCACGCCCGCCCGCAGGCCGTTGACGTGCGTACCACCCTCGGGTGTAGGAATGAGATTGACGTAACTCTCCGCGATCGCGATCTCGGCGCCGGGCGCCCAGCAGATCGCATACTCGACGGTGTCCTGCTCTTGCTCGCGCTTGCCTGTGATCGGCTCCTGCGGCAGACGCTCGACCTTGCCGAGTTCCTCGGCGAGATAGGCGCCGAGATCGCCGGCGAAGAACCACTCGTTCTTCTCCCCCGTCGCTTCCACGGTGAAGCTGATGCGCAGGCCCGGACACAGCACGGCCTTCGCCTTCAACGTGTGCCGCAGCTGGGGGATAGAGAACTTGTCGGAGTCGAAGAATTTGGGATCCGGCCAGAAGCGCACGGTGGTTCCCGTGTTGCGTTGACCGACGGACCCCACGACCTCGAGCTTCGAGCTCACCTTGCCGTCGCGAAACCCGATGTTGTATTCCTTGCCGCCGCGTCGCACCCAGCACTCGAGCTGCCTCGAGAGCGCATTGACGACCGACACGCCGACGCCGTGCAGACCGCCCGAGAAGGTGTAGCTTTCGCCGTCGAATTTGCCGCCGGCGTGCAAGCGCGTGAGGATGAGTTCGACGCCACTCACCTTTTCCTTGGGATGGATGTCGACGGGCATGCCGCGCCCGTCGTCCTTCACCTCGAGCGAACCGTCCTTGTAGGCGGTGACCTCGATTTCCTTGGCGTGACCGGCGAGCGCCTCATCGACGCTGTTGTCGATGACTTCGTGCGCAAGGTGGTTCGGTCGCGAGGTGTCGGTGTACATCCCCGGCCGGCGCCGCACGGGCTCGAGGCCCGAGAGCACCTCGATCGCCGAGGCATCGTAGTCTTTTGCCATCCGCCTAGTTTAGGCGAAATCGGCGATGAGAGCCTCGCGCGTGATGTTGCCGACGGCGTCGTTCGAGTGCGTGTAGTTCGGATGGTCGATGCCGATGACGAGTCGCGAACCGCTGCGCAGTGCGGCGACCATGGCATCGCTCAGCTCGAAACGCAGGAAATGCACCGACGAGGTCTTGGTTTCGTTCTCGCGCTCGAGATCCTCGTCGGCGATCGCGAAGACCCGGTCGAAATCGGCCACCTGCACGTAGCAGCGATCCTCGATGCCCTTGAGCTTCGCGAGGTGCGCAGGCCGGGTCGAGGGATCGGCGAACTCGACGAGCAGCGTCACCTTCCAATTGCGGCCGTCCGGGATGAGCGGGTTGTAGGCGTGCAGTTCCTCGGCGATCCCCTCGGGCTCGAAGATCCGTTCGGTGCGCAGCATTTCCTGCACTTGGTAGTGGATCGTCAGGCGATCCTCAAACAGCCAGGTCGTGTTCGGCCCGACCGCGACCGTGCGCGTCTTCTTGTGGGCGATGACCTTGCTGCGAAACGCGGGGCGCTCGCGCGCATAGGTCTCGAGGGTCATGAGGTCTTGATCGGTGAGTTTGTGCATGGCGTCAGATTCCGTATGCCTTCCGTAGCAACTTGAGGGGATGTTCCGGTTCCTTCGGATTCTTGAGCCCCGTTTCGATCTGGTGTCCCGCCATCGGACAGTCCGAGGTGTAATGGTCGGGATTGGCCTTCTCGACTCGGTTCATGACCGGCTTGCCGATCTTGATGGAGGCGGGGCGGAATTCTTTTTTGACGGCGTAGGTGCCGTTGTGCCCCGAGCAGCGTTCGATGACGTCGATCTCGGTGTTCGGCACCAGCTTGAGAACATCGCGCGTCTTGAGACCGATGTTCAGCACGCGCAGGTGACACGGTACGTGGTAGCTCACCTTGCCGAGCTCGCTCGCGAAATCCGTGCGCAAGAGCCCCGCCTTGTGGCGCAGCATGAGGTATTCGAAAGGATCGAAAATGCGCGCCTTGACGGCCTGCACATCGGCATCTTCCGGGAACATCAGCGGCAGTTCCTGCTTGAACATCAGTACGCACGATGGGATCGGCGCGACGATGTCGTAGCCCTCGTCTATCGCTTGCTTGAGCGGGGGGATATTGGTGTCCTTGTGGCGCGCGACGGTTTCGAGATCGCCGAGCTCGAGCTTCGGCATGCCGCAGCATTTTTCCTGCGAGACGATCTTCACGGGAATGCCGTTATGCTCGAATACTTTGACGAGATCGAGGTTCAGATCGGGCTCGTTGCGATTGCCGTAGCACGTGGTGAACAGCACGACCTTGCCACGGGTGTCTTCTGTGGGTCTCGCCGCGACCGACAGTTCGCGGCCGGCGAGCTGCTTGCGAGCGCTACTCGAGTGGTAATCGGGGATCGGCGCGTCGGTGGCGACGCCGAGCGCTGCATCGAGCAGCTGCCGACCGACTGCCGTGTCGTTCACGGCGTTGACCACTTGGGCGACGACCGGAATGCCGGCGATGCGCCCGACGACGTCGGTCGAGGAGAGGATCTTGTCGCGCAGCCGTACCTCGCCCTTCTTCGCCTTGATCGCCTTCGCGCGCAGCATCAGGTGCGGGAAGTCGAGGTTCCAAGGGTGCGGCGGCACATAGGGACACTTCGTCATGTAGCACATGTCACAGAGGTAACAGTGATCGACGACGTCCCAATAGACCTTCTTATCGACGGTATCGAGCTCGCCCGAGGGCGCGGCATCGACGGCATCGAAGAGCGTCGGGAAAGAATTGCAGAGCGAGAAGCAACGGCGACAGCCGTGGCAGATGTCGAAGACGCGCTCGAGTTCTTTTTCGAGTGCGGCTTCGTCATAGAACGACGGATCGCGCCAGTTGAGCGGGTGGCGGATCGGCGCTTCGAGCGAGCCTTCGCGGCCGCCGGTGATCGTGCTTTGGCTCATGGGGTCCGTCCGTGGACGTTAAGAGGGAGCAGCAAGGCGACGCCGGGGGCTCCGCGGCCCTCGACGTCGCCCGTGCTGAAGAGTGCTTAGATCGACTCGAGCGCCTTGGTGAAGCGGTTCGCGTGCGAACGCTCGGCCTTGGCGAGCGTCTCGAACCAGTCGGCGATCTCGTCGAAGCCTTCGTCGCGAGCGGTCTTCGCCATGCCCGGGTACATGTCGGTGTAC
>Ga0129333_10002590_pt1 | contig 16884 bp, 23 predicted proteins | sample CPB6_08_DNA_FD_94474 | JGI IMG/M metagenome (GOLD analysis project Ga0129333, IMG submission 94474) | Freshwater to marine salinity gradient microbial communities from Chesapeake Bay, USA - CPBay_Sum_0.6_0.8_DNA | ecosystem: Environmental > Aquatic > Marine > Coastal | place: USA: Chesapeake...
GCTATTGAGATACCAAAACTAGTCCAACTTTTCCTAGTTAAGTCAAACTAGGTGGTGGAGTCATAAGACCCCTTAAAACTAAATAAAATATAGTTCATTCATAGATAAAAATGGTAGCTAAAGGAACACCAGCAAAATCTACAACTAGTGTAGAAGTAGAAGCAAGACTTCAAGCACTTGAAAAAGCAGTTGCTGAGTTGCAAGCAAGCGATAAAGCACAACAAGAAGTTGATGCAAGATTCTTAGAGTTGGAAACAAAGGTTCAGAAACTCTGGAAATAATTTTCTTTGTTTATAAAAACAAAGTGGTGCGGATGGGGTTACCCCGCCTAGTTTCTTGCTTCTAGTTAAAAAGCAAGTGGCGTGCATGAGTGACCTAACGGGGGTGGTTGCATAAACCACCCTTTTTTAGTATAATACATACTATAGAGTTTATTGATTTTTGATGAATATAATTTCCGGCAATTGTGCTGGAACTTTCAGTGGGTTCCTAGCACATCTTGCTTGGATGGAGGTTGCGAGCAATTCTAACAATGAAATAAATTTGCGTCTTCATGCAAGAAATAAGACAAACTATCCTGGAAATAGTTACTCAAACTATAGATGGTTTTCTTCAGAACAAGTAAATAATTTTAATGAGATCTTACAGGAAAATTTACTGCATAAGTTCTTTCAACCAAATGAATATACCTCTGGAGAATATCCTTCGGAGTTTACTTACTTTGAAACGTATCCGGTAGAAGTTAAGGACGCCATTCAAAAGTATTATCCAGAAACTACTCTAAAGTATGAGGGTAGAGGTGGTCTCAAAGAGCAGTATGATGATCTTGAGTTCTTAAATTTAACTAGAAGAGCATTTAACAAGCACTGGAATACCTTTAAATTCACAGAAAACTTTGCCAAGAAAGTAAAAGAAGAAGAAAAACTTATTGAGGGTAAGAAAGTAATGTGTCTCATGCTCAGACAATCTGAGCACTATGCTGGAGTTACTGAAGGGTACAAATGGGGAGGTCCAGACGTTCTTAAACATGCGATTGAGACTGTCAAAAAGAGAATCGATGATTACGATGCTATTCTTTTGACAACTCAAGTTGGACCTTTCTTGGATAAATTCATTGAGATCTTCGGAGATAAATGCATCTACACTGAGAGAGAAAGATTTGATATGGATATCGATTGGAAAGGTGGTCGATATCAACATACTCCAATGAGTAATGAAGAGTATGAAATTGAATATCAGAATGCAATGCTTGACGTTATTCTTTCTAGTAAATCTGATCTTGTTGTTGGAAGTAGTAGTAATATGTTTCTTGCAGCATTAAGTATGAATCCAGAAATTCCATTTGAAATCTTTTGTAAAGCACACGGACTGTAACATGAAAAAGAAATTTAATCTTGTGGGTAATACCTTTACTCACTTGACTGGTGGAAATAAAGGATACTCCGTTCATGGTAAAGAATCCAAATATATTGAGTGGGTTCAAAGTGGTGGAGATGGTACTTTTTACATCGACAACACTATCAATGAGGGAGTGACTGATGGTAGACCAGGACCAAAGTATCTTTGGCTCCTGGAGTCAAAGTATATCAAACCTGGATTGGTAGAGAGTATCATTGCAAATCGTGAGTTGGTTGAAAACACCTATGATGTAATCTTCACTCATGATCAAAGACTTCTTAGTCTGGGTGAGAAGTTTAAGTGGGTTCCTGCTCAGGGATTCTGGATTAAGGAACCAAAGATCTATGAGAAATCAAAAATGATTTCCATGATCTCCTCAAACAAACGTATGTGTGAGGGACACTTGAAGAGACTTCAGTGGATAGATAGAATCGGTGATCAGGTTGACTTGTATGGTCGTGGATTCAATGAGATTGAATTGAAAGAAGACGGTCTTTGTGATTACATGTTCTCTGTTGCTATTGAAAATGGACAATACGGGACTTATTTTACCGAGAAACTATTAGATTGCTTTGCGACAGGAACAATTCCTGTTTATCTTGGTGCTCCAGACATTGGAGACCACTTCAATATGGATGGCATCATTGTATTGAGTGAAGAGTTTGAGGTTTCGGAAGAAATCTACTACAGTAAAATGGATGCGATTCAGGATAATCTTGAGCGTGCTAAAAAAATGGAAATTTTAGAGGACTTTATTTGGGAGAACTATTATGTTTGATAAGAACAAATACTTTCAGGAACTATATGAAACTGAATCCAAGAACATACCAACATGTGCTTTTCTTTTCAGAGATTTTGGAGTAAAACTTGGGTGTAAGTATTTTGTAGAAACCGGAACTCACCTTGGTCATGGTGTACAGTATGCACTGAATCATGGATTTGAGGAGGTCCTGAGTTGTGAATTCATGCGGGATCGATATCAACATTGTATGGAGAGATTCAAAGAGGATGATAATGTCAACCTCTATCTGGGAACATCATTAGATTGTATGCCAGATATGCTGAAAGTAGTTGATGATAAGGCTTGCTTTTGGTTAGATGCTCATGATGAGGGTGGTGGAGTTCCTACATTCGAAGAACTTCAACTCATCAAGCAGCATCCAATTAAGAACCACACACTTGTCATTGATGATATTCCCGTCTACTTTGCAGACAAAAAGGAAAGACTTGAGAACTTAATTCTTTCCATCAATGATAAGTATAAAATCGAATATGTTCCTGTGTACTTTGGGAATGCTCCCGATTACACCACCCACAGAGTTGTGGATGATTATCAATTAGTTGCTTACGTGGAGTGATCAAATGAGTAATTTTGGAGAATTAATCGATCAATGTATCGAAGAAACAGTCAGTGAGGTTCTCTCCCGCAGAGAACTTCCAGACGTTGAATATGTGGAAACTGACAACCTTGGTGAAGTTGTAGAAAAACTTTCTATTCTTCACATTAGAACGTGGATGTTAGAAGATGCAATTCAAGTAGCAGAAACTGATCAAGAGATTGCTGAATTGAAAAGAAAGATTGACATTTGTTTTAAAGTAAAACGTCCCCGCTTGGTTCAAGCAGTCAATTTACTTACTGACAATGCAATTTCAAAGGGCAAATCTTTGAGAGAGGACTCTGTTAAACTTTACAAGGGAATACAATGAAGGTCTGTCTAATCAATCAACCGGCAGGTATTGGGGATGTATTTTTTCTCCAATACGTTGCCAGAAAATACCTCTCAATGGGTTATAAGATTGTTTGGCCATTGAAAGAGAAACTTCTTTGGATCAAAGATTACATCACTGATATTGAATTCTGTTCTCAGGATGATGACTTTCCTGGAAAACAATACTATGGACAAATGGGATTCATCCAAACTCCACAGTTTGTTTATCTGGGATTTGATATGATTCATTTCTGGCAGAATGATTTTGGCATTTCTCCAGAAGATACCTGCATGTGTATGCACGCAAAGTATCTTCAACTGTTCCTTGATTGGAACAAATGGTCTGAGGGATTTAAGTTTACAAGAAACATAGAGAAAGAAAATGATCTCTATTATAATGTATTAGGTTTGAAGGACGACAGTGAATATGTGTTTGTTAATCGATATGCAAACACTGACAATAAGAAGAACAGTGTCCTTCAGTTCCCTGAGTTTGATCTTCCGATTGTAAACTCCGAATTTTATGATGGATTCTGTTTGTTTGATTGGTGTAAAGTCCTTGAGAACGCAAAGGAAATTCATACAGTTCACACTTCAATTCCTTATCTTATCGATGTTCTTGATATCAAAGCAGAAAAATATTTGATGTATCAGGGAATTCATAATGATGATGTTAAACACATTCCATTCTTAAATACAAATCCAGTTTACGTACCAAACAGTTAGTCAAATGTATACCGAAGAAAGACCTTGGGGAATATTTGAAACTTTATATGATGATGAGTCTTATAAAGTAAAAAGAATACATGTGAATCCTGATCAATCATTTTCTCTACAATATCACAATCATCGTTGGGAAGATTGGATTATTGTCCAAGGAAGTGGTATAATTAATGATGGATTGCAAGTAAGAAATTGTATCGTTGGTGATAGATTTCACATTCCACCCAAAAATATTCACAGAGCCACTGCTGGATCAGATGGACTAACCTTCATCGAAGTTCAACGTGGTGTTTGTGATGAAAACGACATCGTTAGATTGGAAGACAGTTATGGAAGGGTTGTCTAAACAATCTTTTCATGGTATGATATTCGTAAATTATTAAGAAAGAACAATGAATCGTATTGAAGATTATTCAAAGTTGCAAAGTCGTATTGTTGATTGGTTAAAGGACTATGCCATAACCAATAACATCAAGTCGCTTGTGATTGGAGTCTCTGGAGGAATTGATTCCGCAGTTTCTTCAACTCTTGCAGCAAAGACTGGACTTCCCACATATGTTCTGTCGATGCCACTGCATTCAAATGTAGATAGTGATAGACTTTCTGATGATCACTGTAAGAGACTTGAAGAAGAGTATGATAATGTCACTAGAATTCGTGTAGAACTTTCTAGTGTTTATGATAAGTTTATTCATAGTCTGAATTGGTGGACTGATAGTCAGGAATATACAAGCAACAATCATGCAAATGCAAACACCAAGTCCCGTCTTCGTATGGTAACTCTGTATCAGATTGCAGGATCTGTTGGCGGTATTGTTGTTGGTACTGGCAACAAAGTTGAAGACTATGGTGTGGGTTTCTATACCAAGTATGGTGATGGTGGTGTAGATATTGCACCGATTGCTGATCTCTATAAGACTGAAGTATGGGAACTTGGTAAGTTTATGGGAGTCGATCCCAGAATTGTGGAAGCAAAACCAACTGATGGTCTCTGGGAAGATGGTCGCACTGATGAAGATCAACTGGGTGCTTCTTATGAGCAACTGGAAGAGGCAATGGAAACCGGATCCGGTCCTGGTCTTGAGTCTCTGTTAAAGTTCTCTTCCATGAATCAGCACAAAATGCAACCCATTCCTACCTTTAAACTATGAGCGTCTGCCTCACTCTGAGTAACAAATCTTCTGACGATAGTTGGAAGAAAAAGATTCCATTGATTGATGGATTCGGGACTGAGGGTATTGGATCCATGCTTCAGTATCATCTGCTTTTATATTTCTTTGCAGATTTTATTGGAGTTGGGTTCACTTACCCCGGTTCCGAAAATTTTGCACATCATGCATACACAGAGTATTCGAAAGAAGAATACTTTGCAATGATAGATTCCTTCTTCAATTTTCCAAATACCAATGGATGTTGGGATGAGGTTCTTGAAGTGACGGAGATGAATGATCAATTGATGACATTAATCAATGCCAATAGAGAAGGTGATAAAAAGATATTGATCAACCTACATAATTGCCATAAGTCTTTGGCATCTGTATGTGGTCAATACATGAACGAAATCTTTACGAAAGAAAGAATTGATAGGATCAGAAATAACTTATCTTTTGATGGCGAAAGATATTTTGATGAAGGTATAAATATCTCGTTGCACATCAGAACAGCAAACCCAAACGATATTCCCGCAGAAATTGTTTCTCCATATAGGGAAAAATATATTTTCGAAAGAGACTTTACTAGATATACAAATCTCGTTAACTTCTTGAAAAGGAATACTGAAGGTAGAAAAACAACACTACACATTCACTCTCAGGGATTTACTACAAACTTTGAGGAGTTCTTTGAACTGAAGGAAGAGGATTTTAATATTAAACTCCATATCGATGATCACCCAATCAGTGACATATATCATATGGTGAATGCAGATCTTCTTATAATGTCCAACAGTTCTTTTTCTTGGTTATCTTCTTTGATGAATAGTAACCAGAAAATCAGCAGAGACAACTTTATAAATGGTCCGTTTGTGCATAACTGTTTAAAAGCAAATTATGACTATAGTCAAATTTCATAACTTGCATTATAATTAAAGGAGACTTATAGATGAATATGAAGATTGGTGTAATTGGTGCTGGAAGACTTGGAATTTGTTTTGCACTTCTTTGTGAAGCAGCAGGATATGATGTTCTCGTTTCTGACATTAGAGAAGATTATGTCAAAGGGCTGAACGAAAGAAAGATTATCACGAATGAACCTGAGGTAGAGAATCTTCTTCGCGTTGCAAAGAACTTTAGAGCAACCACAAACAATAGAGAAGTCATTGATGAATGTGACTTGATCTACACTCTGGTTGCAACTCCATCTCTTCCCGATGGATCCTATGATGTTTCTGCAGTGTGGGAAGTTATTAATTGTTTTGATGAGGTTAAAGGTAACAAATCATTTGTTGTTGGATGTACAACCAATCCAGGAGATTGCGATAAGTTTTCTGAAAAACTTCCTAGCAATGTTCAAGTATTCTATAATCCAGAATTTATTGCTCAGGGATCCATCATCAATGACTTAAGAACTGCTGATATGGTTCTTCTTGGATCAAACATTCATACCGAAAATAGTTTGATCGTGTCGGAGATCAAAAAACTTTATGATAAGATTCAGACCACCAGAGCAATTGTTTGTAGAATGTCAAACACTGCTGCTGAAGTTACAAAGATCGCCGTCAACTGTTTCTTGACAACTAAGATCAGTTATGCAAATATGCTTGGTGATGTTCTACACAAGGCTGGATGTGGGGATGAGGTTAGTTCAGTTTTGAGTGCCATTGGTGCAGACACAAGAATTGGTCATAAGTATCTGAGATATGGTTTTGGATATGGTGGTCCATGTCTTCCCAGAGACAACAGAGCATTTGCTGCATTCGCAAAAGAAGTTGGACTGGATTACAACCTTGGTTTTGTCACAGATGAAATCAATAATCAACACGCAAAGTTTGTTTGTGACTTCTTTGAGAAAATGAATCGTAGTGGAATATCTTATTACTTTGATTCAATTGCTTACAAAAAGGGAACAGATATTCTTACGGAGAGTCAACAGTATCGTCTTGCAAAAGATCTTTTAGATCGTGGGCATAAAGTTTATATCCGCAACGATCACAAGACAGTTCCCCAAATTTGCGATGAACTTCACGAAACCTATGGAGATAAAGTAGTTTTTGTGGATGAGCATAAGTACGTTACTGAACCAACTTTCATTGTAGATCTATGAATACTGTAGTATATCCGTATGTAAATGGTGAGGAGATTTCTGTTTCTGAAAATGCATTGTATTTAAATTCCAGTTGGGTTCATCCAGACAACGATCCTAAGTGGGAGTCTCCTTTTGTCTGGGAACTTGATGTCATTCAGAAGTTTGTCGATCAGATAGAGGAAGACTCAGTTATCCTAGATGTTGGTGCAAATACAGGAACTTTTTCTTTAGTATCAAAGTTTTATCCAAATACAAAGTGGCATTTATTTGAACCAGATCCATTCAATGTTTCTTTACTTAAAGAAAATATTGAAGTGAATGATATTGAAAATGTCACTGTTTATGAGGAAGCATTGAGCGACACTGTTGGTGAGTGTATCTTAAACATCTGCCCAAATCATAGAGGACTCAATACGATTGGTAAAGAAGTAAAGAGATTTTCTCAAGACGAAACAGAAGAGTATTTGGTTAAAACAAATACAATTGATAACCTATTCATTGACACGAAGATTGATTTAATTAAAATTGATACTGAAGGATCTGAGTATGATATAATTAAGGGTGGTATTGAAACCATTCGCAAATATAAACCAAAAATTTTGATGGAGTATAATGCTGGCAATATGAGTCAGTGTGGACATACTCCAGAAAAATTAAACGAACTTATTAATAAAATTGGGTATCGACCTTTCTGGTTTGATAATGGTGAAAATCTTTTTATCTCTTCTATGGACTAATTTATGTCTGAAATAAAATATTTAAAAATCAAATCCGTTGGTGAAATCAGAGGTATTCTTGATTCTATTGATACTGAAGAATATTCTCTAGTCAATTATGTTTGGACTGAATATGGATTTCATCCAACGTTCTTTAATGAATTGTTTATAGAATTCTTTAACCAGGTTAAAGGTCCAAAGATTGGATTTTGTTTTCCCGGACACGAAGTTTTTTATGAGAAGTATGTTGACATCTTGGTGACTCTTGATGGATTCATTAATACTTCAAAGGCATATAAAGATAGTAAGGAAACAGATCTTCTTCTGAATAATTTCAAAACTATACCAGATAAAGGTATTGCATTCTGGTACACTCTTCGCAATTTTGATGAGGATGAGTATGAGAATTCTTTCACTGGATATCCTTTTAGAAATATTCTTTATCCAATTGGAAAGGATCTTCATTGGAAACTTGGATGGCCACCCGGACCTGGATATAAGTATGCAGAGGGTGTAGATGGGACATGGCATTTCCCTTCATGCAAGTATCATGAGTGTGGTGTTCAAGCATATGATCTTGATCTTTGGGATCCTAATTTTAAGAGAACTGATGGATTGGGAATTGAAAGATACAATACTTTCTTTGTCAAGAATAGTTGGAAGACTAGAAATTATGGATCAATAAACATCAATGACTATTTGGTTGGTAATGATGGAACATCTGGTGATCTTGGATTTGGCAGTGTTGAGTTTGAATTGTATGCAAAGGTAATTGACTATCACATAAAGAACAAGATAAATTTGGTAATCATCAATGATCTTGTTAGATTCCCGGTAGTTGAGAGTGAATATATTTCTTATGTTGACATGACGGGGTTCTTGGATGTAAGATACCTCTTGACGATCATTGATGAATCAAACAATTTTATAAACACCGGAACAAGTCCTGGAGATCTAGCTGCATACTATTGCAATACTAATCAAGTTATTGTTGGTGATGATCGTATTCAAAATAGAACTCAGTTTTCTGACACTATCTTAGGAAAGAGAGACAAAAAAGTTTTTAGATTCCATAAAGATAAGAAGAACTATGATGAGTTGTTCCAATTCTTAGATCAATACTCTTAAGAGGAAGTACATAAGAATGCATACTAATAGTAGGATATTTGTTGCTGGTCATAGGGGATTGGTTGGATCTGCGATTGTTCGTTCGTTGGAAGGTTATGGTTATTGTAATATAATTACCGCATTAAAGAAAGATGTTGATCTTAGAAATGAGACCGAGACTCTGAATTTTTTTGAATCTACTCGCCCAGATTATGTCTTTCTTGCTGCTGCTCATTGTGGTGGTATTGGAGATACAATTAAGAATCCAGTTCATTATCTTGAAGATAACTTAAAGATACAAACAAATGTGATAACTTCTTCTTTTAAAACAAAGATTGAGAAGTTGATGCTCATTGGATCTGCAAGCGTATATCCAAGAGACTCGAAGAACCCAATTAAAGAGGAATCTTTATTGTGTGGTAAAATGGAACCAGCAAATGAACCATATGGTCTAGCAAAAATAGTTGGTATCAAGTTATGTCAAGCATATAATCAACAGTATGGAACCAATTATATTTCTGTAAATCCATGTAATGTATATGGACCTAAGGATAACTATGATCCAGAGTCGAGTCATGTTATTGCTGGTTTGATTCGTCGTATTCATGAAGCAAAGAAGAATGAAAAAGAATTTGTAGAATGTTGGGGAACAGGAATTTCCAGACGTGAATTTATTTACGTTGAAGATCTTGCAGATGCACTCGTATTTTTGATGAATAATTATAATGGGAGTGAGGTTATTAATGTTGGTGTCGGTAAAGATGTGTCAATCAAAGAACTTGTCGCACACATTGTAGATGTGATAGAATATAGTGGTGAAATAAGATGGGACACATCTAAACCACAAGGAATAACACAAAGACTTCTTGACACTAAAAAACTAAATGATCTTGGTTGGAAACCTAAAACGTCTCTTGATCAAGGATTAAAAACAGCATATGAGTATTTTAAACTAGAGGAAAAATGACTTATTGGCCTTTAATGGAGGACACGATCTCATTCAAAGATCGTTTGAAAATGGCAGCATTTTTACTGACCAATAGCAGACTCACCAATGGACAAAAAGTTCGTGAGTTTGAATCTAAATGGTCTGAATGGTTGGGTGTTAAGCACTCACTTTATGTTTCTTCTGGCAGCACTGCAAATTCTTTGCTGATTGCTGCTGTTAAGGAACGATATAGATTGAAAGATGGGGACAAAGTTTTAGTCCCAGCAACAACCTGGATGACTAATATTGCTCCAGTGTTCCAGAATGGATTGCAACCAATTTTCTGCGACATCAACTTGAATAATTTTTCTTTTGATGTTAATGAACTAAAATATATTGCAACTCAACACCCAGACATCAAAGTAGTTTTTATTACTCACTTGATTGGACTCTCATCTAATGTTGAGAGGGTTCGTGAGATCTTTCCAAATGCTCTGATTCTTGAAGACATTTGTGAGTCTCATGGTGTTGAAGGACCAGATGGTAAGAAGCGCGGAACGGATTCTATCGGTTCTACTTTTAGTTTCTACTTCGGTCATCACATGACTACCATTGAAGGTGGAATAGTTTGCACTAACGATGTTGAACTTTACAACATCATGAAGATGAAGCGTAGTCATGGTATGGCAAGAGAAGCATTACCAGAAATGTTTGATCTATACAAGAGAGAAAATCCGAATATTGATCCTGCTTTCTTATTCATGACTGATGGATATAACTTCCGCAATCATGAAGTGTGTGCGGTTCTTGGTTTATCACAAATCAAACGTCTTGATAAGAATATTGAGATTCGTAGGAAAAACTATCATTACTGGATGAATGGTCTTTTGTCTGGATTGGGACCAAAAAACTATTACATTCCAGAAAATCAAGTTGGGAATAGCAGTTTCTCTTTCCCATTGATTGCTAAAGACAAATCTCTTACAACATATTTGAAGAGAACATTTAAGTATGAAGGTATTGAGTATCGCCCAATTATCAGTGGCAATATTCTAATGCATCCTGCGTTTAAAGAATACAAACTTTGCACACAGAAAGAGAATCCAAACGTCTCTATTCTTCATAACAATGGAGTTTATGTTGGGAACAGTCAGTTTGTCGATCAGAAAAAAATTGATAGACTTATTTCCATAATGGGTGTATAATTACACCATAAATATCACAGAATTAATTAATTTTCACTGAGGTTTTAACATGGGTCAATACATTAAGACTGCTCTTGTTTATGGAGCAGGTGGATTTATCGGATCGCACATGGTCAAGAGACTTCGCTCCGAAGGATATTGGGTTCGTGGTGTTGATGTCAAATATCCAGAGTATGGAAAGACTGAAGCAAACGAATTTATTATTGGAAATCTCACAGACTTTGCTGTTGTCAAAAAAACAATCGAGTTCAAGGGAGAAGTTGGAAATTATCATAAGACTCTTGCAGAAAGAGCTGTAGAACCATTTGATGAGATCTATCAGTATGCTGCTGACATGGGTGGTGCTGGTTACATCTTCAGTGGTGATAATGACTCTGAAGTCATGTATAACTCTGCCACTATCAATCTTAATCTTCTGAAGGCACAGTTGGATCTGAACACCAGAAAGGAAGTTAACAAGACCAAGATCTTCTACAGCAGCAGTGCTTGCATGTATCCTGAGTATGCTCAGATGGATGTAAACAATCCTGGTCTCAAAGAGACTGATGCATATCCTGCAGGTCCTGACTCTGAGTATGGATGGGAGAAGTTGTTCTCTGAGCGTCTGTACGCAACCTTCAATCGTAATCATGGTATTCCCGTTCGGGTTGCCCGTTTCCACAACATCTATGGTCCTGAGAGCACTTGGGATGGTGGTAAAGAGAAATCTCCTGCTGCAATGTGCCGTAAGGTTGCAATGGCAGAAGATGGTGGAACGGTTGAGATCTGGGGTGATGGTGAACAGACTCGTTCATTCCTCTACATTGATGAGTGCATTGAAGCAACACGCCGTCTCATGGATTCAGAATTCATGGGTCCAATCAACATTGGATCTGAGGAGATGGTCACCATCAATCAACTTGCAGACATTGCTGCTAAGGTTGCTGGAAAAACTATTGTTAAGAAGCATATTGACGGACCTCTTGGTGTTCGTGGACGTAACTCCAACAATGATCTCATCCGCGAAAAACTTGGTTGGGATTATGGAATGACTTTGGAAGAGGGTATTGGTAAAACATACGCATGGATTCTGGAGCAAGTCGAAAGCAAGTCCTGAGGAACTAGATTGTGATTGGTTATAATCGACTTGGAACAAATGGTCGTCTAGGCAACCAGATGTTCCAGTATGCTGCTCTGAGGGGAATCGCTGCCAAGAATAATCTTGAGTGGTGCATTCCTCCTCATGACACACCAAACTATGCAAACTATGGATTGTTTGATGCATTCAAACTAAAGAACGTTAAGTATGTTGGTCTTGTAAATGGACCAACACATGACGAACCTGGATTTGAATTTGACGAACAACTCTTTAACAAATGTCCAGACAATATAAACATTGATGGATATCGTCAGTCAGAAAAGTACTTCAAACACATTGAAAGTTCTATTCGTGAAGACTATCAATTCAAGGGTGAGATTTATGAACCTTGCAAAGAGTTCATGAGTCAATTCAATGGAGATATTATTCTTCTTCACATTCGTAGAGGTGATAACATTGGTCGTCCAGATTGGTATCCAATGCCAACTGTTGAGCATCATGAATATCTTTTAGATAAGTATTTTGATGATAATAGACCGGTTCTTATTTGTTCTGACGATCTTGATTGGGTAAGAAATCAAAAACTTTTTAAGAGTGATCGTTTCTATTTGTCTGAGACAAGAGTATACTATTCGCATCAAACATTGAATGGTGCTGGTCAGATGGAAAGATCTTTAGTTCCATACTATGATCTTTGTCTCATGAGTATGTGCAATGATGCCATCATTGCGAACAGTTCTTTGTCGTGGTGGGGAGCATGGTTGCAGAAGAACCCAAACAAAAAAGTGATTACTCAATCTCCTTGGTTTGGATCTAATTTGTCTTTCAATAATTTGAAGGACTTGATTCCAGATTCTTGGATCATTGAACAAATACCTGAGGATAGAATTCAAAGATGATGAATCTAACGTTTCTCATTCCAACCAAAATTGAAACAGAGGATAGATTGAGAAACATTATATCCTCTGTTTCTTATTTGTTGAGACATATTCCTGCGAAAGTAATCGTTAAAGAAGTATCAAATAGATCTATCTTTAAGTTCAGGGCTCTACCTGAGATTCGCAAGTATGCCAGCACTGAAAATCTAACTTATATTTTTGAGGAAACTCAAGAACCTCTATTCTGTAAGAGTAGAGTTTTGAATGATCTGATTGTTGCAGCAAATACAAAAGTCGTTGCAAACTATGATGCTGATTGCATTCTTCCATTGTCATCTTATTATCAAGCATACACGGAAATCAATGATGGACACGCAGATGTAGTGTATCCTTATGGTTGTGGCATCTATCAGTGGCGTGCAGAATATAATATGCAAATCTATGAAGAGTTTGTGAAGACTCTTGATACATCTACTTTAGATAAAAGAAAACAGTTATCAAACTCTACGATTGGTTGGTGTCAATTTGTCAATCGTCAAAAGTATATTGATTCCTATATGATGAATGAAAACTTTATTTCATGGGGATGTGAAGATGATGAATTCTATTTTCGCATGAGTACATTGGGAAATCGTATAGCAAGAATTGATAACTATGTTTATCATCTTGAGCATAGTAGAACACATAATTCATGGTTCAGTAATCCAAACTTCAATAATAACTGGCAACTTTGGAATATGATCAAAACATTTGACAAAGAGCAACTAATGAAGTATTATGAGAACCAGGAATATCTAAAGAAACGTAGACTACAAATGAAATGATAGGATTTAATGCACTGGGTCGAATGGGCCGTCTTGCCAATCAGATGTTTCAGTATGCTGCCTTAAAAGGACTGGCAAAGAATGCTGGAACAGATGCTTGTATTCCATACTATGCTCAAGCAGTTGATGATGGAATCGGCAATATGTTAAAGACAGAATTGTTTGACTCTTTTGATCTCAAAGTGAACGTTGGATTGTTGAACAACGGTCATGCCCCTGTAGTTCAAGAGAGATATTTTCATTTTGATGAAGAACTTTTTCGCATGTGTCCAGATCATGTGAGCATTCAAGGATACTTTCAAACAGAAAAGTATTTCAAACATATTGAGTCTGAGATCCGTGAAGAGTTTACTTTTAAAGATGAGATTCTAAACCCCTGTAAGGAGATGATCTCATCTGTTGAGAATCCAATTGCACTCCATATTCGTCGTGGAGATTATATTATTAATAGTGAGAATCATTTCAATCTTCCTCTAGAATATTATGAGTCCGCTCTTGGTCACTTTGACTCTGATCGAAATGTGATCGTCTTTTCTGATGATCCTGCTTGGTGTCAGCAACAAGAGTTGTTTTCTGGAGATAGATTTATGATCTCCGAGAACACAGACAATCGAGTTGATCTTTGTTTAATGTCTTTGTGTGATGACTTCATCATTGCTAACTCATCATACTCTTGGTGGGGTGCATGGTTATCATCCAATAAGAATAAAAAAGTCATTGCTCCGATGCAATGGTTTGGTAAAACTGGATATACTAAAGATCACAACACTAAAGATCTAATTCCCGAAGAATGGACAAGAATTTCTGATGGACAAGAATAAATCAACTTTTAAACTCAAAGGTATTCCCCATATTTACTGGTTGAATCTTGATGCTGACGTTACTAGGCGTGAGTATATGGAGACACAGTTTAAGTATTGGGAGATTGAAAACCACACACGCATTGCTGGGTATGATGGTCGTGTTGATGATGTATCTGAACATCTGAAGGGAAGAATTCCTGATAGTGTAACTCAGAATGAACTTGGATGTTGCATGTCTCATATTAAAGCAATCAAACATTTTTATGAGAACAGCACAGATGATTACTGTTTGATTCTTGAGGATGATGTCAACTTTGATATCGTTCGCTTCTGGAATTTTACATGGAATGATTTCTATGCAGAGGTTCCTTATGACTATGATTGTATCCAATTGACTACAATCTGCACCGGAGATATTCATGTCAAACTTCACTTAAAGTTTGTCAATGATTTTTCTGCAGCAATCTATCTAATTACTAGGCATCATGCTGCAAAGATTATCAAGAATCATGTACGTGGAAATAAGTATAAGTTGGATAATGGCATTAAACCTAGAGCAGTATCTGAGGATACAATTCTAGAGTCTGGAAAGACATATACCATTCCATTGTTCCTTTACAACCTGAACATGGGATCTACAATTCATCCAGAACACTTGAGCATCTTCCACAAGTCTCCACATGACGCACTGTTGAATTATTGGCATCAGACTGGAGCATCAGTAAACATTAAAGAACAAATGGATTATAGTCCTTATCTTGGTCGTGTTGTAGAGAACACATATAAACCACCAGAATCTGAGGCTTGACATGATCCCAAAGAGAATGTTAAAATAAATATGTTCAAGTGATGAGACCTCAAATACTCGTTGAGTCACTGAATCAACGGAGTTAGTCGAAACTCCTTACATCCGCAGGTATAACTCTGCGAGAAAATATAGAGGTACAATTATGTTTAAATCCGCAATCGCAGCTGTTGCTGCTGCTCCATTTCTTGCCACTGCTGCGTTCGCTGGTCCTTATGTGAACGTAGAAGCAAATGCTGGTCTGACTGGTTCTGACTACACTGGAACTACTACTGACTTTCATGTAGGTTATGAAGGCACTGCTGGCAAGGTTTCTTACTACGGTCAGGTTGGTCCTGCTCTGGTAACTCCTAATGGTGGTGACAGCGACGTTCGAGTCTCTGGTAAGGTTGGTGCATCTGTCGCCGCTACCGACAAACTGAATGTCTATGGTGAGTACTCTGCTATCACCACTGATGATGATCTCTCCAGCGGTATCAAAGCTGGTCTGAAATACGCCTTCTGATATTAAGTATTAATACTTAGTTCAGTCAGGATATCATAACAGGGGGTGCTTGACACCCCTTTATTTTTGCTATATAATTCTGTAATAATTCGTAATAAAACGAAAATGACCGTAACAAAAAATGAATTCGGACAAATGAATATGTGGGCAAAAGAACCTTCCATGTATATGACAAAGGAAGATCTTGAACGTTATGGTATCGAACCCTATTCAGAAAAGGCAGAGAAAATGAATGGACGTTGGGCAATGGTCGGTATTGTTGCTGGCTTCATTTCTTACGCTATTACTGGTAATCTCTATTTTGGTATCTTCTGAGGGATTGACAATGACTTCAATTTTGTTTACAATAACCTCTGTTGCCTTTTTTGTTTTACTGGCAGCGTCAGTTGAAAAAATTTGTGAGACTTATTAATGACTATCTTTAGCGTTACCCTTCAGAACCCCGATGGAACTGAAACAAAAATTGAATGTCCAGATGATCAATACATTCTTGAAGCAGCAGAAGAAGCAGGTCTTGACATGCTATACTCGTGCCGCGCAGGTGCTTGTTCGTCTTGTGCAGGAAAACTCATCTCTGGCACCGTAGATAATTCAGAACAATCATTCTTGGATGATGAACAGATTGCTGATGGATTTGTTCTGACTTGTGTGGCATATCCCACCAGCGACTGTGTGATTCTTACTGAGCAGGAAGAGAACCTGTGAAGTCATTCGCTCCATCTGCTTCTGTCCCAGTCAATAGCGTTACCGCTGACATGCTTGGACAACTAGCAATTGCTTTAGAAAAATTAGTTGATTCTGGTGCATGGTCTTCTGAAGATCAACTTCAGGTTCAGATTGCTGGCACCCTCAAGAACGACAAGTTTATTGTCATCAAACCCATTAAAGAAAAACTTATTTGTAATCCTAACCCTGAACTCAAACAACAACACCCTTATCAAGGAGAAAAACAATGAACGAAA
>Ga0129333_10002592_pt1 | contig 16880 bp, 15 predicted proteins | sample CPB6_08_DNA_FD_94474 | JGI IMG/M metagenome (GOLD analysis project Ga0129333, IMG submission 94474) | Freshwater to marine salinity gradient microbial communities from Chesapeake Bay, USA - CPBay_Sum_0.6_0.8_DNA | ecosystem: Environmental > Aquatic > Marine > Coastal | place: USA: Chesapeake...
CATCCCACTTCGGGTGCGGCAGACCGATGGCCGCAGCCTCCTGAACACCATTGCAACCCACCGCCTCGTTCTCGATCATGATCGAGGATATCCACTCGCCGCCTGACTTGATCACATCCTTGGCGCGGTCTGTGATGTGCATGTAGCCATAATCGTCGATTGTGGCGACGTCGCCGGTGTCAAACCAGCCGTCTGCATCAAAGGCTGCAGCCCCTTCGTCCTTGAAATAGCTGCGCGCCACGGCAGGCCCTTTGACCTTGAGCCGCCCGAAGGTCTGACCGTCATGCGGCAGGCTGTTGCCCTCATCGTCGGTGATCTTCATGTCGATCATGAAGGGCGGCCGCCCCTGCTTCAGCTTCAGCGACCACCACTCGTCCGGCGAAAGTCCGGCCGCACGGCGTGACATCACGGCAAGCGACCCGATCGGGCTCATCTCGGTCATGCCCCACGCGTGGATGACATCGGTGCCATAATTGTCGACGAACGCCTTCATGATCGCCTCGGGACAGGCCGATCCACCGATCACCACCCGCTTCAGGTGCGGCAGGCTCAACGCGTTATGCTGTTCGAGATGGCGAAGCAGCATGAGCCAGACGGTGGGCACGGCCGCCGCGAAACTGACTTGCCCCACATCCAGCATTTCATAGAGCGAGGCGCCATCGAGCTTGGAGCCCGGCAGCACCAGAGCCGCCCCGGAGAGCGGTGCCGAAAAGGCCAGTGACCAGGCATTTGCGTGGAACATCGGGACTACCGGCATCACCGTGTCGCGCGCCGACAGCGCCATGGCATCGCCAAGCGCGCACATCAGCCCGTGCAGTACATTGGAGCGGTGGGAATAGAGCACACCCTTGGGATTGCCCGTCGTGCCGCTCGTGTAGCAAAGGCCACAGGCGGTGTTCTCGTCCAGCTCAGGCCAGGCGTAGTCTTCGTCACCCCCGGCGAGGAGTGTCTCATAGCACAGCGGATTGCGCAGCGTTGTGGCGGCTGGCATGTGCGCTTCATCGGTCAGAATCACGAAGCCCCTCACGTGAGGCAGGCGGTCCTGCAATGCCTCGAACAGCGGCACGAAGCTGAGGTCGGTGAAGATCCACTGATCTCCGGCGTGATTGATGATGTAGCTGAGCTGGCTTTCGAAAAGCCGCGGATTCAGCGTATGAACGATTGCGCCGAGGCCCATCAGCCCATACCAGATTTCCAGATGCCGCGCGGTGTTCCACGCCATGGTGGCAATGACCGAGCCGAGCCCGAGCCCCAGCTGTCGCTCCGCTGCTGAAGCAAGCGCACGGGCCCTGCGGTTCAATGTTGCATAGTCGCTGCGCACCAGTGGGCCCTCGACAGAACGCGAGAGAATGGGCGTCGTCGCGTGCCAGCGTGCGGCATGATCGAGCACGCGATGCACGAGCAGCGGGAAATCCTGCATCAGGCCCTGCATGACGTTCAGCCCCGGGGATCGATCGGCGTGATCGGTCCGATCGCCAGTGCATCCTCGATGAAGCGCGCGCCGGCCAGAAGCCGCGCCTCGCCGCGGCAAGGCGCCACGATCTGAAGGCCCACGGGCAAATTCTCCGCTGTGAACCCGCAGGGAATCGATATCGCGGGGCAGGCACACAGCGTGATTGCATGCACGATCATGAGCCAGTCGACATAGGTTTCAAATGAGACCCCCTCGCAGGCCGTAACATAGCGCTGCTCTGCCGGGAATGGCGGCACAATGGTGGTGGGGCAAAGAAGCAGATCATAGGTCTCGAAGAATTGCTGCATGCGGCGGAACATCTCGCCGCGCTGCGCCTCGGCGCAGGCGATGTCCTGCCCGGTGAGCGCCAGTCCCTTCTCGATGTTCCAGACGACCTCGGGCTTGAGAAGATCAGGGTGCTGATCAAGCAGCGGCTTCATGTTGGCGTAGCCAAGCGCCCGCAGCGTCTGTGCGCAGGCCCTGGCATCGGGAAGTTCCGGGTGTGCCTCCTCGACGATGACACCGTGGGCCTCGAGCTTCGCGGCAGCCGCCAGGACACACTCGGCCACCCGCCGGTCAACGGGCGGCAGGCCGAGATCACGCGACACCGCAACCCGCTTCGGCCGCCAGCCCCCCTGCGCCGCCGCCAGATAGGATGTGCCATCCAGAGGCAGCGACAGCGGATCGGCAGCCTCTTCGCCAACCATGGCATCGAGGAACAGTGCCAGATCCGTCACGTTGCGCGCCATGGGTCCCTCCACGCCGAGCGTCGAATCGATCTTGGCTCCGACCGAGGCCGCGACCCGGCCGGGCGATGGCCTGAGACCGGTGACTCCGCAGAAACTCGCCGGGTTGCGAAGCGATCCCCCCAGATCCGACCCATGCGCCACCCATGCCATGCCCGTGGCGAGAGCCACCGCCGCGCCGCCTGAAGAGCCTGCCGCCGAGAGCGCCCTGTTCCACGGATTGCGCGTCAGGCCAAAGACCTCGTTGAAGGTATGCGCCCCGGCCCCGAATTCCGGCGTGTTCGACATGGCATAGACAATTCCGCCATTGGCTTCGAGATGGCGCACCAGTATGTCCGAATTCTCAGCCACCCGGTCCCTGAAGATGGGCGAGCCCTGGGTGCAGCGCACACCTGCGACGTCAATGAGGTCCTTGATCGGCACCGGCAGACCGGCCAGCAGTCCCCGCTGGGCAGGGGGCCGTTCCATCAGTTTCCGGGCATGGTTGCGGGCGCGCTCGAAACACAGCGTCGGCAGTGCGTTGACGCTGCCATTCACCGCCCCGATGCGCCGCTCCAGTGCATCGAGACAGTCCAGCGGGGTAATGGTCCCGGCCTTCAGCCCGGCCACGATGTCGAGGGCTGTCATCCGGATCAGTTCTGTCATCGGGGCCTCCTGCCACCAGCCAAGGTATGAAATCCGTTTGCCGCCAGCCCGTCAACCGGCGTAAAAGCCGGTCATTATGTTTCCAGGGAGATCATCATGAACGCACCGGTTGCAGCCCCAGGCATGAACAAGCAGTGGGTGGAACGCCGCGCCAAGGCCGTCTCGCGCGGCATCAGCGCCGGCGCGCCGGTCATCGCTGCGCGCGCCGAGAACTCCGAGATCTGGGACGTCGAGGGCAACCGCTACATCGACTTCGGCGGCGGCATCGCGGTCGTCAACACCGGCCACCGCCACCCGGCCGTCATGAAGCGTGTCTATGAGCAACTCGAAGCGTTCACCCACACCTGCGCCATGGTCATGCCCTATGCGCCCTTCATCGAGGTGTGCGAACGACTCAACGCAATTGCTCCGATCTCGGGCGAGAAGAAGTCCGCCCTTGTCACCACCGGTGCCGAGGCAGTCGAGAACGCCATCAAGTTCGCCCGCGCCTACACCGGCCGATCGGATGTGATCGCCTTCCACGGCGGCTTCCACGGCCGCACGCTGCTCGGCATGTCGCTCACCGGAAAGGTCGTGCCCTACAAGGTGAAGTTCGGGCCCATGGCGCCGGGCATCTGGCATGTGCCCTTCCCCGTCGCCCACAAGGGGGTGACCGTGGAGGATTCGATCCACGCCATCGAATGGCTGTTCAAGTCTGATGTCGAGCCTTCGCGCGTCGCCGCCATAATCATAGAGCCCGTGCAGGGCGAGGGTGGCTTCTATATCGCGCCCAAGGAACTGATGGTGCGGCTGCGCAAGCTGTGCGATGACCACGGCATCCTGCTGATTGCCGACGAGATACAATCCGGTTTTGGTCGCACCGGAAAGTTCTTTGCCATGGAGCATTATGGTGTCGAGCCCGACCTCATGACGGCGGCAAAATCGCTGGCCGGGGGTTTCCCGCTCGCGGCAGTCGTGGGCCGCGCCAAGATCATGGACGCGCCTGAGCCCGGCGGCATCGGCGGCACCTATGCCGGCAACCCCATCGCCTGCGCCGCAGCACTGGGCGTATTCGACGCCTTCGCCCAGGAAGACCTGCTCGACAAGGCGGAAAAGCAGGGCAAGATGATCATGGAGCGCCTCACGGCGATCAAGGCGAAGGGCAAGGGCATGCCGATCGGCGACGTCCGCGGGCTGGGTGCCATGTGCGCCTTTGAACTCGTCACCAAGCATGGCGGCAATGACCCCGACGCGGCGGGCGCCAAGGCGCTGGCCGCCAAGTGCCTCGAGCGTGGCCTCCTCATTCTCACCTGCGGCGTCTATTCCGACACGGTGCGCATGCTGACCCCGCTCACCGCCTCGGAGATGGTGATCAAGGAAGGCCTCGACATTCTCGAGAGCGCGCTGCTCGGCAATTGAGGCCAGGCCAGCCACCCAATCCCGCCTGTTCAGACGGGGGCATTGGCGGTATAGTCCTCCCCAACAGGAGGAACCGGAAATGCCCTTGTCCAACATGGCCGTCCGTGACATCGAGACGGTAATCCACCCCTATACCAACCTCGCCCGCCATCGCGAGGTGGGGCCTCTCATCCTCAACGAGGGCCGCGGCATCTATCTCTTTGATGATCACGGCAAGCGCTATATCGAAGGCATGGCGGGGCTGTGGTGCACTGCCTTGGGCTATGGCAACCGCGAGATTGCCGAGGCCGGTGCCGAGGCGTTGCGGAAGATCTCCTTTACCCACTCCTTCAGCGGCAAGTCGCATGACGGCGTCATCGCGCTTTCCGAGAAGATCAAGGAGATAGCCCCCTGCCCAGCCTCCAAGGTGCTGTTCGGCTCCTCGGGCTCGGAAGCCAACGACATGCAGATCAAGTTGTCGTGGTACTACAACAACGCCCGCGGAAAGCGCGAGAAGAAGAAGATCATCAGCCGGATGCGCGCCTATCACGGCGTCACCATCGCCTCCGCCTCGCTCACCGGTCTTCCCTGGGTGCACAATGATTTCGACCTGCCGATTGCCAATGTGCTGCACACCTCATGCCCGCATCATTACCGATTCGGCCGCGATGGCGAGACGGAAGCCGAGTTTGCACAGCGCATGGCGGATGATCTCGAACAGCTGATCCTGAAGGAGGGGCCGGACACCATTGCCGCCTTCATCGGCGAGCCGCTGATGGGCGCGGGCGGCGTGCTCCTTCCGCCGGAGGGCTACTGGCAAAAGGTGAATGCAATCCTCGCCAGGTACGACATCCGTTTCATCGCCGATGAGGTGATCTGTGGATTTGGCCGCACCGGCAACTGGTTCGGTTCCACGACCTTCGGCATGACTCCGCAGTCGATCACCATGGCCAAGGCCATCACCTCGGCCTATTTCCCGCTCTCGGCGCTCACCATTGAAGAAGACCTCTATCAGGCCATGCTCGATGAGAGCCGCAAGCTCGGCACTTTCGGCCATGGCTACACCTACACCGCGCACCCCGTAGGCTGCGCCATCTCGCTCAAGACCATCGAGATCTACGAGCGTGAAAAGATCATGGAACATGCCGCCAAGATGAGCCCGGTATTCCAGTCACGGCTCCAGAAACTGGCCGATCATCCACTGGTTGGCGAGGCGCGTGGAGTCGGCCTCATCGGCGCAGTGGAACTTGTCGCTGACAAGGCAACGAGGCGCCCCTTCGACGCCAAGAAGATGGTGGGCGCGAACACCGTCAACACCCTGCAGGAGCGTGGCCTCATCGTCCGCAATATCCAGGATTCAGTTGCACTCTGCCCGCCGCTCATCATCACCACCGACGAGATCCACGAGATGTTTGACATCTTCGAGAGCGGCCTCGATGCCATGGAAGCCTGGGCCCGCAAGGAAAACGCGAGGGCCGCATGACCATTGCTGATGAAGCAGGGCTCCGGGCGAGATTCGGCGAGGTTCACCCCCTCGCCATTGCCAAGACCCGCCCTGCTCTTGACCAGTATTCGCGGCAATTCATTGCCCTCTCGCCATTTCTGGTGATCTCGACGGCAGATGCGTCGGGACGTGCAGATCTCTCTCCGCGCGGCGATCCGCCGGGGTTCGTCCATGTCATCGACGACTCCACCATCCTGATCCCCGACCGACCGGGCAACAACCGGCTGGACACGATGTCCAATATCGTGGCCAACCCCAATGTCGGCTGCCTGTTCTTCATCCCCGGCTTCGAGGACACGCTTCGGCTGAACGGCAGGGCGCGGATCACCGAAGATGCGGCGCTGCTCCGCCATTGCATTGTGAATGGCAAGCCGCCGAAAGTCGGCATCCTGCTCTCGGTGGAAGAAGTGTTCATGCACTGCGCCAAGGCGCTGAAGCGTTCGAAGCTATGGCAGCCGGACTACAGGCAGGACCGCGCGCAGCTGCCCTCGATCGCCCGCATCATCCTCGCCCAGACCTGCGAGACAGGCGTTGACGAAGCAGACGCCAGACAGGCCGACGAGAGCGTCGAAGGCGACTACAAGACCGGCCTCTATTGATCGAGGTCAAGGACCGACTGAACTTCGCGGCTAGTGTCGGGAGTCATGGACACCCGTCTCATCCCCTTCGCCACGCAGGACGTGCCGCGCTACACCAGTTATCCGACAGCCGTGCAGTTCGACACCACCTTTCCCGGCACGACGGCCGACCAGTGGCTCACCTCACTGCCACCTGAGGCAACTCTCTCGGTCTATGTCCACATTCCCTTCTGCCGCCAGCTCTGCTGGTACTGCGGCTGCCACACGTCGGTACCCAACGGCTATGACCGCGCCGCACGCTATGTGGAATTTCTTGTGCGCGATATCCGGCGCTCCGCCGAGCTGTTCAACGGCCGCAGGGGCCGGGTGACCCACCTTCATTTTGGCGGCGGAACGCCGACCTATCTGGATGATTTCCATATCGCCGAGATCGTCGAAGCCATCGATACAGGCTTTGGCCTCGCGCCCGGGGGCGAACTGGCGCTCGAGTCAGACCCGCGAACGCTCACACGCGAACGCGCCCATGCCCTTGCCGGAATGGGCTTCAACCGCATCAGTTTCGGGGTTCAGGATTTCGCGACACCCGTGCAGATGAAAATCAACCGGCTTCAGACCTACGGCCTTGTGGCCGCCGCCACCGAATTCCTGCGCGCCGCAGGTTTCACTTCAGTGAACTTCGACCTCATGTACGGCCTTCCCGGTCAGACGGACGACAGTGTTGCGAGGACCGCCCGCCAGGCGGCGGGGCTGACGCCCGAGCGCATCTCGGTCTTCGGCTATGCCCATGTGCCGTGGTTCAAGAAGCATCAGAGGATGATCAACGAGGCTGATCTTCCCGGCGTCCACGCGCGCTATGCGCAGGCCACCATCATCGAGGCCGAACTCAATAGCCATGGCTATGCCTCGATCGGGCTCGACCACTTTGCGCTGGAACACGACGAACTGACGGGGGCGGCGCGTAGCGGCGCCATGCGCCGCAATTTCCAGGGCTATACCACAGACGTGTCTGATGCGCTGCTGGCCTTCGGCTCATCTGCAATTGGGGAGTTTCCGGAAGGCTTCGTGCAGTCGGCGCGCGACACGCTGGACTGGTCGCAGCGCATCGACCGTAGCGAAAGCCCTGTGACGCGCGGCCTCGCCACCTCGCCCGAGGATCGGATGCGCGCCGAAGTCATCGAACGCCTGATGTGCGACCTCACCGTCGATCCTGTCGCAATTGCGCTACGCCACGGCTTCGATGCCTCCGTCTTCGGAGACATCAGTGAGCGGCTCTCTCCAGCGCTCGCCGGTGGCATTGCCGAAATGCAGGGGTCGCGCATCACCGTTCTACCCGGCCACCGCCTGTTCCTGCGCACCGTCGCAGCGGCTTTCGACACCCAATTCATGGTCGCTCCCAACCGCCACTCCAAGGCGGTCTAGAGGCCCGCCAGCGCCTGCTCCAGATCTGCTGCGAGATCATCGACATGCTCGATGCCGATGGAGAAGCGCACCAGATTGTCCGGCACCGGACTTTCCGGTCCCTCCACCGCCTTGCGGTGCTCGGCGAGGCTTTCGACACCGCCCAGCGAGGTGGCGGGCACGATCACCCGCAGCGACGTGCACAGTCGTTGTGCATCTGCGAATCCACCCCGTACCAGCAGCGACATCATGCCCCCGAAGCCATCACGCATCTGGCGGGCGGCGACGGCATGGCCGCGATGGCTGGCCAGGCCGGGATAGAGCACCCGCTCCAGCTTTGGATGCATCTCGAAGTGACGGGCAAGTGCCAGCGCATTGGCCGAAGCCTGCCGGTACCGCAGGAAAAGGGTGCGCAGCCCGCGCATCAGAAGATAGCAATCGAAGGGCGCCAGAGGTGCTTGCGACTTGGTTCGCAGCAGTTGCAATTCCGCCCAGCGCGTATCTTCCGTGGCAGTTACCAAGGCGCCGGCCAGAACATCGGAATGGCCATTCAGATATTTTGTGGCGGAGTGAAACACGATGTCGGCCCCGAGGCTCAGCGGTTGCGTCGTCACGGCAGCCGTAGCGGTTGCATCGACCGCGAGGATGGCACCTGCCGCATGCGCGGCGCTGGCTGCCGCCGCGATGTCGATCACATCCCAGGTCGGGTTGAGCGGGGTTTCGATCCACACGACATCGGTTTCACCAGGCCGGAGTGCCGCTTCAAGCGCGCCAGGCGTGGCGGCATCGAACAGCGTGAGGCGGATGCGACCCAGCCTTTCAAGCCGCTTCAGCCAGTCGCGCGTACCGTAATACATGACATCGGGGGCTATCACATGGCCACCCTGTGGCACCGTCTCGAACACCGTCGTCAGCGCCGCCATGCCGGAGGGAAACAGCAGTGCGGCCCGCCCGCGCTCGAGGGCGGCGATTGCCTCTTCAGCCTGCCACAGTGTGGGATTGCCGTTGCGGACATAGTTTTCCCTGAGCTTCGGGCGATAGTCAGCGTCGCGCGCGTAGGTCGTGGCGAGATAGAGCGGCGGCGTCACCGCGCCGGTCGCGGCATCTACAGCCTTCAGGGCATGCGCGGCGAGCGTCTCGGGCCGCAGGCCCTTGTCAGACATGCTGTCCGCCGTTGATATGCAGCTCGGCGCCGTTCACATAGCTTGAACTGTCCGTACACAGAAAATAGATCGCCTTGGCCACTTCCTCCGGCTGCCCGAGGCGTCGCTGCGGAATCTGCGCCACCAGCTTTTCGGTTCCGGGCGACAGGATCGAGGTTTCGATCTCACCAGGCGAAATTGCGTTCACCCGGACGCCATGCGGGCCGAAGTCCCCCGCCATTTCGCGCGTCAGCGCGGCCAGCGCCGCCTTGGATGTGGAATAGGCCGCGCCTGCGAAGGGATGCATGCGCGAGCCCGCGATCGAGGTCACATTGACGACCGCGCCCTTGGCCGCCACCAGCTCATCCATGAGGCCGCGTGCCAGCATGATGGGAGCGAAGAAATTGATCTGGAACACCCTCTTCCAGTCGTCTTCCGACGTTTCGATGGTGTTGAGCCGCGCGCCGCCTGGCTTCTTGGGGCTGATCGCCGCATTGTTGACCAGCGCATGCAGCCTGGAACCCTGTGCCTTGAGCCGCTGTTTCATCTGGGCGATCGCAGCGTGAGTGTCGGTCGAGGAGGCGAGATCGACCACAATGTGGTCGTCCGGGCCCGCGTCCCACGGGCAGTCATCGGGGAAGGGCTGACGCGAACAGGTGATCACCCGCCATCCGGCGGTTGAAAAGCGTTTCACGGTGGCATGGCCGATGCCGCGCGATGCGCCGGTAAGGATGAGCGTCTTGCGCTCGGACTCAGGTGTCGTGTTCATGGATAGAGCCTCGCCTTGGTCCAGCCGCTGTCATCATCCGGGCGGCGAAAAACCACCCGGTCATGAAGCCGGAAGGGCCGGTCATGCCAGAATTCGATGGAGCGCGGGCGGATGCGGAAGCCCGACCAGTGGGGCGGACGGGGCACTTCGCCGATTGCATATTTTGCAGTGGTGAGTGCCACCGCTGTTTCCAGTGCGAAGCGGCTTTCCAGCGGTCGTGATTGCTGCGACGCCCAAGCCCCGATGCGACTGTCGCGCGGACGGGACGCGAAATAGCCATCGGCCTCCGCCTTTGAGACTTCCTCGACGGGGCCCCGTACCCTGACCTGCCTGCGCAGCGACTTCCAGTGGAAGCACAGCGCCGCCTTCATGGTGCCGAGGATCTCCTGACCCTTCTGGCTTTCGAAATTTGTGTAGAACACGAAGCCGCGCTCATCGAAACCCTTGAGCAGCACCATGCGGACGTTGGGGAGCCCCTCCTCATCCACGGTCGCCAGCGCCATGGCATTGGGGTCATTGGGCTCGGAGGCCTCGGCTTCCTTCAGCCATTCGCCAAACAGGCCAAAGGGGTCGGTGCGCTCGGTGAATCCCGCCGCGGCGGTCAGCTTGGAAATGTCGGATAAGACCATGTGCTCTGCCAGGGGGCGTCGTCGCCCGGATTGCTCGGAATGAGGCTGCTTATGCCACCCGTATCCCTTACGGATCAAGCATAGGCACAGACCAGCCGCCACGGGCCGCGCGGGCGGTCCCGGCGTCTTTCCTGTGGACCTCGTACCGGACTTGTGCAAAGTAACCCAGTGAACGGTTTGATTTCGGACAAATAATCATGAGCGATAACAAAGGGTTGATGGCTGGCAAACGTGGCCTCATCATGGGCGTTGCCAACAATCGGTCCATCGCCTGGGGCATCGCCAAATCCTGCGCCCAGCAGGGAGCCGAACTGGCCTTCACCTATCAGGGCGAAGCGCTCAAGAAGCGTGTGGAGCCGCTCGCCGCCGAGCTGGGCTCCAGGATCGTCACACCTTGCGATGTCACCGACATGGCCTCCGTGGACGCGACCTTCGCCACCATCGCCGAGACCTGGGGATCACTCGATTTCCTTGTCCACGCCATCGCCTTCTCCGACAAGGACGAACTCACGGGCCGCTATGTTGATACGACGCCCGACAATTTCACCAAGACCATGTTCATCAGCGTCTATTCCTTCACGGCAGTCGCCCAGCGTGCCGAAAAGCTGATGATCAATGGTGGCTCGCTTCTGACGCTGACCTACTACGGTGCCGAAAAATGGATGCCGCATTACAACGTCATGGGCGTTGCCAAGGCAGGCCTTGAAGCTTCCGTGCGCTACATGGCGGCTGACCTCGGCCCCAAGGCGATACGCGTCAACGCCATCTCGGCGGGCCCCATCAAGACACTGGCCGCGTCCGGGATCGGTGACTTCCGCTACATTCTGCGCTGGAATGAATACAACTCGCCTCTTCGCCGCACGGTCACCATCGACGAAGTGGGCGACTCGGGCCTCTACCTTCTGTCGGATCTGGGCCGTGGTGTCACCGGCGAGATCCTGCATGTCGATGCCGGTTACCATATCGTCGGCATGAAGAATCCCGACGCTCCGGACATCACCGTCAATGGCAATGGCGAATAGGTCCCGAGGGCCGCAGTAGCACCCATGTCGCACAACAGCTTCGGCCACCTCTTCCGTGTCACCACCTTCGGCGAGAGCCATGGCCCAGCCATTGGCTGCGTGGTCGATGGCTGCCCGCCGCGACTCCCGCTAACCGCCGCGGAGATCCAGACCTATCTCGACAAGCGTCGCCCCGGCCAGTCGCGCTTCACCACCCAGCGTCAGGAACCGGACACTGTGCGCATCATGTCGGGCGTGTTCGAGGACGAGCGCACCGGCGGTCCCGTGACCACCGGCACGCCGATCATGCTGATGATCGAGAACGTCGACCAGCGCTCAAAGGACTACGCCGACATCCGCGACAAGTTCCGCCCTGGCCACGCCGACTACACCTATCAGGCCAAATACGGAATTCGCGATTACAAGGGTGGCGGGCGTTCCTCGGCGCGCGAGACGGCAGCGCGCGTCGCCGCAGGCGCCGTCGCGCGCAAGATCATTCCCGACGTCACCATCCGCGGCGCCCTGATCCAGATGGGCCCGCACCGGATCGACCGCTCGCGCTGGGACTGGGCGGAGGTTGACCGCAACCCGTTCTTTGCGCCCGATGCCAAGGCAGCCGATGGCTTTGCCGACTATCTTGATGGTGTACGCAAGGCAGGCTCGTCAGCAGGTGCCGTCATCGAAGTGGTGGCCAGCGGCGTTCCTGTCGGCTGGGGCGCACCCCTCTACGGAAAGCTCGACCAGGACCTGGCCGCTGCCATGATGAGCATCAATGCCGTGAAAGGTGTCGAGATCGGTACGGGCTTCGAGGCTGCGGCCCTGACGGGCGAGCAGAATGCCGATGAAATGCGCATCCGGGACGGCAAGCCGGAGTTTCTCTCCAACCATGCCGGCGGCATCCTGGGCGGCATCTCGACCGGCCAGGACATCGTGGTGCGCTTTGCGGTGAAGCCAACCTCCTCGATCCTAAGTCCACGCCAGACCATCACCGCCGGGGGAGCCGAAACCGACATCCTCACCAAGGGCCGCCATGACCCTTGCGTTGGCATCCGCGCCGTGCCGGTGGGCGAGGCGATGATGGCGATGGTGCTGGCTGATCATTTCCTGCGCCACCGCGCGCAGATGGGCGAATAGTCTCAGTCTGGCTGTTTTTGCGCTACGATCAGGAATTCGCGGTTGCCGTCGCCACCGGCAACAGGAGACTCCGCGACACCCAGGACGCGCCAGCCCTCAGCCGCGAGGAAATGCCTGATTTCGGCGCAGACGCGCGCATGCTCGGCCGGATCGCTCACGATGCCACCCTTGCCCAGGGCCGCGCGGCCTGCCTCGAACTGCGGCTTGATCAGCGCCACCAGATCAGCCCCCTCCTCCGCCAGAGACAGTGCCGGAGGCAGCGCCAGTTTCAGCGAGATGAAGCTCACGTCACACACGATCATGTCGACGGGGCCCGGCAGATGCGCCCGGTTCAGATCACGTGCATTGAGACCCTCGATCGACGTGATGCGGGAGTCGCTGAGCTGCATCTGCCCATGGCCGACATCGACCGCCGTCACATGCGCGGCGCCTTCTGCGATCAACACCTGCGTGAAGCCGCCGGTCGATGCACCGATGTCGAGGCAGCGGCGGCCCTTCACCCTTATCCCGAACAGGTCAAGCCCGTGCTTGAGCTTGAGACCGGCACGCGAGACATAGGCCTGGGCCTCGTCGTTCACGATGAGCTGGCTGTCAGCACTGACCGCTTGTGCGGGTTTGCGCGCCACCACGCCGTCGACGTGCACCACGCCGCGCAGCACCGCATCGCGGGCTCGGGCACGCGACGGGTAGAGCCCGCGCGCCGCCAGCGCTTCATCGAGCCTTTGTCTATCCGGCATCCAGCGGTTCGGTTCCGGCGGGCGTACCGTCCGGCTTCAGGGTGATCTTCTCGATCCGCGCCTCGGCGGCCTTGAGAAGCTTTTCGCAATGCGTCTTGAGCGCCTCGCCGCGCTCATAGATGGCGATCGACTGTTCGAGATCGACCTTGCCGGATTCGAGCCGTGTCACGATCTGTTCGAGTTCCGCCAGCGCCTTCTCGAAGGGAAGGCTCGCGATGTCGGCATGGTTTGTCATCAGATATCGTCCTCGTTCTCATCAGTCATCGCATCCTGCTCATCGGCATTGCCACGCATCAAGGCTTGCACATGGATGCCTGTCGAGGCGGCCAGGCCCTGAAGGTCATAGCCGCCCTCCAGCACCGACACGATGCGTCCGCCGCAATGGATTTCCGCAGCCTCCATCAGCTTCAGCGTCACCCACGCAAAATCTTCCTCCGTCAGCTCGAGGCTGCCCAGAGGATCGCGGTGATGGGCATCGAAACCCGCCGAAATGACGAGGAGATCGGGCGCGAAGGCGTCGAGTGCGGGCAGGATCACGGAATTCATCGCCTCGCGGAACTGCTCGCCGCCGTCACCGGCCCGCAGCGGCGCGTTGAAGATGTTTCCGACGCCGGTTTCCTGAACGGCCCCGGTGCCAGGATAGAGCGGCATCTGGTGGGTGGAGCCGTAGAACAGATCGGCGTCCGACCAGAAGATGTCCTGCGTGCCATTGCCATGATGCACGTCGAAATCGATCACCGCCACGCGCTCCGCGCCATGGCGCCGGCGGGCATATTGTGCGGCAATGGCTGCCTGGTTGAACAGGCAGAAGCCCATGGCGCGGCGTGTCTCTGCATGATGCCCGGGTGGCCGCAGCGCACAGAAGGCATTGTCCGCCTCTCCCGTAAAAACCGCATCGACCGCCGCCGTCGCCGCACCCACGGCGCGCAGGGCGGCCTCGAGAGAACCGGGCGACATGACGGTGTCGGGGTCGAGATACTCGATGCCCTCGCTGGGCGCCATGGCGCGCACCCGCTCGAGATGCTCAGCGGCATGGGCGTGGAGAATGTCCTCGTCGCGGCCCAGTGGCGCTTCACGGCGCAGGAGATCGCCGAACAGCGGCCCCGACAGGATGCGTTCGACCGCCCGGATGCGGTCGACGCGCTCCGGGTGGCCCTCGGGCGTCACGTGGCGGGCACAGGCCGGATGGGTGAACAGCAGAGTCGTCATGGCACGCTTCTATCCGCTTCGCGCCGGGACTGCTATAGGAGCCAGCATGAGCGCCACCCCGCAAGACATCGCCGCCGCCGCCGAGGCTTTGCGCCGGGGCGAACTGGTCGCCTTCCCGACAGAGACCGTCTACGGGCTGGGGGCGGATGCAGGCAATGATCAGGCGGTGGCCCGCGTTTATGCCGCCAAGGGCCGGCCCGCCTTCAACCCCTTGATTGCCCATGTGCCAAGTGCAGCCGCCGCGTTCAGACTGGGCGAATTCAGCCCCGAAGCCCAGGCGCTGGCCGAGACCTTCTGGCCCGGCCCGCTGAGCCTGGTGGTGCCCCGCGCAACGGGCTGTCCGGTGTCGCTTCTGGCCAGCTCCGGGCTCGACAGCATCGCAATCCGCGTTCCCGCCCATCCGGTCGCGCTGGCGCTGCTCGAGGCCGCAGGACGGCCGGTGGTGGCGCCCAGCGCCAATCCCTCCGGCCGCATCAGTCCGACCACGGCCGAACATGTACGCCGCCACCTCAAAGACAAGGTCGCGGTCGTGCTCGATGGCGGGCGCTGCCGGGTCGGCGTCGAATCGAGTGTGGTGAGCCTTCTGGCCGATGGACCCAGGCTGATTCGCCATGGTGGCGTTCCAAGAACGGATATCGAAAGGTGTCTCGGCCATGCCATCCTGGTTGAAACGCACGCGGCGCGTCCGCATGCACCGGGCCAACTCCTCAGCCACTACGCCCCCCATGCGGAACTTCGCCTTAACGCCGAGGCGCCGCGGCAGGGCGAAGCCTATCTTGGCTTCGGCCCGCTCCATGCCCGTGGACCCTGGACGCTCTCGGCCTCCGGTGATCTCGTGGAGGCCGCCGCCAATCTCTTCCGCCTGCTGCATGAAATCGATGCGACGGGTATCTCCGGTATCGCCGTCGCGCCCGTGCCGCATCATGGGCTGGGCGAGGCGATCAACGACCGCCTGCAGCGCGCCGCAGCACCACGGGGGATGGCATGATCCCCGCACAGTCGACGCTGGACCGTCTGGCTGCCGTTGTTGGCGAGGCCAACGCCATTCGCGATCCAGCCCGAATGGACGCCTACATGCGCGAGTGGCGGCAGATCTGGGTGGGCCGGTCACCGCTGGTGCTGCGTCCCTCATGTACGGAAGACGTCTCCCGCATTCTCGCCATTGCCAGCGAGACGCGGACGGTCATCGTGCCGCAATCCGGCAACACCGGGCTGTGTGGCGGACAGATCGCAACGGATGAGGGCAGTGAAGTCGTGCTCTCGCTCGATCGCATGAGCCGCATTCTCGATGTCGATCCCGCCGACAACACCATCACGGTGGAGGCCGGCGCGATCCTCAAATCCGTGCAGGAGGCCGCCGATGCCGTCGACCGCCTCTTCCCCCTGAGCCTCGCCTCGGAGGGATCCTGCCGCATCGGCGGCAATCTTTCCACCAATGCAGGCGGGCTCAATGTGATTGCCTATGGCAATGCGCGCGATCTCTGCCTCGGCCTCGAGGTGGTGCTGGCCGATGGTCGGGTGTGGAATGGGCTCCGCCGCCTCAGGAAGGACAATACAGGCTACGACCTGCGTGACCTGTTCATCGGCGCGGAAGGAACGCTGGGCATCATCACCGCCGCCGTGCTGAAGCTCTTTCCCCGGCCAAGGAGCCGCGAGACGGCCTTCATCGCCGTGACCTCACCGCAGGCGGCCGTCGATCTCCTGTCGCTCATGAAGGACAGGAGCGGCAACCGCATCGTGGGCTTCGAACTGATCGCCGCCATTGCCCTGGATTTCGCCGTCCGCCACGCATCGGTCCGTCGTCCTCTGGATGCTGCACCCTGGTATGTGCTGGCCGAGCTTGCTGATCCCGTGCCGGGCGCGATGACCGAGATCCTGGAGAATGGCATGGCGCGCGGGCTTGTGAGCGATGCCACACTCGCCCAGTCCGAAGGCCAGCGTGCCGAATTCTGGGCAGCACGCGAACTGATCTCGGACTCCCAGAAGCCCGAGGGTGGATCGATCAAGCACGATGTCTCCGTTCCGGTCTCGAAGGTGCCCGCCTTTCTTGCCGCCGCTGATGCCGCCGTCGAGCGTCTCATGCCCGGCGCGCGCTTCGTGAGCTTCGGCCATCTCGGCGACGGCAACATCCACTACAACATCTCGCAGCCCCTCGGCATGGACAGGGAAACGTTTCTGGCTAGCTGGAACGAGGTCAATGATGTGGTCTTCGACGTGGTGGCGTGCTTTGAGGGCTCGATCAGCGCTGAGCACGGCATTGGGCGCCTCAAGGCCTTTCGCATGCCGGCGATCAAGAGCGCGGTCGAACTGGACCTGATGCGGCAGATGAAGACGACGCTCGATCCCTTGAACATCCTCAATCCGGGACGGGTGCTGCCTCTCTGACGCTACCCTACAGCAACTCCATCTGTCCGGCACCACCGGGGCGCCTGACGTCCGGTACGGTCCGGCCGCGCGCGATCACGGTGGGCGTCACGCTGAAGCTGCCATCAGGCGCGGGCCTGATGAGCTTTACTGCGTCATCCACTTCCCCGGTGAGCCAGGTCTCATAGTCCGCC
>Ga0129333_10002593_pt1 | contig 16876 bp, 15 predicted proteins | sample CPB6_08_DNA_FD_94474 | JGI IMG/M metagenome (GOLD analysis project Ga0129333, IMG submission 94474) | Freshwater to marine salinity gradient microbial communities from Chesapeake Bay, USA - CPBay_Sum_0.6_0.8_DNA | ecosystem: Environmental > Aquatic > Marine > Coastal | place: USA: Chesapeake...
CCCAGGGCCGCGAGCGGTTCCGGCCGGCAGAGCTCCAGCAGCACCGCTCCCGGTCCCACCGGTGCCAACTGGCCCGGATCGCCCACCAGCAGCAGCTGGGCCTGCTCCGGCAGGGCCTCCAGCAGCGCTGCCATCAGCGGCAGATCCACCATCGATACCTCATCCACCACCAGCAGATCGAGATCCAGCGGCCGGCGGGCGTCGCGGCGGAAGCCCTCGCCATCGCCGCGGGCCTCCAGCAGGCGGTGCAGCGTCGAGCAGGGCAGGCTCCCCAGCTGCTCGGCCAGCTGTGGTTCCAGGACAGCGGCACCCGCGGCCACTGCTGCGGCAAGGCGGCCGGCCGCCTTGCCGGTGGGGGCGCTCAGCTGCAGGCGCAGCTGGGGCTGCAGCCGCAGGGCGGCTGCGAGCATCTGCACCACGGTGGAGGTCTTGCCGGTGCCCGGCCCACCGCTGAGCAGCACCAGCCGCTGGCTGAGCAGGGCGCTCACCGCCCGGCACTGCTGATGGTCCAGGCCGGCGGCGGCGGCCCGCTGGCGGGCCTCGTTCAGCACCGCGGCAGCGATGGCGGGCTGCTGCGCCATCTGGCCACGGGCAATCAGGGCGTCGCGGCATTGGCAAAGCTGGTGGTGCCAGCGGCGCCAGCGCAGCCAGCGGCCGTCCTGCACCAGCGGTGCTTCGGGTTGCGCCGCCAGGGCGTCAGCCTGGACCAGCCAGCCGCAGTGCTGCAGGGTCTGCAGATGGTCCGCCGGCCAGCTGGGACGTGTCGCCCCCTCGGTTCCGCCGCTCAGGTTCAGTCCGGCCGCGATCTCAACGGGTTCCGGACCCTCCAGATCCAGGGCCAGCTCCCCACGCTCCAGGGCCGCGGCCAGCGCGGTGATCAGCGGCCCCGCCGCCGCGACGTCGTCAGGGTGCGCCGGCAGCAGCCGACTCAGGCTGTCGAGCAGTGCCAGGGCGAGGACACTCATGGCTGGCCCTCCCGCAGCAGCGCATCCAGCGCAAGCAGCCGCGGCACGGGGGCCCGCTCCACCAGCACCCCCGGCACGGCACCACCGGCGTTCCTGGCGCCGGCGGCGACCGGACCTGGCACACCGCGCACGAAGATGTAGGCGTAGCCGCCCAGATCTCGCTCCGGGTCATAGCCCGGCAGGCGCCAGCGCAGGTAGCGGTGCAGGGCCACCAGGTACAGGTGTGCCTGCAGGGGGTAGTGGTTGGTGAGCATCAACCCCTCCATCGCGGCCTCGCTGTAGTCGGCCGGGCCGCAGCGGATCACCTCGCCGCGGCTATCGCGTTGCCCCAGCCAGTTGCTCTTCCAGTCGGCCACCCACCAGCGCCCCTCGCTGCGGAACACCAGATCGATTGAGCCGGTGAGGAATCCGCGGCTGGCCACGTTCAGCCCCTGCAGCTGCCGGCCGTAGGCCGCCCCGAAGCGGCCCTGCGGATGGCGCTCGAACACCGCCGCCAGGCCGCTGCCGCGCACCAGCCGGCCCTCCTGCACCGCCAGGGGCAGATCGAAGTTCAGCTCATTCAGCCAGCTGCCTGGTTCCAGGTCGGCCAGACGACCATCCCCCAGGGCGCCGCCGAGGGGGCTGAGCACGAGTTGCCGCAGCCCCGCCAGCACGTCGTCCACCAGCTCCACCGCCAGAGCGGCCCGCTCCAGCTCCCGCAGCACCACGGCCCGGACTCCCTCCAGCTCCTCAGCCGCCGCCAGGGTCGGGTAATCGATCTGCTCAAGCATGCGGTGCAGGGCGTCGCCCGGGCCGGCGCCGCGGGGGAAGTGGGCCAGCGGGCCCAGGGCTGGCCAGTTCGCCGCTGCACCAGGATCGATTGGATCGCCCTCAGGTTTCAGCTCGGCAAGCGTCTCAGGGTCGTTGCCGTCGTGGCTGAGGGCGTCGTTGTCGCGCCCTTCATCATTGGCCTCGGGCGGTAGCGGTGTGCCGGCGTGGGCCCAGGCTGAGTAACTGGCCCGCCCCCAGCTGGTGTCGAGCGCGCGCTCAGGGATCGGGCCGAGTTCGAGGGCGCCCTCGGGGGCTGGCGTTTGCCAGCGATGCGATGGGGGCTGCGCTGCTGCCAACTGCTGCAGCGGCAGGCCGTCCTGCTGCAGCCAGGCGTTGAGCGGATTGCCCGCTTCGGCGGCTGCGTCGCCGGGCCAGCCGAGCACGAGCAGGTGGCTGGCGCGGGTGCAGGCCACATAGGCCCGCCGCTCCGCCTCCTGCAGTTCCGCCTCCTGGTGTTGCTGCGCCGCGGAGCGGCCCACACCCCAGTGGGGGCTGAGGTGCAGATCGAAGCGGGGCCGTGCGCTTCCGGGCGGTCGCCAGCGCCGGCCTACCCCATCGCTGCCGGCCCGCGGCTGGCGCGGCCCACGCCAGAGGTAGGGGCAGATCACCACCGGATATTCCAGACCCTTGCTGCGGTGCACCGTCACCACGGCGATCGCCGATTCGGCGGCATCGCTGCGGCAGACGTGCGCCTCGGGAAGCTCGCGCTCCTCCTGCAGCCGCAGGTTGCGGAGCCAGTCGCCCGCTGCCGTCACGCTCAGCCCCTGGCGGTGCATCTCCTCCTGCACCAGCTCCGCTGCCTGCTGCAGGTCGGCCAGGGCGCGACCCCGCAGGGCCAGGCCAGCCAGGGTGCCGCTGCCGAGCAGCTGCCCCAGTACTGCCGTGATGCCCTGGCGCGGCAGCTGCTCCGCCAGCCGCGCCAGATCATCCGCCAGTCCATCCCAGCGCTCGACGCTCGCCGCCGCGATCTCGGCCGCGGGCCAGGCCAGCAGCGGTGAGGCGGCCAGCAGCCGCAGGCGGCCGAGATCACCGGGGGCCGCCAGGGCATCGAGCAGTCGCTGCAGCGCTGCGGCCCCCTCGCTGGCGAACACATCACCGCGGCTCACCAGCCGGCTGGGCAGGCCCCGTTGCTCGAGGGCCACCCGCAGGGCCTCCGCCTCGCTGTGGCGGTTCACCAGCAGGCAGAGATCGCCGGGCTGCAGGGGGCGTCCGCCCTCATCGGCCTCGCCTGCCGCCACCAGGGCCAGGCCCCGCTCCAGCAGCTGCTGGCAGTGGGCCGCCACCTGGGCTTCCAGCCCCTCGGGCTCCAGCGGCAGCAGCTGCAGGGGCTTCTCTTCCGGTGGCAGGGTCAATCGTCCGCTGCGAGCGCGGCAGAGCACCGTGGGCACATCCAGGCCTGAAGCCACCAAACCCGGTTCCATCAGGGCGTTGAGGCCGGCGATCAGCCCCTCGCTGGAGCGGCGGTTCTCCATGAGGCTGTAGCAGCTGCCGGCCCGTTCGGCCTCGGCCGCCGCCAGCCGGTACGTGGCCAGTTCCCCGCCGCGGAAGCGGTAGATCGCCTGCTTGGGATCGCCCACCATCACCAGCAGGTGGCGGGGCGGGGAGCCGGTGAAGGCCCGCTGCAGGATGCGCCACTGGATTGGATCGGTGTCCTGGAACTCATCGATCAGGGCGGCGCGGTAGCGCTGCGCCACGGCTGCCAGCAGCGGTGTGGGCTGGCGCTCGCCATTACCACCGCCGTCGCTATCACCATCGGTTTCACCGGGATCGAGCCCCTCCAGCAGCTGGCCGTAGCTCATTTCGCCGCTGCGCTCGCGACGGCGGGCCAGTTCGGCCCGGCCCCAGTGGGCGAAATGCAGCAGCAGCAGCTCCGCTGGCCCGTCCACCAGATCGGCGATCGCCGTTAGCAGTGGCTCCTGAGGCAGGCGGCAGCCGATGGCGGCGCAGAGCTTGCCGATGTTGCCCGGGTGGAAGTACTTGCGCAGCTCGCTCACCGCCAGCACCGCCGCGTGATCTGGTGCGCCGTTCAGGCCATCCAGCCAGGTCTGAACCGTCGCCTGCTTATCAGGTTTGGGTTTGATCCGATACGGCGTGATGCTCGAGAGCAGCGGCTTGGCTTCAGCGGCGATGGCGCAGAAAGCCGGTTCGAGTTCGGCGGCATCGCGTTGCCAGAGCTGCGCGAAGCGCTGCCAGCGCTCGATCCACAGCGCCATCAGTTGTGGCGCCAGCGGTTGTTCGGCCTCCAGCCCTGAGGGCAGCGGATCGAGTTCCAGGGCCGGGTCGCCATCAAGGGCCAGCAGCAGCTTCTCCAGCCTGGCGGGATCGAGCCGATGCGCCAGCAGGCCCTGCAGTTGCCCGGTCGGCAGTGGCAGCACCTGTTGCTGCCAGTAGTCGTGAACGATCTGGGCGCGGCGCTCCGCCGCCCGCTGCTCCAGGGCCACCGCCGGCCCCAGTCCCGCCTCCAGCGCCTGGCGTTGCAGGGTGCGGCGGCAGAATCCGTGGATGGTGGTGATGTCGGCCCGATCCAGTTGTTCCAGTGCCAGCAGCAGCCGGCCGCGCAGGGCTGGATCCGGATCCGCCCCCTGTGCGGCCAGCCAATCGGCCAGGGGGTGATCGGGCTCCCGCCGTGGGGGCACGGCCTGCACTGATTGGCTGGATGGCAAGGCGGCGGCCTCCAGCAGCAGCAGGGCCTCCTGCAGGCGGCGGGCGATGCGGTCGCGCAGTTCGGCCGCGGCGGCTTCGGTGAAGGTCACCACCAGCAGCTGCTCGATCGCCAGCGGGCGGGGCCCTTCACTGACGAGGCGCAGCACCAGATGGGCCAGGGCGAAGGTCTTGCCCGTGCCGGCGCTGGCCTCAAGCAGGCGGATGCCCGGCGTCAGCGGCAGGGCGTTGGCTTCGAAGGGCGGCAGCGTCATGACTTCACCACCCGGTGGACGGCCAGCAGGGGTTCGTGCAGGGCCAGCGCCAACTCCTGCACCGCTGGCGTGAGCAGGTCGGCCAGCGGCAGGTCTGAGCCGAAGCAGAGGGCCTGCACCGCATCGCGCCGTTCGCCGCTGCTGGCGAAGCCCCCCTCCCAGCTGTTGCGGGCATCGCGCCAGCCCTTGCCGGTGCCGGGGTTGGTCAGCTCCCCTTTGGCGTAGGCCCAGCCGGTGTCCGGCGGCAGCGGCCAACAGGCGTTCCGGTATTGCTGGCGCCAGGCGCGCAGCTGCTCCAGCACCGTGGCGGCCTGCGCGGTGGTTGGGGCATCCAGGCGCTCCAGCACCCGCAGCTGGTCTCCATCGCGCCCCACCAGGGCAGCTCCCGTCGCTGTTTCGCCCGCAGCCACCGCCAGCAGCAGCTCCAGCCAGAGCCGCAGCCGCTGACGGCTGCGCGGTTTGCCGGTATGGGCCTGCACAAGTCCTTGGCCGCGCCACTGCAGCGTGGCGCTCAGTCCTTGCCAGTGCACCGGCCGTTGCTGGGGCGGGCCCAGCAGCTCCAGGCACTGCCGCAGCGATTCCAGCCGCTGATCGAGCTGGCGCACCTCCAGGCTGCCGGCCGCCAGGGGCGGCAGCAGGCCGCGCCCCCGCTGCTGCAGCAGCCAGTCCGGCAGGGCCTCGCTCGGCGGCAGGCCGTCGTGATCGAGCTGGGCGCGCAGCAGGGCTGAGCGCTGCCGCTCATCGAGGTGCAGATCTTCCAGATCGCGGATTGGTTCATGCCATTCCCTGGGCCGCAGCCCGAGCCCCTCCAGCCAGCGGGCCTGGGGCGCCTCGATCCAGTCGCTCAGATCGCTCCAGGCCTGCTCCGGTGGGTGCGGGTCGGCGGCGCCGTCGCCGCTGGTTGCACGGTTCTCCCGCAGAGCCAGGCCGCGCACCGGCGTCACCGGCTCCTGCTCCAGCTGGCGGCGTGCCTGCAGCAGGCGGCGATCGCAGCTGGCCGCCGGCCAGGGCGGCTCACTGCGGAAGTTGCGGCGCTCCAGCGGATTGGCGGCGTGCCGGCGCAGCGGCAGAGGCCCATCCAGCTGGGCTGCCAGCAGATCGAGCCACTGGCGCACCGGTGTTGAGGCCTCCAGGTCTTCGCCGGTGCGTTCATCGCGGCTGCTCCAGCTGATCAGCAGGTGCTGCCGGGCCGAGAGCAGGCTTTCCAGCAGCACGTAGCGGTCCTGATCGCCGGGGGAGGGATCGCCCAGACGGCGCTGCTGCTCCAACAGGTGAAAGCCGGGGCGCTGCCGCTGGCGGGGGAAGACGCCGGCATCGAGCCCCAGCAGCACCACCACCCGATGCGGGATCGCCCGCATCGGCTCAAGGGCGCTGATCGTGAGCGCACCGGAGCGGTGGCCGAAGCGGCCGCTGGCTTCGTTGAGCCGTTCATCCAGCACCTTCGCCACCACCGGCGCCTCCAGCAGCAGCGCACTGCTGCCCGCGACATCCCGCCAGTCCGCCAGGGCCGCCTGGATCGTCTGCAACTCCCAGGCCCGCTCGCCACCATCGCCGAACAGTGCCGTCAGCTGCTCGCGCAGGCCGCCCACCCAGTCGCTCACGCTGCGGGGCTGGGCGAGCCAGAGCAGGCTGCGGCGCAGCTGGCGCAGCAGGGTCAGCCAGCGGGTCTGCTGCTCCAGGCTGCCCGGCATGGCCAGGGGCGCGGTTTCACCTGGGGCCAGCCCCGGCTGCTCCGGCAGCACCAGTCCCAGGGTGAGGCGGTCGATCGCCCAGCTGAGGCTGTGGCTCGGATCGCCGCCGCGGGCGCGGCCATCGAGGCCCCAGCGGAAGCCGGCCCGCTGCAGCAGGGCCGTGAGCGCCCCGGCTTCGCCGGCCTCGATTCCCTGGTGTCGCAACAGTGGCCGGCAGCTGAGCAGGCCCTCCAGGGCCGTGGCGGTGAGCCGCTCCCCCCCCAGCCGCAGCAGTGTCAGCAGCCCCTGGCTGAGGCCCGCCTCGCTCTGCTGGCTGCGGTCGGTGAGTCGCCAGGGCAGCGTGACCCCGGTGGCGGCGCTGTCGCCGAACACGGCACCCACCAGGGGCGCAAACGCCTCCACCTGGGGGGTCATCACCAGGATGTCGCGGGGTTGCAGGCTGGCATCGGCCGCCAGCAGCTGCAGCAGCCGGTCGCGCACGATCTGCAGCTGCCGCAGCCGGCCCGGGCAGGCGTGGAATTCCAGCGAGGTGTCGCTGGCATCCCGCAGCAGGCGATGGGGCCGTTCGGTTTCAGGCCTGGCCGCGGCGCCACTGTTCACGCACGCGTCCTTCTGGTCATTGCTGTCGCCGACGGCCAGCCGCTCCTGCAGCTGCTCCAGCAAGGTCGGTGATCGTTCAGCGGCGGCCACGCTGGCGGGCAGAAAGAAGGCATCGCCCTCACGCCAGCTGCCGAGCTGGGTATCGCCGCTGCCTTCCAGCAGCTGCTGGAACTCGGCCCCCAGTCGGCCGAAGCGGGCCTCCAGACTTGGCACCGTCAGCAGCCAGTCACCGCCCAAGGGGTCCATGGCCGCGGCGGCATCGCGGCGCTGCCAGAGGTCGCGGCAGGGGGTCAGCAGAAAGAGATCCACCGGTAAGCAACCGGAGAGAGCCTGCAGCAGTTCCACCTGCACTGGCGCAAGGCTGCTCAGACCGAACAGCCGCAGTGGCTGCCCGCTGGCAGCCAGCTCCGCCAGTCCAGGGGGAATCCCTTCGTCGGTCCGCTGCCGCAGCAGCTCGATCGCCTGGCGCGCTCGCAGGCCGAAGGGCAGGCGATCGAGTTGTGTCGCCAGTCGCCGCAGCAGCAGCGGCTGCCAGCGCAGCGGCGCCGCCAGGGGCTTGCCGGCTGCATCCACATCCTGGTCTGCCAGCCAGGCTTCGAGCATGGCGGGCCGGTAGAGGCCGTAGTCGTCGATGGCATCGGCGATCGCACGCCCCAGCTGCCAGAGGGCATCATCAAGGCGCTTCAGTCCGGGCGCCCGCCGTTCCAGCCACTGCCGCAGCGGTGCGGCGCAGGGTGCCTCCAGCAGTTGCGGCAGCAGCTCAAGCACCGGCCAGACCAGGTTCTGGGCCCGCCAGGGATCCAGGCTGCCGGAGCTGCCGCTGCCAGCTCCTGCGGGTTCCAGCAACTGGTCCACCAGCTGGCGCAGACGGCTGGATGGGAAGGGAAAGCGCAGTCCCGCCGCGACCCCCCCGGCAGCCCCCTCAGCGGGATCGCTGAGTTCCAGGGCGATCTGCTCTCCGAGCCAGCGGCTGGTGGGCCAGGTGTTCACCACCACCAGCACCTGTTCCAGAGGGCCGGGAGGATCAAGGCGCAGCTGGGTGGCCAGCAGCCGGGCCAGCAGTTCGGCGCGGTTGCTGCGGTAGAGGGTCAGCAAGGTTCAGCGGCTGCTGAGGGCGAGGCCGTGCAGCCCGGGCAGGGGCTGATTGGGATCGGGGCGCAGACCGGGAACATCAATCTGCTGGCGGGTTTCCGGGCAGTAGGCGCTGAGGCTGCCGCCGTAGCAGGCGCCGGTGTCCACCATCACGATGTGATGCAGCCGGCGCACGTGCGGTCCCGGGGTGTGACCGATCACCACCTCGCCGAAGCGGCCGTCGTAATGCTGCCAGAACCCCATCCGCACCCGCAGGTCGGGTTTCCAGGTGTTGGGGTCGAAGCCGGCGTGGGTGGCCACCCAGCCATCACCCCAGTAGGCCAGGGGCAGATGTTCCATCCGGTTCAGCCAGAGGCGGCAGCGCTCCTCGCCGAGGTGGCGGAAGGTGTCGCAGCCCGCCAATTGCCGTTCGGCGGCGGTGTTGCCGGCGCGCAGGGCGCTGACCAGGTCCTGTTCGTGGTTGCCCCGCAGCCAGACGGCGCGGTCCTGTTCCATCAGGCCCCAGATGCGTTCCATGGTGGCGGCGATGGCGGGGCCGCGATTGATCACATCGCCGCAAAAGATCAGCCGATCGTCACCGGGAAGGCGCTGCAGCAGCTGCTCCAGTGAGTCAGCGCAACCATGAACATCGCCGATCACCCAGTGGCGGCGGCGGCTGACGGGCGTCATCGGGACGTCGCAGTGCACCCAGTCTTGCCCAGCGGCCTGCGATCTGTCAGCCCCGCACGGTGCCCATGGCAAACGCTGATAGCTTGCGGCCAGATGCTGGCGTGGTGATGGACCCTCAACCCATGGATCCCCGCACCCTGTCGGTGAGCCAGCGGGTGGCGATTCTGGTCAAGGCACTCGATGGGGCCAAGCGCACCAACGAGGCGCTGGCGAAGTGCACCGACGGCGATCAGATGGTGGAGGTGCTGCTTGACGCTTCCGCCAAGCTGGGGCTTGGGCTCAGCCGCAGCGAGCTCACGCGCACACCGCCCATCCGCGACTGGATTTGGTGGAAGAACAAAGAGGCTTTGCTCACAATTGGTGATGCCCGCCCCCGCTATCAGCAGGACCGAGAGCGCCAGATGCCGAGTCGCCCCGAGGCGGCGTCTGGCGAAGCCGCACCGCGCCGCAGGTTTCTCGGCCTGTTCTGATGTTTCGGAGCAGAGCGCTGGCGATGATCAGGCGGCGCCCGCCAGGGCATCGGGAATCGAGGTGCTGGGGGCTTCGAAGCTGCCTTTGGCCACGAATTCCAGCCGCAGCTTCATGAAGTCAATGAACTTGGCGTCGGTGGACACCACGGCCGCAGCAGGCCGGGGCACGCTGGCGGCCACGGCGGCCAGCTCCGGTGCGTCGAGGAAGGCGGGGCGTTTCACCAGCCAGAAGTCGATCGCCTTGTTCTGTTCGCCGTAGTTGCGCACGCGCTCACGCAGCACCTCATCGAGCGGTTCTTCCACGGTGAGGAAAGCTTCGCTGGCGGCCACAAAGTGGTAGTGGGTCATGAACTGGTGCTGCCGAAGAGGGGATCCCGGCGGGGATTCTGTATCAGGGCCTTCATCTGGCGCACCGCCTGCTCCAGGCCTACCGCCAGGGCCCGGGCCACGATCGTGTGGCCGATGTTGAGCTCCTCCATCCCGTCGATCGCTGCCACCGGTTCCACGTTCTGGTAGGTGAGGCCATGGCCTGCATTGACGCGCAGCCCGAGGCTGCGGGCAATGAAGGCGCCCTCCGTCAGTCGGGCCAGTTCGAGCGGTTGCTGCGACCAGTTGGCTTCGGCGTAGGTGCCCGTGTGCAGCTCCACCCAGCGCGCTCCGCTGGCGCGGCAGGCCTCAAGCTGGCTCGCTTCGGCATCCACAAACAGGCTGACACCGATGCCAGCGTCCTGAAGTCGTCCAACCAGTCCTTTCAGGGGCTCAATCTGCCCGGCCACATCCAGGCCGCCCTCGGTGGTCACCTCCTGCCGCTTCTCGGGCACCAGCGTGACCATGTCCGGACGGAGGCGCAGGGCGATCGTCTCCATCTCGGCTGTTGCCGCCATCTCCAGGTTCAGGCGGCTGCGCACGGTGTGGCGGAGCAGTTCCACATCGCGGTCCTGGATGTGGCGGCGGTCCTCGCGCAGGTGCACGGTGATGCCATCGGCGCCGCCCAGTTCGGCCAGCAGCGCGAAGCTGACGGGATCGGGCTCCACGGTGCGGCGAGCCTGGCGCACGTTGGCGATGTGATCGATGTTCACGCCGAGGCTGGCCATGGCATCGGTGAGGGCTGTTGGCCGGATCCTATGGATGGCGCGGACCATGGGGTGGCACCCGCTCGCGCAACTGCCCGCCGCTCGCGGCTGCGGCCACCGGCCACCACTAGCTTGCAACTACAGGCCCAGACGCATCGGGGTGGACGCTCCAACAACGGTTCTGACCATGGCAACGGCCCCATCGCCGCAGGCGCGCCACACCCCGGCGGCGGAGCCCGCAGCGGCTCTGTCAGCCCGGGAGCGCAGCTTGTGCAACGGCATCAATCCCTGGTTGGCGCCGGTGGCGATGGTGCTCACCCAGGATGTGGCCCTGCGCGGGTTTTTCCGCGGTGGTGTTGCGGTGTTGGGTCGTGAACATCTGCTGCGGGAGGGCCCGCTGCTCCTGGCACCCACCCACCGCTCCCGCTGGGATGCGCTGATGCTGCCCTGCGCCGCCGGGCGCCGTGTCACCGGTCGCGACTGTCGCTTCATGGTGAGCAGCGATGAGATGGTGGGGCTGCAGGGATGGTTTTTGCATCGCCTGGGTTGTTTCCCGGTCAATCCGCGCAAGCCGGCGGCGGCATCGCTGCGCTTCGCGCTTGAGCTGCTGCAGGCTGGCCAGCAGCTGGTGGTGTTCCCTGAGGGGAGGATTCAGCAGGACGACGGCCCGCTGCGGCTGATGCCGGGGCTGCCACGGCTCGCGGCCCTGGCGGAAGGCCAGGGGGTGGCGGTGCCGGTGCTGCCGGTGGGCATCGCCTACAGCTCTGCCCGCCCCCGTTTCGGCGATCGTGCAGCCCTCTGTTTTGGGGCGCCGCTGCGCCTGCGTGGATCAGGCCGCGAGGCGGCCGTTGCCCTCAATGCTGAACTGACGGCCGGCTTGCAGGCGGTGGAGCGTCTGGCCCGTGCGGCGGTGGGGCGCCCCCTGCAGCGCCCGTAGAGTTTTTTCACCTCTGAAACCCTGCCGTGCGTCGGCCCCTTGCCGCCCTCAGCCTCGCCGCCCTGGCGCTGCTGGCCCCCGCCCTTCCCGCCGCTGTGCGGGCGCAGGAGGAGCCCCAGAAGGTGCTCGAATCGGGCAGTACCGGTCTGAACCTGACGGCGCTTCAGGCCAAGGTGGCTCAGGGTGATGCCGCCGCCAGCGCCGGCAAGCTGGCCCAGGCCAAGGCCGATTACGACCAGGCTCGCCTCGGTGCCCAGAACCTCACCCGCTTCTACCGCAACCTCAGCGGTTCCTTCCGCGGTCTCGATGCCCGTATTCCGCGTGAAATGGATGACAAAGGCCGTCAGGCTCTGGAGCTGCAGGCCAGCATCGATCTGCGTCTGGCGGCGGTGCTGCGCCGCATGAATCAGCCCGAGGTGGCCGTGCCCCTGCTGGTGGAGGTGATCCAGATCATGACCCCCGCCAGCCCCCTGGGCCAGAAGGCTTACCAGACGCTGGTGGAACTGGGTTTCGTCAGCACCCCCTATGCCGGCGCTGCGCCAGCGTCCGGCAGCTGAGGGCTGGCGTTGGGGGCCCTGCTGTCGTCAGCTTCTGAGGGCCGGCCCTTAGATTCCGGCCCAGCCACCGCTTTCGTGCTTCATGGTCCATCCCGACCAGGTGAGGGCTGCCATCAGCCAGGTCATCCCTGATGCCAGCGTCGCGGTGGAGGATCTCACCGGCGGTGGCGATCACCTGAAAGTGACGGTCGTGTCCAGCGCCTTTGCCGGCCTCAGCCGCGTCAAGCAACATCAGTTGGTGTATGGGGCCTTGCGCAGCGAACTGGCCAGCGAGGCCATCCATGCGCTGGCACTGCAGACCTCCACACCCGCCTGAGCGAGCTCCGATCTCCCCATCCCCCACGCCTACGCAGCCATGGATTCCGCCCTGCAAGCCCGTATCGAGGCCCTGGTGGCCAGCAGCCCGATCTTCGTGTTCATGAAGGGAAGCAAGCTGATGCCCCAATGCGGCTTCAGCAACAACGTGGTTCAGATTCTCAATGCGTTGGCTGTGCCCTTCGAAACCTTTGATGTGCTCTCCGACATGGAGATCCGCCAGGGCATCAAGGAGTTCTCCAACTGGCCCACGATCCCGCAGGTCTACTTGAATGGCGAATTCATCGGTGGTTCCGACATCCTGATCGAGCTTTACAACTCCGGGGAGCTGCGTGAGACCCTGGCCGTCGCCCTCGCCTGAGGCAACGGTCTGAGAAGGGCTGCGGCCGCTGCTCAGTTGCGGCCGCTTTCGTAAAGAGTGCTCATATCCCCACCGGGACCGATGAAGCTGGAGGGGTCGAGGATCCAGCGATCCACCAGCTCCTCAAGCCGGCGTTGGCTGATCGGATCGAGCACGGCCGTGCGCCGCAGGGCATGCAGGTAGCCATCGGCATAGAGGCGCAGTTCAGCTGGTCCGTGGTAGCGGCTGGCCAGGCTCTGGCAGGCGTCGCAGAGCGACTGGAAGTGGCGGATGGCGTCGGGATTCTGGAGGGCGGTCATGGCTGGACCGGAGGGGACAGATGGCAAGGCATCGCCTGATACCACGTTGGCCATGGAATTGCCGATAGCGTAGGGACAGGCAAGGAGAAGCGGGTGGAACCGTCCCCGGTTGGCGCTGAATCTGGCCTCAAGCGGGTGCTGGTGGTCGACCCCCACCCCACCCTCCGCACCGTTCTGGCCCAGCGGCTGCGGCAGGATGGCCACCTGGCGGCTGCCGTGGCCACTGCCGGCGAAGCCGTGGCCCTGTGCGACGACCTCACGCCGGATCTTCTGGTGGCCGCCGAGCTTCTGGAGGAAACCTCGGCCCTGCGGTTGGCGGCTCAGCTGCGCTGCCCGGTGATGGTGCTCACGGCCCGCACCGGCGCTGAGCCGGTGGTGTCGCTGCTGGATGCCGGCGCTGATGATGTGCTGCGCAAGCCATTCGGCCTGGAGGAACTGGCTGCCCGCTGCCGCTCACTGCTGCGCCGCAGCGGCAGCGGCCTGCAGGAGCGAGTTTGCGTCGGGCCTCTGGAGGTGCACCTGCTGCTGCGTCAGGTGACCCTTCGGGATCAGCCGGTGGAGCTCAGCCCACGCGAATTTGCTCTGCTGTGTGCTCTGCTGATGCCGCCGGGCCTGGTGCGCAGTCGCAGCGAACTGCTGAGGATGGCCTGGCCCCCCTTCAGCGGTGGACCCCGCTCAGTGGATACCCAGGTGCTCACCCTGCGCCGCAAACTCGAGCAGGCCGGCCTCGGTGAAGGCGGTGGCATTGAAACGGTGCGTCAGCAGGGCTACCGCTTCAGCCTCGATACGATCCCGGCCGAGTCCGGCGCCGGGGATGACGCACGGGCTCCGGCGCCCATCGGCCCTTGAAGCGCATCGGTTTCTCCATTGCTCAATGCGGCGCAAGCCGCCTCGATCGATGACGTCAGGGTCAAGGATTCGGAAAGGTTCAATCCCTTGCTTGACACGGCCGCATGGTTGACCCTGATCAGCCGTTGACGCTCACGCCGAGGATCAGCCACAGGAACTCACCGGCCAGCATCAAGCCGCAGATCACGGCCAGGAGTTGGTAGGTCCAGGGAGGGCTGATCCGGCCGATGGAGCTGGTGTCGAGGCCTGTCTGTTGGCTGAAGCGGCTCAGAAATGCTTCGAAGGCTTGCACCCGCTGGGGGAGCAGATAGGCCGATCCGTTCTCCGTTCGCACATAGAACACACGGCCGCCCTGACTGGTGGCCACCGGTGTGAGAGCGGTGATCTTGGTCCACGGCAGCTGCCAACCGCGGCGCAGCAGCCAGGCACACCAGGCTGGATGGCCCACGCGGATACCATCGCCATTGAGCTGCACCTGTTCGCTCACCAGGGCCAGGATCACCACCAGGCCGAGGGGCAGTGCGGCCCAAAGCCAGGGTTGGAGTCCGCTGGGAGCCAGCACAGGCAACGGGAGCACAAGGGCCAGATAGAGGCTGATCAGCGTCAAGCGGATCAGCGGAGCCATCGGGAAGGTTTCGCTGCTGCCTGCGGGCTGGTTGCCGGTCGTGCTCATCGATCCTCGGGCGAGCCGGGTAGGGGCTCCACCACGCTGGGGGGTGCATAGCGGCCAGCAAACACCTCCTGCTCGCGCCCTTTCCAGAATTCGCCCAGGCGCATCAGATCGGCGTGGGCTTCCTGCAGGCGGTCGACGAACTCCTGCGGTTCCATGTTGTCCTTCGCCTCCTTGAGCTTGGTGAGGCGCAGCAGCTGGAGCATCCAGGGTTTGCTCAGTTCGCCGCGCTGCTCCAGGTAGCGGGCCAGGTCGGCGGCGTTGGGGGAGGGGGCGCCGGAACTGGAGCCTGGTGTGCTGCTCATGTTCGGGACTTCCGCATCGGTCAGTCAGGCTATGCAGACCAAGCCGGTGGGCGTGGCCTCAATCCGGCAGAGCCCAGGGATTGAGCCCCAGGTCGGCGCCGATGCGGTGGGCGCAGGCGAAGCCGCTGAAGGCCACGGCATTGAGGCCCTGGCCGGGGAAGCACGAGTCGCCCACGCAGTAGAGGTTGCGCACGCCGGTGCGGTTGAACGGCATCGGCAGCAGGCCGGGCAGGCGCAGAGCTGGGATCGGGCCGTAACTGCCCCCCATGCGGCCGAGGAAGCGGCGGTGGCTGCGGGGAGTGCCCACCTCCCGGTGGTGGATGGCGCCGCTCAAGCCGGGCAGGATCGCTTCAAGGCGCTGGATCAGGCGGTCGGCGTCGGCCTGCTTCTTGGCTTTGTAGGCCGCCGGACTGAGATCCCTCCAGGCCGCCATATCGCTCGGGGTGAAGGTGTGCAGGATGTGCCGGCCGGCCGGCGCCAGGGAGGGATCGAGCAGGGTCGGCATCGAGACGAAGATCACCCCCTGCTCGGCCTCCATCACGGCCCAGTCTTCGAGCAACAGATGGTGGCAGTGGAAGCCCTCCGGCACCACCGCCGCATCGATGCCCAGATGCAGCGACAGGAAGGAGGGGGAGGGCCGGTAGCGGCGGCGCCAGGTGCTCTCGGCCTTCGGGGTGTGGGCGGCATCCACCAGGGGCTGGCTCACGGCGCCCTCGCTGCCGGCTGGTCCAGCGAAGGTGTCCCAGCGGGTGGCGTTGCTCACCACGCGGCGGGCCCGGATGGATTCACCGTTGGCCAGCTTCACGCCCACCGCCTGGCCGTTCTCGATCAGCACCTCGGTGACGCGCGATTGATAGCGGATCGCACCGCCGTGGGCCTCCAGGCCCGCCACCAGCTTCTCGGCGATCACGCCGACACCGCCCTTGGGGTAGTTGATGCCGCCGGCATGGCGATCGGAGAACACCATGCCGGCGTTGATCATCGGCGTGCGATCGGCCGGCATCACGCTCCAGCAGAAGCACTCCATGTCGATGAACTTCAGCAGCTGTTCATCCTTGATGTGGGTGCGGGCCACATCGCCCACGTTGAATGGCAGCCAGCGGGCCAGCCCCAGGCAGGCCAGCGGTGCCTTGAAGAACACCTTGGCCAGGTAGGCCGGATCCTCCAGCGACAGCAGCGGCATCGCATCGAGGCAGCGAAACACCTGCCAGCAGGTGTCATAGAAGGCGCGGATGCCCTTGGCTTCATGGGGGAAGCGGGCGGTGAGCTCGGCGATGAAACGCTCGTAGTCGCGGTCAACGGCCACGTTCAGTCCGCCCGGCAGGTGGTACTCGAGCTGGGCGGGATCGGGGATGGTGGCGCAGCGCTGGCCTACATCGGCCAGGGCGCGGGTCAGCAGGTTGGTGTGGCCCCTCTCGCCGAATCCGAAGATCATCGAGGCGCCCACATCGAAGGTGTAGCCCTCGCGCCGGAAGCTGCCACCCGAGCCCCCCGGGATCAGGTAGCGCTCCAGCACCAGCGTTTTCGCACCTTTGGCTGCCAGTTGCGAGGCCGTCACCAGCCCGCCGATGCCGGAGCCGATCACGATCACGTCCCAGGCGCGGTCGGCGGTGGCGGGGCTGGTGGTCACCGGTGCGGTGTGCGGGTGCCGCGACCCTAGGAGCCAGCCGGAGCGCAGAAGGGGGCCAGATCGGCCAGGGCCCGGTCGCGGTAGGCGCCGTAGCGCTCCCGCTTGCCTTTGATGCGCTCCGGCAGCGCCGGCATCAGCCCGAAATTGGGGGGCATCGGCTGGAACCGCTCGCTGGGGGCGGTGGCGATGAAGTGGGTCAGGGCACCGATCATCGAGGTGGTGGGTAGCTGCAGCGGCTCCAGACCGCGGGCCAGTCGGGCGGCGTTGGTACCGGCCAGCCAGCCGCCGGCCACCGCTGCCGCATACCCCTCGGTGCCGGTGATCTGGCCCGCCGCCAGCAGCGTGGGGCGCTGACGGAACTGCAGGCTGGGATCGAGCAGCTGCGGCGCCTCCAGGAAGGTGTTGCGGTGCATCACGCCGAAGCGCACGAACTCGGCGTTCTCCAGGCCGGGAATCATCCGCAGCACGCGCTTCTGCTCGCCCCACTTGAGGTTGGTCTGGAAGCCCACCAGATTCCAGAGGTGGCCATCCTTGTCTTCCTGGCGCAGTTGCACCACGGCGTAGGCGCGGTTGGCACGGCGCACCTCGCGATCGTTCACATCGCCCCAGCGCGGATCCCAGAGGCCGATCGGTTTGAGCGGGCCGTAGCGCATCGTGTCTTCGCCGCG
>Ga0129333_10002594_pt1 | contig 16873 bp, 3 predicted proteins | sample CPB6_08_DNA_FD_94474 | JGI IMG/M metagenome (GOLD analysis project Ga0129333, IMG submission 94474) | Freshwater to marine salinity gradient microbial communities from Chesapeake Bay, USA - CPBay_Sum_0.6_0.8_DNA | ecosystem: Environmental > Aquatic > Marine > Coastal | place: USA: Chesapeake Bay...
AACTAAAAAACGTTTTTCTTTAGCTACAGCTTTAGCTAACAAAAGAAACAAAGCTACAAGTACTAAAGTATACTCTATACTAAAGTCTATTTTACAAAGTAATCTAGACGCATTAAAGAAAGCTAATAAGCCTTCTTATGCTCCTATGATTCAAAGATACGAAGCCATTCTTAATGATTGGAATAAAGTAGTATCTATGCATAGTAAGAAGTCTCCTGTATTTACAGAGTACTCTGTTGATCAATATGAGTTTGTTTTAGATGAAACTCAAAATAGCGAAGATGCTTCTAAAGATTTTGCATACGATAGAAGTATTGAAGAGTTTTCTAGTATTAGCCGTGCGAAGCCTGAAGTAATTGCTTTAGTTGCTTCTATGGGTAAAATGGAAAAAGGCAAACTTTCTAAAGGTAAACTATTAGGATTACCTGTTCTTGACAACTTTACTAAGAACTGGAAAATTTTAAGCAAGACTCTTGCTGGTATTACTGACTATGCTCACATTCTTTACAAGATAGAAAACTTGGCAAAACAAATGCCTGAGTTTAATTATCTTTTAGAGTCTTTACCTAAGTATAATCAACCTGGAATAGGTTTAGGAGAAATAAACTTAAAGAACGCTTTTATTAGTACTTTCTCTGAGCCTATTGTTGAGATGATGAAAGTTCGTCTCAATAAAGAAGTTATTGATAACCCAGAAGATCCAGGAAATCCTACTGTTAAAATTAATCCTGCAGTTATTAAAGCAGAGTCTCGTGCTTCTAGGGTAATCTTAAAAGAGTGGTCAATGCGTTTCAAAACAGAAGGAACTGCATTTACTAAAAAGACAGATGCTAAACAGGCTATTCAACTTACAAAACTTGCTCCTGCAAAAGAAGCAGTAAAAGCTATAAAGAATATTGATGATAAAGTTCAAGCAGCTTTAGAACTAGCCGGTAATATGGGATTGTATTTAGATCCTAACGTTACTGAGTCTTTTACAACACTTTTAGATAAAACTAAATTTGTTGATTCTATTATAGAATTTTCAAACAATCTTCTTGTTCTTGCTGGCGAAGTTGGTGTAGTTAATGACCCTGTAACTCAGCTAGATGCTTCTCGCAAGATTCCTAATACATTAAAGTATCTTGTTGACTTAGCTCTTAAAAACCAAGACGAGTTCTTTAATGATGAAGCTAGTAACCCTGAAGGTAACTACATATTTAAAAAGAACCAATTCCACTATATCAGTAAAATCTTTAGTTGGTTTAATGAACCTCACTTACGAGTAAAAGAACAATACAAAGGAAAAGATATTAATAACTTGCCTGTTTCTGAAACTCATGAAGAATACTATCCTAACTTAGGTGATATGTTTGTCCTTCATCCAGAGTTAAGTTACTTAAATCCGGCTGTTGATGCATTCTCCTTTGGAAGTTCTTGGTTAAGCCGACTCTACACTGCTGATGGTGTGCGTATTATGAACTCTACTAAGACAGCTCCCGAAACAATTATTAGGGTGTCTCACTTTGGAGGAACAGAATACGAAGACAACAATAAACTTGAAGGTAAGAAAACAACTAAACTTGTTTCAGTAGATAAACTATTAACTGATATTAATGGTTTCTTACTTAAAGGTGTACAAGAAAACATACGCTTTGCTGATAAAGGAAGTGCTTATACTATACATTTTGATCAGACCTTAGATGTTGTTTATGATCAAAACGTAGAAAACAGAACTAAATCTGCACATAACGCAATTACTCCTTTTACTTCTGATGCTTGGAAGTCTAGCATGTATCCTTTAATTGATCATGCCATTGCTGAAGTATTAGCTATTAACCAGGCAAGAAATCTTGCACAACAAAACTTATCTTATAAGAACTACGATACTCACGGTAAGAAGTTTAGATTGTTTGAAGAAATCTTTAGCCCTGAAGTAAAAGAAGTTTTAACTAGTGATGCTTTCCAAAGCCAAATTGATAGCTTAGGATCTATGGAAGATAAAGCTAACTTTATCGAAGACACTTTAGACAATCTTAAAGCCATTGATCAAATAGCTAACTACATTGAGAGAGAAGCTAAGAACCTAGATGCTTACATTAAAGAAGAACTATCTCTTACCAAAGATGATATAACAGAATTTTATCGTGAGCTCTTTCCAAGTAATGGTAAGTTTGAACAGTTTACTACAGATCAACTTTTATTAGCTTATACTTATTATGATACTATCCATAGGATAGAACAGTTTAAGTTCTTGTATAGGGATCCTGCTTTCTTTAAAAATGCTGAAGATGTGTTTAAACGTCTTGCTAAGTATTCAGCTACTGGTAATTATTTAAATACTTCTCCAGACTTCTTAAATCAGATGAACTCTGATCCTCTAAGAGGTAGAAAGCTTCAAGAAGCATCTACAGGAAAAGCACAGCCTTATACTAACCAAGTAAATTCTACAATTGTACAGGACGAATTAGTAAACTCTAATAATCAAGAAGAATACATTGAGTTACTTAAGACTTCTTTAAATCTTACAGACGAACAAGCTAAAGAAGTTTTAGCAGGTTACGGAACTACCGGTAAAGGTGGAGATAGAGCTGATGCACAAGGTATTTCTACTTTAGACTTTTATCGTTTTGGTAAAATTGCTGAAGGTAAATGGCTTCCTGAACAAGAGGTAGCGTACTTTAAAGAAGTTGAAATCTATAAAGAATACCAAAAGTATAAAGCCTCTTTAAGTAATCCTGCAGTAGCTCAAGAGATTGCTCGCAACATAGTAAGGCTTATTGAAGAACAAAGCTATGAAAAAGTAACCAAAGGCGACAGGACTCAAGTAAAAGAGAAAAGAAACTATGTGTTTGAGCCTTGGAAACCTCAGTATGCTGGTCCTATTGCTAGTAAGCTTCCTGCTGCCGGTTATCACAAATTCTCTATCTATCCTGCTACTCCTTCAATGACTATTGTTCCCACAGTAAACAGCAGTGGTGAGATAGTAATTGAAGAAAACGATTTGTTTGCTATTGCTGAGAATATGTATCGCAGCAATGTAGATTATTTAATTATGGGTAGTGGAGTTAAAAGCTCTGCTGAGATGCAAGATGGAGAATACTATTCCTTATTTGATAATAACGGAAACGTAAACCAGGCTCCTCTTCCTGTAAACACTCTTTATGCAGAGTTCTTCAAAGAACAGGTATCTTTAGATCCTCATGAAGGTATTCAGTCTATTATATTCCCTACTCAGTTTAGAGGACTTCTTTTCTTAGACGAAGCAGAAAAAGGCAAATTCTTTGATAAGAATACTAAAAAACTTTATGACGAGTATAGAAAACTTATCAATGAGCTTATTGCTATTGAAAAGAATAAACTTAAAAATGAATTAGGAGCTACTAAGAATGACTTCTCTGATGTATCTACAAAAGATTTAGCTGCGTTCTTAACCAGAGAGCTTGAAGCTAAAGATATAAGCAGTGATGTATTTAGTTTCTTTGTTACTAAAAAAGGAGAGTTTGTATTTAACTATAACGGTTCCACAGAAAGAAGAGCAATCACTTCTGTATTAGAAGGAATTGTATATAATCGTATTATCAAACAAAAACTTTCTGGAACTCACTACGTACAAGGAGCAGACTTAGGCCATACAAACTTTACTAGACCTACACAAGCTCAAGTTAGAGCAATAGGTACTAAAGGAATGCGTTTCTACTCTAAAGACTATCAGTACTGTGATGTAAAGATTGCTTTCTCCGCAAGATATCGTCCTTTGCTTAACATTGTTTGGAAAGGCGAAAAGATAGGAAACTTAGCAAAGCTTAACTCTCTTTTAAAGGACGAAGAGTTTATGAAAGTACACGGAGACAAGTTTACTCTCGTAGGCTGTCGTGTTCCTACCCAGGGTCTTAACTCTATGGAAAGAATGCGTGTGTTTGAATTCTTACCTCCTTCTGCTGGTAGCCTTATGATTCTTCCTCAAGAGATTGTAGTTAAAACAGGTTCTGACTTTGACATTGATAAGATGTTTGTATTTGAACCTTCTTTTGATAAGGAAGGAAACTACTACGAATACATTGGTGTAGAAGAAGAAATTAAACTTCGTGAAGAAGCTGAGGTTACTGCAAAAGAATACGATACCAAAAAACGTAAGTTGGTTTTCCAAATCAAGAACTTACGTAAACGTATAACTAGTCCCGAAGATTTAAAAGTGTTTGATGCTTTGTCTAAGCAGTTTGCAATAGACTTAGCAAACTTAGAACGTGGTCTTGCTGCACAAGACGTACAGCTTAAAGAAGGTGAAGATTTAACTGCTGAAGAACAAAAAGCAATTGAACAGCAAAGCGATGAAGTAGTTAAAAAGATTTTCAAAGAAGGTGCAGATCCTATTGAAAGACTTAAAACTTTATATGCTGAAATAAGTGCTATAAAGAGTGTGTTGACTGAGACTACTAATCGGTTAAAGAGTATTAAGAACGGAAGATCTAATGCTTTTGTAAAACTTATCTCAACCCGTTTAGGTAATCCAGATATTTTAGATAAACTTATTCTTCCTAACGAGAACCCCGACTTACAAAGAAAAGTAGGAGACAAGTCTTTACCTGAATACTTTAACGATAAGACTAAGTATATTAGTGGGGAGAAGAAGTCTTGGACTGATCTTATTAAGGCTGTAGTATCTAACCAAGTGTTTAAAGCATTCATGGTTGGAAAAGCTACTTTAGGTGTTGCTGCTCGAATGAACAAGACTCACCAGACTACAGCTCAAATGGACTTAAATGACATTAATGAGCGTCCTTACTTACTACAGACAGATAACGGAAACTCTCTTTCTATGTTGTTTGATACCCAAGGTCGCCCTATCTCTCGTATCTTCTCTCAGTATATTAACGGTCTTGCAGACGTAGCTAAAGGTGCATGGATTGCATTACTTGGTGTAGATAAACAAAAAGGTCCAATCCAAATGTACATTGTAAAGCGTGGAACTGCTGTAGAAGATGCTATTGCATTCACTTTGCAAAGAAGTATCCACCAGTACACTAAGAACTTGGCTAGGAACAATTCCATCTTTATTAAAGCTCTTGGTCTATCAGTGGATAAGTCAACTGAAAGACAGTTCACTCTTTCGGACTTGCTTCAAAATACAGAGTTTGAAGCTTGGATGAATACCCGTAACGGAGAAGTAGATGTGTGGAGCACTGTAGAAAACATTCTTTATTATGGAACTCAGTTTAATCCTAACCTCGAAAGTATAAATGTTTGGTCTACTTCTGATAGTGAGTTTAAACATTTGTCTAACATGTCTACCAAGTTTCCTTTCCAGGCACCTATTGGTTCAAAGACTTATAAGTTTAACTCGGTAGAACAATACTATCACGCTGTTAAGGCATTTACTTTTAGAGATAAAGCAGCTCTTGATGCAATCCTTAAAGAACCTAATCCTTTTAACGCACTACAGTTAGGAAGACAAGTTCAAAACTTTAATGATAAAGTTTGGGCTCAACAATCTTCTGAAGTAATGCTAAGAGGTATTGAAGCTTCTATTGAACAAAATCCTGAAAAGAAAGCTTTACTTTTAAAAACAGGAGAAGCACAGATTACACATACTAATCCTAAAGGCGGAAAGAACATGTGGGAAGTAGAGTTTCCTGCAATTCTTATGGATATAAGAAACCGCATACAACCTTTGACTTACTCTCCTTTTAGATTCTCTGTATTAAATGAAGAGCTTGAGGTGCCTACTCTTTTGAATCAGCTAGTCTACTTAGCTCAGTACATTGCTCTTGAAAAGAAATCTAGCAACTTTGTAAACTTTGATCAACTGTATTCTCCAGATACTACCAAAGAAACAAACGTAATGCAGATAGCAGTGAATAAAGGAAAGAAAGAAAAACTTAAAGACGACTTTTCTGGACTAGATACTTTTTCAGAAACTACTATTAGTGCATTTGAAGGACTCGTAAACTTCTCTTTAAATTTACAATTAGCTACTAATGACTTACTAAGCAATCCTCAAGTACTTGAGACTTTGACTAAACTGATGACTAGGATTGAAAAGTCTGTAGAAAAAGACGGTACGTTTGATTTCAAGAAAGCAGGAAACAAGATGATGGATAGTTTAGTTCAGTTTATCCTACATAACTACTATCGTCTAGATAATGGAGAACAATTGTTTAAAGCTTACCAGCTAGGTACTTTAAATATATCTCCTCTTTCTGTTAACTATACAGATAATAACTTAGCCACTTTGTTTAGAAACCTTATTAGAGACGGTAAGAAGCTTAAAGTAGATTTAACTAAAGAGTATCCTGTAATTAAGTATCTTAAAACTCACTTCCGTCCAGAGTCTCTATTCTTTAGTTATATCTTTACAGCAGGAACTAGATTGACCTCTATGCAGAAAGATGAGTTTAAAGCAGACCTTGTTAAACTTACACAGTTTACTCACGAGAACCAAGAGTTTGCCACATCTGTTAGAGACTTCTTTACAGAGTTCTTAAACATCATGTACGTTTCTACGGGTTTCCAATACTTTGAAGGAAACACTGCACCTATTATTCCTTCTATGACTTTCCAAAGAAAAGCAACTAACGCTATAAATGAATTCTTAGAAGGAGATATTGAAGGAGATATGGAAGTGTTTGCAACTAAGTTCTTCCAATACAACTATGGTTATACTCAAGGAGAACGTATAAGTGAGACCCAGAGAAGCTTCAATATTTATAACAAAGAACATTTAAACCTTGTGACTATTAAACCCGAAGTAGAGTTAAAGAAAGGTATGCAATACTTTATCAATGCTTTGACCGCTTTGGAAGATAATTCAGTATATTTGCAATTAATAGAAAAACGCTGCGACTAATGGCATGTACCTATATTTTTGGTGGTAAAACTTATAACGAATCTGACTTAGATCTTTTATATAAGAATGTTAGGGCTTATGTTAACTCTACAACAAAAGAACTAGAAACTGTTGACATTGAAATACAAGCTGATAAAGCTTCTAAAATTGTAGCAGGAACAAAGACAACTATTCTTAGAACAGAAAGACAAGGAAAACAAATTGGTTTGTCTACAGGAGAATCCGCTTATATTACAATAGGCGGAACTCCTTTTATAATTACTAACAGAGGATTATTAGATATTAACGAAGCCGGTGGACAAGATGCTATCTTAAAGTCTGAAGACATTGCTTCAGTAGATGACTTTGTTTTTGATTACAGTAAGAATTGGTTTTTAGGCAAAGGTAAACTTTATGTTTACGACATAACTTCTGTTCCTAAAGTAGAAGAAAATCCTGATGATGTTACAGGTGTAAAAGAGGGTGTGTTTAGTTTAAAGCCTGCTCAAACAGCAGAAGAAATATATTCTGAATTAGGAAATAAAACTCAGTCTGAAAATGTTGAGATACCAGGAATAGGTAATCTTAAAGATGTAGCATATAGCGGAAAAACTTTTTGGAGTGAGGTAGTACCTGAAGCAAGAGCACAATTTGGAGATCAGCTTATAATAGCATATAGAGGAAAAAAAACAAATACTTTCCTTCAAAATTATAAAGGTAGACTTAGTGCAGAACCTGCTTTAACAATAGGTAATCCATTTGATTGGCAGAATGAAACCGGAACAAGAGATGAGCAGGGTATAAAATCTACTAAAAGATTTATACACTGGATGATTACTGGTGATAATATGGGTGTTGCTGAAGCTACTCCTGAATATAGACAAGCTATTATTGATGATATTAAAAACGGTAAACTAAAAAATAGACCTATCATCTATTATGCAGAAAAAGGCTATGCTACACATGCTACAGCTTTAGACTATCTTATCAATAAATATGATTGGGAAAACCCTTCAACAAAGAAGACAAGAACAAATACTCCAACTGGTCCACAAAGTCTAAAAGAAAATCCTTTACTTAAAGCAGGTGTTAAACCTACTGATATGAAAGGTAACGCTGCCAAAGATATTGAGATGGCTGAACAAGCTACTCAGTTTATAGGGTATCAAGCCGGTAACGCAAAAGTAAGTTCTACTGATAAATACAGAGCTGCCTGGGGAAACAAAGCAAATACAGGAAACTACACAAGTAACGATGTAGTTATGGTATCAGCAAGTGGTACCTTTCGTGGCGTAACCGCAGAAGATATAACTAAAGTTCTTACTGAAAAATACAAACCTTTAATAGAAGAGGCTATAGCTGCTGGTGCTTCTTTTCTTGTAGGAAACCAATACGATAAAGGAAATTTTGGAGATCAACTAATCTCTGAGTATCTTTCTAAAAAAGGTTATACCGAAACTAAATTTGATGGGTACTCTAAATGGAGCGTAGGTAAACCGCAAACAATCTTAGCTAACGATACTCCATTAAACAAAAGAAAGATTAGACTAGAAAACTTAGGATATACTTTCACCGAGGTTGATGGTGCATTTGAAGTTGACCATGTTAATCTTCCTTTTAGTTTAGACGCACTTACTTTAGAAGACGCTATTAAATTAGCAGAAGCTGATTATAACACTAATGACCAAGATGACAACTTAGGCATCCCTGAAGAAGAAACAGGACCTGAAGTACCTTTGCGTGACAGTTTACTTGGTAAATTATTTGAAAGCTTAGGAATAGACGTAGAGGCTTTAACAGGAAGAATTGATGACTTTGTTGAAAATTTCAACGAACCTAAGTACAAGGCCTTAAGAGACCGGTTAATGGACTCTCCCTACTTTGATGAGTCTTCTATTACGTTCTTAGATGTAGTCAATAATCCTAAACTTCTTAAACAAAATCCAGACACTATTAAAGTTGAGCCTTTAGAGAATCCTGTTTATGAAGAAAAACAAGTACCTTATCGTGGTACTACTTACACGGTTTATTTACAAAACGGTATCCCTGTCAAGACAGATTTAAAACAAACTGAAGAACAGTCTGACGAAGATTACAGAAAATTAAATAGAGCTATTATTGAGTTTTACAAGAGAGTTAATCAACCAAAACAACTTACTATCGACGATCAGATAAATAAAGGTAAAGAAGATCTTCCTGTAACTGATAATCCCTCTAAAACTCTTCAAGACGAACAAGTAACCGCTTACGAAGTAATACAGAGTTGGTTAGATTCAGATATACCTATGACTGCTAACGAGGAAGAAAATTTTTATAACCACGCATTCTTCTTATCAGGTCCTGGAGGATCTGGAAAAACTTACATAAGTGAGATTCTTCTTGAAGGTAGAAATCCTCTAATTGCAGCTCCTACACATCAAGCAAGAGGAGTGTTAAGTAGAAACTTTCCAGAAGGTGATCCACAAACTGTACAATCTTTATTTGGTATGAAACCTATACCAAGAAGAGATAATGAATTTTATAGTCTAACTATAAAACAAATTAAACAATACCTTACTAGTCCTGAAGAGAAAGAGAGGGCTAAAGCTCCTACTTTCTTTGCTGAAAAAAGTAAGCCTGTATTTTTAATAGATGAGGCCTCAATGTTAGGTGGACATTATGAATTAGAAGAATCTCCTATAACTATATGGTCAGAAGACGAGTATGGAAACTCTTCTAGTTCTTTAGAAAATGTTTATCAAGAACCAGATTTAGGGACTCTCTTACAAAAGTTTGCTGATCTTTATTATGAAATTAATGGTGTTCATCCTAAAATTCTTCTTACTGGAGATATAGCTCAGACACCTATGGTAGATACTCCATATGGAGCAGTTAGTTCAATTCTTCAAAACTTAAAAGATAAAGGTAACTACTTTGAGCTTTTAAAAATAAGAAGAACTGATAACAAAGGAGTTGCTGATTTGTCTATGGGTATAAGAGAAGAAATTATTGATGCTGTAAACTCTGGCGATCTTAAAATTAAAAACGAAACACTTCTTCGTATTATAAATGTATTTAAAAATACAGTACTGTACTCTGATGAATATGAACATTCTACAGATGAAGCTGAATTTGTAAATACATTTATAAAGTATTACAAAATTAACATAGAAGAAAAGCAAGATCCAGAGTACACCCAAATGATTAACTTTAACGCTGAGAATAATCCTTGGACTGTTAAGATGAACAATGGTATTAGAACAGCTTTATTTGGGGAAAAAGCAAAAGACTCTTTAATAGAAGGAGAAACAATTATTTTAACAACCCCTAATATTCCGGCTTTGTATATGGAAGGAAATAACATTAAGTATATACCTATCCTTAAAGACACAAAAGCTTTTATAAAAAAACTAACTCGTTCAGAAAATAAATACTCTTATAAAAATAAAAAAAGTGGAAGAGAGATTTCTGTAAAAGTTCCTGGTTATGAAGTAACAACTAATATTTATCATCCCGATTATGGAGATGGTAATCCTATTGAGGTAAGTTTGTTTATTGTAGATTCTTCTATTAAAAGCAAAGTAGCTGAAGTTTTTCAACAATTCAATGAAAATCCAGGAGCATTTAAACTTGATTTTTTAGGAACTGCAGTGTCTAGAAGAGATTTATATTTACTTTCTTCTCAGTTTGCTTATTGGAGCTTTGGATACATTGTAAACAACTATAAGATTCAAGGGTCTGCTGTTAAGAATCCTTTTGTACACATGCAAAATCTTTATGATGCTCCTGCTTCAAAAGACTATTTACACATAGCACAATTCTTGTATACTGGAGTATCAAGAACAAGAGAGAAATTATTTACCTATCACCCAAAATTAGATTTTAAATCGTTACCAGGAACACGTCCTGTAGAATGCCAATAATATGAATTGTAGTTTAGAACTAAACAGCCTACGTACCCTTAGAGAAAAGGGAATAACTGACGACAATAATATCTTGTCTCCTCAGAACATTGAAAAGTTTAACCAAGAGAATCTTCGTCAAAGAGAAGCAGCTCAACAGCACTTAGGTTATACCGGTTTTGAGTTTCCTTTTAATTACAAGAAAACAATCTTTGAGGGAGAACCTGTTCTTCAAGTATCCCCTAACACAACTTTCTTTGATGCTGTAGACTCTATAGATACAGAACAAGTAGAGGCACAGCCTATAGCAAGAGTTAGACAAACTCCTGCTTCTGATATAGCTTTAACTAAAATAAAAGAACTTCTTGGAAGACTAGGCATAGAGGTTAGTGCCGATTTTACTTTAGAAAATACAGGCATAAATGGTTTAGCTGAAACACTAATTGACATATCTAATATGGTATATGGCAGTGTTAGGTATGCTCCTAGTAAAGAAAGCGTAGCTCTAGTAGAAGAAGCTTTTCACATTATTGAAGCTATTCTTCCGCAAGACTTACGTAATCAGTTAGCTGATGAAGTAACCAACTACAAAATATACCAAGAGACTCTTGAGCTTTATAAAAATATTCCTGAGTACCAACTACCAGATGGCAGCCCTAATCTTCCTAAGATTAAAAAAGAAGCTGTAGGTAAGCTTTTAGCCGAGTATTATATTGGACTATACGATAAGACAGATGTAAATAACAAACGGCTTGGAAACATATTCCAAAGAGCTTGGCAATGGCTTAAGTCTCTAGTGTCTCAAGATATATTTGACCAGACTGTTAAAGATATCTTTTCAGAACACTATAACTACAATGCTTTAACTTTACAAGAAGACTTGTATCAGGTTGATCCTACTTACGTAACTAATACGAAGAAAACTTTTACTCCTGAAATGTACAATCAGTTGAGAAAAATTACTCTACAGATACAACCTCTTTTAAGAAAGTTAAACTATAGTATTGAGAAAGTAGGCAAAGGAACTGAATACCTCAAGACAATCAACGAGTCTATAAATGAAGGACACTTACTAGGACTTAATGAATTGTTAAGTAATGTACTTAATTACTTTGATGACTTAGAAACTTTTACAAACGAGTTCTTAAACTACTCAAGAACTCTTATGGATCCTTATATTAAAGAAAAAGGATTGGATATAGAAGGAATTCCATTTGATAGAAAGATGGAACTTGTTAAAAACTTCTATCAAATTAATAATGTAGTAGAACACTTTGAAAGTATCATTGAAGATTATGATACTGTTTTAAAAACTAGCACGCTTTCTTCTGACGACTGGTTAAGAACTACTGTTGAGAAGATTAAAAGTAATCTTAGAAACATAAAAGACCAACAGAGTCGTGGAAACCAGGCTGAGATTGTAGCTTCTGTTTTAGCAGAAAATGCAAAAGAATCTATGAGCAAGCTAGCCACTGAATATAATAATCAGATTAAATGGATAGATTCTGAGCTAGACAATCTAGAAATCTTAGCTAATACTCGTACTCCAACAAAAGAAGAAAAAGAAGTACGTAAGTTTCTTGAAAACTTAAGAGAGAAAAAAATAGAGGAAAGAGATCGTAACCTTCCAACTAAAGACAATTTACTTGCTATTCTTCAAAATCCCCAAGACAGAAGAAGTGGTCTTCATGCTTGGCTTCAGTTTGCTTTACGAACAGACGAGTTTCAAAATGAAATGTTAGCCGGTGCTGTTAGCACTTTAATTAAAGACGAGTTAAGAGCAGCAGCTGCAGAAAGACAGAACATAGCTTCTGAAATGGCTGACATCTTAGAAGATCTCGTAAATGTTCGTGGATTCAGTGAAGATGCAGATGTTCAATACAGAGGATTCTTCCGTACTGTTACTGTTAAACGTTTTGTTGAAAGAGTAATTACTGACAGAGATGGTAAAACAAAACATGTTGGAGAACTGATTGAATACCCGGCTAAAGTACTTAACGGAGACTTTGATAACATTCGTTTCAACAACGATATTGAAACTATTAAACATCGTATATACCAAGAGTCAAATAAACCTTTAGTTGATTTTGACCTAGTAGATGATTTAAAAGCTCAGTTAGAATCTCTTCTTAACATTTCAGAAAGGATGTATACTCCTGAGTATTACGCTATAATGAATATCTTAACTGAAGAAGATCGTAAGATTATAGAGACTTTATATCAAGAAAGAAACTTAATTGAAGGTTTTGGAAGCTATGATAATATTAAAGAAGAGGATCTAACACGTATTGAAGAAATCGACAGAGAGATAGCTCGCTTGTCTTCTATTTATGATTTAAACGGTAATCCTTACGAAGAAGGCACTCCTGAGTATGAACAAGCTATGAGATTTAAAGCTTATCGTGAAGCTGTTCAAGAAAATGAATTATACATTTATGAAACTGACGAGCTAGCGGTAGAAAACTTTAAAGCTAGAAAAAAAGTAATAGATAATAAATACGAACAGGCTAAAGATAAGTTTAGTATTGGAGAAATCTCTGTAGAAGAATATGATGCAGCTACTAAAGCAAGAGATGATTGGTACTACTTTAATACTCGAGCTGTTATTTCTCAAGACTTTTATATAATGCGTCAAGAAATCTTTGATGATATTGATGCAGTGTTATCTCCTTATGTTTCTGACAGAAAAGAAAGTATTGGAGAACTTTATGCTCAGTTATTTAATATGACTCGTGGTTTCCGTAACCCTGACGGAATTTACGTAGGAGACCAAATGACTCCAGAACTTAGAGCTAAAGTAAAAGAAATACAGGAAGAAATCAATTCTTTAAGAGAACTTCCTGACTTACCCGAAGATGTTCAAGAGGAAGTCGAAGAACTCTTTAATGAACTTGCTTCTATTCAACAGTCTAGAAATACGCAATACTGGGATGATATTGTTGATAGCCAAGTTCAACAAAGGGTAAACGAACTAGAAGCACAGTTTCTTGCTAACTTTAAAGGAACCCAGGAAGAGATCGACAGACAAGTGGGTCGTAGGCGTATTATGTTTACTCGTCAAGCAGAAACTGAATTTCAAGAATCTAGCTGGTACTATGATAATACTATAGAAGTAATTTACAAGAATAAAAAAGGAGAAGAAATAAGTAAAAGAGTTCCTATCATGGTTTGGAGAGAAACTAAACCAACAGACTCTTCTTATGTAACTATTGAGCCTTCTAAAGCTTACTCAAAAAGAAAAGTTAATTCTGCATACTTAAACCCTAATTACAATTCAAGCATTCCTTATAAGACTACTACTAGTCCTTTGTATGCTAATATGGATACAGAGTATCAAAGAGTAAGAAATAATCCTGCAGAGTATAATATCCTTCAAAGATATAGAGAGGCTTATTTTAATTATCAAAAAGAAAATCCACACTCTGGAAGACTAGGCGAAGTTTTACCTTTCATACATAAGTCTGGAATGGATGTTACTATAGAAACAGGTAAAGCTATTGGTAATTTGTTTTATGGAAAAACGGATAAGCTTAGCGGATTAACTGAAAAGAAAAGAGATTCTCTTAAGAAAATTCTTAACCCTCTTGTAATTTATTGGAGAAGAAATGTATCTATGAAAGATGATGACATGGAGATTGAAGGTTCTGTAAGAGAAAGAGATTATAAAGATAGAGATCAAAACTACTATAAGAACTCTATTTATATTCCTTACATTACTCCTTTTAAATTTGCCGGTGAAATTTCTTCTGACATAACTGAATCAATCGCTGCCTATGGTATGGAAGCTATAAAGACTCAAACTCTTTTACAACTTAACCCTATAGCAGCTACAGTTGGAGAACTTATCACTAATCCAATTCAGCAAGTTAAAAATAAAGATAGAGCAAGACGTATCGTAAGAACTATTGAACATACTTATAGAAAAGAGTTTCTTTCAGAAAGAACTATCTACTCTAAAGCAGACTTTGGTGAAGGTAGATTTGGAAAAACCTTTGCTGATATTTGGGCGAAGTTCCAAAGATTTATAGTATCTCGTATGGCTTTTGTAAGAAGAACTACTATGGCATTTAACCTTTCTTCTGAAGTAGCCAACGCAGCTAACAACATTTATCAAATCATGGTAAATAATGGAATCTATGGAGTCAACGAAAAAGCTATACTAAAAGCAGCCGGTAAAGCTGGTAGAAAAATGATAACAGACCAAGGAGACATTTTATCTACGGGTAATAACAAAGAAGTAATGAGAGCCTATAGGTTCTTTGGTTCTGGTGGGCAAATAGAAGACACAGATAAATTAGCAGGAACTATTCGTTCTTCTTTTTGGAGAAAGTGGGCGAACACCGATACTATCTACAGAACCAGGGAACTTGCGGAAGTACACTTTGGTCTTACTATGATGTATTCTATAGGAAGCAAAACTTTAGTAGAACTAAACGGAAGATACGTTCCTATCTACGATGCTTATGAAATTAGAGACAATCGTTATGTTCCTAAACAAGGAGCTGTTATTCCTGAAAACGTATTAAAGAACTTTCGCAGAGACTTAAATAAAATGTCAGTAGACTTGCGTGGTGCTTATGGTACTAACGCTCCTCATGCTGGTAAGTTTATTTTAGGAAAGATGTTTTTATTCTTTAAGGGCTTCTTTGTTCCTCAACTTATGCGTAGATGGGTAACAGATGTTAACTATGGAACTGGAACTGTAAATTACGCAACTTCTGGAATAGTTTATAAAGAGATGGTCAATATGCTTAAGTATAGAAAGTTTGCTGAGTACGGAATGACTGATGCACAAAAACGTGCATTTAGAACTGGCCTTAAAGAACATGCTTGGTATGCGCTTAATACCATATTGCTTACTACTTATTTTGCTATGAGGGGTTCTGGAGACGACGAAGAAGGAGTTTGGGCTTATATTCTTTATATGTGGAAGAGGATTTTTGCTGAAACAGAAACTTACTCTCCTGCAGCTCCTGTAAACTATGTGCTAGCTCGTATTCACGAACCACAACGAAGTGGTGCTTCTACAACTAAGAGTTCATTTACAGATGCAGCAATTAACTTCTTCTTTAAACAAGTAGATGATAATATTGTTAGCCCTATAACAGGTAGACATGGTGGAGAAGCTTTAGGACTAATGCTTGATGTTCCAGATTGGTTTGATCCTTATTATGGCAAATTCTATAAGAGAGGACATGGACCTGATAGTGATCATCCTGTATTTGATAAAGCTAAAGCAAAAGCTATGGCTCCTCACCTAGCAGGTAAACCTAACTTAATAGTAGGCCTAATGCGTTTCTTTAACCAAAGTCAGTCTGCTATAATGTATCCTAAGCAAGCTGAAAACTATCAGAGTCTTTACAACTATAACATTTATATGTTACCTGGAGAGCCTTTGTTTATTAAGAAAAAGAAGGCTAAGTAATATAACTTGACTTAATTTTTTAAAAGTTTATTTTTGTATAGAATGAAACCAGGTCTTATTATTTGGAACACAATCTGCCTTGTATTTTTCTTTCTTGGGTTTGGAATGTGGATGCAAAAGTGTCAAGATGACTACTCTACTTATATAGATAAGTCTAAGCTTGACTCTATCCAAAAGTCCATTACCCAGATACAGACAAGAGTAGACAGCTTGAATGTTCAAAAGAAAAAACTAGTTTTAGAACAAAGAACAATCCATGAAGAATCTATTAAAACAATTGAACGTATCCTTTTAGCACCAGACACTGCACAAAATCAAATCACACGTTACTTAATAGATGAGCACAGAAAAATTGATAGCACTAGAGATTAAAGTTTGTGGTAAATGTAAAGAGGGTAAACCTTTTTCTGAATACCATAAAAACAAAGCTATGAGAGATGGATATGCTTCTCAATGTAAAAAGTGTTTTTCTATTACAGGCAAAAATTCTTATATAAAAAATAGAGAAAAACGTCTTTTATATAACCAACAATACAGTAAAGAAAATCGTGATAAAAAAGCAGAATATTTAAAAGTTTATAGGGAAAACAATAGAGAAAGAGTTCGTTTTTGGGAAAAGGCAGCATATAAAGAGAAGGTAACAACTGATTGTTTATATAAACTTAAACGTAGTCTGAGGGGCAGAGTAAGAGCTTTTTTAAAATGCTCTGGTATTAAAAGAGTTTGTACTACAAGAGAACTTGTAGGGGCTGACTATGATAT
>Ga0129333_10002595_pt1 | contig 16873 bp, 17 predicted proteins | sample CPB6_08_DNA_FD_94474 | JGI IMG/M metagenome (GOLD analysis project Ga0129333, IMG submission 94474) | Freshwater to marine salinity gradient microbial communities from Chesapeake Bay, USA - CPBay_Sum_0.6_0.8_DNA | ecosystem: Environmental > Aquatic > Marine > Coastal | place: USA: Chesapeake...
GATTCCGGCTAAAGTACGCGCCTGCCTTGCCCAGATGGCGGAATTGGTAGACGCACTAGGTTCAGGTCCTAGCGGTGGCAACACTGTGGAGGTTCGAGTCCTCTTCTGGGCACCACATCTCTCCCCGATCGCAGTCGACTTCCGCAAGTGTTGCACAAATCGCTTCCCACATGACAACACCGGCCCGAGTACTTGCTTTTGATGTCTTTGGCACTGTCGTGGACTGGCATGGCTCGATTGTGCGAGAAATCGACCGACTGAAGCTTGCGGTGGATGGCGATGCTTTCGCCAATGCCTGGCGGGCAGGCTATCAGCCGGCGATGGCGGAAGTCCGAAAAGGCCAGAAGGCCTGGACCAAAATCGATGTGCTGCATCGGATGATTCTGGATCGCATTGTTGGTGAATTCGGACTGAATCATTTAAGCGAACAGACACGGCAGGATCTCAATCGCGTCTGGCATCGCCTTGCGCCCTGGCCCGACACCGTGCCGGGACTGCTGCGGCTCAAAGAACGCTTCACGATCGTTACGCTATCAAACGGCAACCTGGGCCTTCTGTCCAATATGGCAAAGGCGGCGGGCCTACCCTGGGATCTGATTCTTTCTGCCGAAGTGTTTCATCATTACAAGCCCGATCCTGATACTTATCTTGGAGTGGCCGATGTCTTTGATCTCACGCCTGAAGAAGTCATGCTGGTGGCTGCCCACACCGATGATCTTCAGGCCGCGCAGCAATGTGGATTAAAGACTGCCTATATTCATCGTCCGACCGAATACGGCACTCGCAAGCCCAAGCCCATGCCGGATGTCAGCAGATTTGATGTCAGCGCAGACAGCTTCACTGATCTTGCGGCCGCACTCGGCTGCTGATTTATTCAAACGGATGATCAAGCAAGATCGTATCTTCACGATCGGCGCCGGTCGACACCATGGCAATCGGCGCGCCCACCACTTCAGAAAGCCTCTTTAAATAACGCTGGGCGTTATTCGGAAGGTCCTCCCACTTGCGCACGCCCTGGGTGGTCTCGGACCAGCCCGGCATGGTCTCGTAAATCGGCTGGCACTGGGCCACCGCATCGGCGCCAAAGGGCAGCACATCAATGCGGCCCTGCGGTGTGTTGTAGCCCACACAGAGCTTGACCTCTTGCATGCCATCCATGACATCAAGCTTGGTGATGCATAGTCCCGTCACACCATTGATCTGCATGGCTCGGCGCAGGGCTGCGGCATCAAACCAGCCGCAGCGACGCGGCCGGCCGGTGACTGAGCCGAACTCATTGCCACGCTTTGCCAGCACCTGGCCGATCTCGTTGACCTGCTCGGTCGGAAATGGGCCGCTGCCCACGCGCGTCGTGTAGGCCTTGGTGATACCCAGCACATAGTGCAGCTGCGCAGGCCCCACACCAGCGCCCGCTCCTGCCGCACCCGCCACACAGTTGCTGCTGGTGACATAAGGATAGGTGCCGTGATCAATGTCCAGCAGTGATCCCTGCGCACCCTCAAAGAGAAGATTCTCGGCCCGCTGGCCGGCTTCGTAGAGGAGTTGCGGCACATCAGCGGCCATCTTCAACAGGCGCGGCGCCATCGACATCAATTCGTTATAAACCTGATCGACCGCAATCGGCTGGGCCTTCAGATGCTGCTCCAGGACAAAGTTATGCAGGCTCAGGGCCTCGGTGAGTTTAGCCCGCAGCACATCAGGCTGGCGGAGATCCAAAAGCCGAATCGCGCGGCGCGCGACTTTGTCTTCATATGCGGGGCCAATGCCGCGGCCGGTGGTGCCGATCTTGGCATCACCCCGGGCTGCCTCGCGGGCCTGATCCAGGGCCACGTGATACGGCAGGATCAATGGACAAGCAAAACTAATTTTGAGCCGCGACTCCACATCAATCTGATTGGCCTGCAGTTCATCAATCTCAGCCAACAAGGCAGACGGCGAGAGCACAACACCATTGCCGATATAACAGGTAACACCAGGGTGCAGGATGCCAGAGGGAATCAGACGAAGAATTGTTTTCTTGCCGTTGACCACCAGAGTGTGGCCGGCGTTATGGCCGCCTTGGAATCGGACTACACCACTGACTTGCTCGGTGAGCCAATCCACAATTTTGCCTTTGCCTTCGTCGCCCCACTGGGTGCCGATGACGACCACATTCTTGCCTTGGCCCGCGGTGCGACCCGCAGCTTTTCCTGCCGACATGCGTCACTCCTGATTGAGATTGGTTTAGGCGACGGCCCAGCGGCCAGATTGAGACACGAGCCGCTGACCGGTCCACAGTCCGAATTCTGCATCAGGAAGTCGGAATACCACCCTTCCCTCGCGACGCAAAGCAGCAATCGCCTGCCGCAGGCCGGCATCATCCTGCCAGGGCGCGGCAATTGCCACGTCTGCCGGCTCGGGATCGAAATTGGTGATCGCCAATAACTCGCGAAGCTCAAGGCTAAAACCAGTTGCAGCACGCGCACGGCCGAAGACTTTGCCCGCGCCATCGTAGCGGCCGCCGCGCACGACCGCATTGGGCAGGCCCTCGCAATAAATCGAGAACATCACGCCATTGTGATAGCGGTAGCCCCGCAGATCGGCAAAATCGACGGTCAACACACACTGCGGATGCTCGGTAAACATGGCGGATTCGGCCACCGACTGCAGACGATCCAAGGCCTCCGTAATGGGTGCAAGCTTCGGCAGGCTGTGGCGCGCAACAGCAATCACGTTGTTGGCGCCCGATGCTGGGCCATACAGATCAATCAATGCGGCGAGCGCCTTGGCGGATTCGGCCGATAAGCCTTTGACCCACTGGGCAAGCCCCACGCGATCTTTGGACTGCAAAGCGGCCAGCACCTCATTTTCGCAAGTGGCCAGCCCCGGATCCCGATCACGCAGAGCGAGAAAAATTCCTCTGTGCGAGAGATCGAGCCTGACTTTCCGGATTCCAGCAGCATCCAACGATGCCAGTGCGAGCTCCTGAACTTCGAGATCGGCCTCGAGGCCATCGTGACCAAAAAGCTCACAGCCCATCTGCACCGGCTCTCGTGATGACAGCAGGCCTGCCGGCTGCGCATGCAGCACTGATCCGGCATAACAAAGTCGGGTGACGCCTTTATTCTGAATCTGATGGGCATCCAACCGTGCTGCCTGCGGCGTGATGTCTGCACGCAAGCCAAGCAAGCGTCCGCTGGCCTGGTCTACCACCTTGAAGGTACGCAGATCAAGATCCCGAGCCTGATCAATCATGAGTGACTCAAGATGCTCCAGCATCGGTGGCTGCACCAGCGCATAGCCGTAGCTTCGATAAAGGTCCAGGAGCCTGCGGCGCAGGCGCTCAAGCCGCGCCGCCTCGGCGGGCAAGATGTCCGAAATCTGGTCAGGCAGTTGCCAGGCGGGCATGGGCGTGCTGCCGGTTACTTATTGGTGTTCGCGCTGCCGGATGGGCCCGGACCGCGGGCACCCGATGATCGGAAGTAACGGAAAAAGTCAGACTGTGGATCGGCCACGATGACATCCGACTTGCTTTTAAAGCTCTCGCGATAGGCCTGCAGGCTGCGATAAAACGATGCGAACTCTGGATTCTGCCCAAACGATGCCGCATACAGCGCCGTTGAGCGGGCATCACCATCTCCCATGATGCTCTGGGCACGGCGATAGGACTGAGCCAGCAGCACTTCACGCTGGCGATCGGCGTTGGCGCGAATCTTTTCAGACTCGGCTGCGCCGGAGGAGCGTCGCTCGTTGGCAATCGCTTTACGTTCGGACTCCATCCGACGAAATACCGAATCGCGAATCTCGTCGGCCAAATCCACCCGCTTGATACGGACATCCACCACTTCCACACCGAGCCGCTGGGCATCGGCATTCACACGCTCCCGAATGCCCTTCATGACTTGCTCGCGCGAAGCAGAGATCACTTCGTTGACTGTCCGCTTTGCGATCTCGTTATTCAACGCATCGCGAAGGCTGCGAGAAATCCGATCCGCAGCGCCAGCGGGACGGCCCGCCACAGACACCCAGTACTCTCGCGGATCAATCACGCGCCACTTCACATAGGTATCCACCAAGACGTTTTGCTTTTCACTGGTGATGAAACGGTCGATCTCCGGCGTATCGATGGTGAGAATCCGCTTCTCAACATAGACCACATTTTGAAACGGCGGCGGAAGCTTGATATACAGGCCGGGCTTACTCACCACCTCTTTGATTTCTCCCAACGCAAACACGATGGCGTACTGGCGCTGATCCACGACATAAATGCAAGATCCGGCCAGAAGCACGGCGATGATGAGAGCGCTGATGGCAGTAAAGAGCTTATTCATCAGCGGGCATCCCTTAAACGGTCACGCAGGCTCGGCCCGGAGCTTGGCACTGCCGGCTGCGGGGCAGGCGATTCCGGCGCGGCGGCAGGAGCCGGGCCGGTGGCTGAGGATGGCGGCGACTGCATCGGCCCACCCGGTGTGCCCATGAGGCCTGCTGCCGACTGCTGCATCAGCCGATCCAAGGGCAAATACAGCAGGTTGCTGTTCGAACGTGAATCCACCATGACCTTGCTGACATTGGTGAAGACCTGCTGCATGGCCTCGAGGTACATCCGCTCGCGGGTGACTGCTGGCGCCTTGTTGTACTCCACCACAATTTTTCGAAAACGATCCGCATCACCCGTGGCAGTGGCAATCACACGCTCACGATAAGCCTCGGCCTCTTGAATCAAACGCTCCGCGGAGCCGCGGGCCCGGGGAATCACATCATTCGCGTAGGCCTGACCTTCATTTTTCAGGCGCTCTGCATCTTGCCCAGCCTTGATCGCATCGCTGAAGGCGGCCTGCACTTCCTCGGGGGGCTGAGCATTTTGAATCGTGACATCCACGATCGAGAGGCCCGAGCCATAACGATCCGCAATCGCCTGAATCGCGCTTAAGGCTTCGCGCGCGATGCCCTCTTTATTCTCATAGAGCACCGTATCGCTCATGCTGCGTCCAACAATCTCACGCATCACGGTCTCAGCGGCCTGGGCCACAATGTCATCGGTCGCCACGTTATTGAACAAATAATCTTTCGGATTACCGATTCTGTACTGGACCGCAAACTGCAGATCCACCATGTTCTCGTCTTTGGTGAGCATCAGTGAATCTCGGCTACGAGAGGTCGCACCGCCGCCGCGCACGCCGACCGTGATCTGCCGAATCTGCGACAGATTCACGATTTCGTGTGACTCAAAAGGATAGGGCAGCCGCCAATTGAAGCCCGCACTGGTCGTGGTTCTGAATTCACCAAAACGCAAAACGATCGAAGACTGGCCCTCTTGGACAATATAAAAGCCGGTTGCCAGCCAGACCAAAACACCACCCAGAGCAACAAAGCCAAAGGCCGGCCCAGTTTTTACGGTCGGGGCCTTGAATCCGCCGCCACTGCCCCCGCTTCGGCCACCACCTCCGCCAAAGCCGCCGCCCTGGCGGCCTTTGCCACCGAACATGCCACTTAAACGCCGATTGAAATCTCTCCAGACCTCGTCAAGATCGGGCGGCTCCTCGGATCGAGGGCGGCTATCGGGCTTACGCGGCTCTTTCGGGCTGTCCGACGGATCCTGCCGAGGGGGCTCGCGCTCGGGCTCACCCGATGAGGGCTTTTGCTCAGAGCCCTGGCCCGAGGCCGACTGGCCACCCGTGGGCTGGCCCGAGCTAGACTGGCCCCAGCGGGGATCCCCGAGGGAAAAAAGACGCCGTAACACTGACCCGCCGAACCTGAGCATCGTGAGAGTTTAGAGAAGGGATTGAACAGAAGGTTGCAACAACCCGACATTATCGCCGAGAGTACCGGAACAAGTTTCAGGACTAGGGAAAGCCGGTACGTGGGAGCGGACCGCCTCCCGAAGTCCGGCCAGGCCCTCGCCAGACGCGGCGCTCACCCAGACACGACGAGTTCGGCCATCCGGACCGGCCTCGGATCGGCTGGCAAGGCCCGCAGAGTCGATTTTATTCATGACCTCGATGCAGGGGACCTCCCCGGCACCGACTTCCTCGAGCACCTGCTCGACCGCCTGACGGTGCGCGTCCCGATCCGGGTCCGACGCATCGATGACATGCAGCAGCAAATCCGCCTCGGCCGCCTCGTTGAGCGTGGACTTAAAGGCCTCAATCAGGCTGTGGGGCAGATCACGAATAAATCCCACCGTGTCAGACAGCACCATGAATTCACCCGGCGCAAGAAATACCCGGCGGCTGGTGGTATCCAACGTTGCAAAGAGCTGATCGGCTGCGTACACACCCGCATGGGTTAACGCATTAAAGAGCGTCGATTTTCCGGCATTGGTGTAGCCCACCAGCGAGACTGAAAATGTGCCCTGCCTGGAGCGCTGCCGAAGCCGGTTCTTCCGCTGGCGTTCCACTGCAGCAAGCCGCAGCCGCAGCTGTTTCACCCTCTGCCCAATCAGTCGGCGGTCCGTTTCTAACTGAGTCTCACCCGGGCCGCGTAATCCGATGCCTCCGCGCTGCCGCTCTAGGTGGGTCCAGCCACGCACCAGTCGGGCCGACAAATAATCCAGCTGCGCGAGTTCCACCTGCAGCTTGCCTTCGTGGCTTCGCGCACGCAGCGCAAAGATATCCAGAATCAATGCCACACGATCAATCACACGGCGCCTTAAGGCCTGGCCCAAATTTCGCTGCTGGCCTGGTGAGAGCGTGTGATCAAAAACCACCAGGTCGGCCCGGCATTCAGCGCAAATCCGGCCGATTTCCTCGGCCTTACCGGAGCCCACAAAGAGTGCTGGATCAGGCCGATCACGGCGGCCAGTGACTTGGCCCACCACGTGCGCACCCGCCGAGACCGCCAGCGCACGAAGCTCCTGCAGATCGGGCTCCGGCCCTCCACTGAGGGCTAAGGAAACGACGACAGTTCGCGGGTTTCTGGAGAAGTCAACGTCGTTGGACGTTGAAACGGAACCGAGATCGCTCAGCTCGTCTCACCCTCAGCAGTGAAGTTCACCGCGCGCGCTGGAACGATCGTGGAGATGGCGTGCTTGTACACCATCTGTGTGACCGTATTGCGCAAAAGCAATACATACTGATCGAACGACTCGACATGGCCCTGCAGCTTGATGCCGTTGACCAAATAGACCGAGACCGGGACATGCTCCTTACGCAGGAGATTTAGAAATGGGTCTTGTAACGCCTGCCCTTTGTTTTGTGACATGTAATGGACTCCATCGGATGAACAATAACTATACCGATTTCAGCCTACGGAATCACGCATCGGGCTTGTAGGGGTTGGTCGAGGTTTTCCACTCAATCCGCAGGGGTGTGCCCTCCAGCCGAAAGACTCTGCGAAAGCGAGACTCCAAATAACGCTTGTACGCATCAGAGACATGCTCCAAGGCGTTGCCGTGAACCACAATGATCGGCGGGTTTTGGCCGCCCTGGTGGGCATACCGCAGCTTGGGCCGAAACCGGCCATGCCGGGGCGGCTGCTGGGCCTCCACGGCCTCGCGCAGCACACGAGTAATTTTTGGCGTGGAGAGCTTCAGCGTTGCCGCACCATAGGCGGCATCGACTGAGCGCATCAGTGCATCGATACCCGCGCCCTTCATGGCCGAGATGAAATGAAACTTCGCCCAGTGCAGAAATTGCAGCTTGCGGGCCATCACACGCTTGACCTCCTCACGCACAATCACATCCAGGCCATCCCATTTATTCACGGCGACCACCAGGGCTCGGCCCGACTCCATGACAAAGCCCGCAATGTGCGCATCCTGCTCCGAGACATCGGCCTGCGCATCCACCATCAGTACCGCGACATTGCATGACTCAATGGCCTGCAGAGTTTTGATGACCGAAAACTTTTCCACCGCCTCAAAGACCTTGCCCCGGCGTCGTAGGCCCGCAGTGTCGATCAGCTGATAACGACGGCCCTCACGCTCAAAGGGAATCACGATGGCATCGCGCGTCGTGCCTGGCATATCAAAAGCAATCACCCGCTCCTCGCCCACCAAAGCATTGATCAGGGTGGATTTGCCAACATTGGGCCGGCCAACAATGGCCACCCGCAAGCCACGCTCGGCCACCGAAGCCTCGAGGTCTTCGTCGGGAACCTCCGGCAGCTCAGCCAAGATCGATTCCATCAGGCCACCCACGCCATCGCCATGGGCCGAGGAGATTGCTACCGGATCACCCAGTCCGAGCTCATAGAACTCTGCAGTGCGGCCGTCGCTGGTGAGGCCCTCGAGTTTATTGGCAGCAATCGTCACCGGGCGGCCCGATTTGCGCAGCAGATCTGCAATCTGAAGATCCTGCGGCGCGAGGCCGGAGCGGCCGTCGACCACAAAGACCACCGCATCTGATTCGGCGATGGCCTGACGGGTCTGCTTGGCCATCTGAAAAGTAATGCCCTCTTTGACAATCGGCTCAAAGCCGCCCGTATCCACAACGAGATAGGGCCGCGGACCCAGCCGGCCCTCGCCGTAATGTCGATCTCGCGTTAGCCCCGGAAGATCGGCAACCAGTGCATCGCGCGAACGGGTGAGACGATTAAACAGTGTCGACTTGCCGACGTTGGGCCGCCCCACCAGCGCGACCACGGGTTTGGCGCTCACTGCTCATCCTTCCGATCGAATCAACAGCAGCTGGCCACCTTGGGTCTGAATCAGCAGGCCTGCGCGCGTCGGCCGAATCGCACCGCTGGGCGCACCCCCTTCCAGCGAGAGCCGCGCCAACTGCTTGCCATCTTCTCGCGAAAGCGCATGCAGAACTCCGAAGTTATCGGCAACCCAGACCGCACGGCCCCACGAGACCGGATGCTGCAGGCCGCGCAGCTGGAAGGTGTCAATGGTCCAGATGGTCTGACCATCCTTTCGATTCAAGGCATGAAGACGGGATTGATCATCGGCAAAAAAGACATAACGGCTATCGACTGCCAGCGTCGACATTGCAGTGAGGTCTCGACCCCAGAGCCTGCGTCCGCTCTCTGCACCCAGGCAGGCCACCGAGGTCTGATAAGCGGCCACACAGACATCGCCTCCTTCAACCGAGGGCAGACCAAGTAAATCAACAATCCGCTCGACCTCATTGCTACCACGTGGCGTTGCGACTTGAGATTCCCATCGAACCGCGCCCGAGGCGGCATCCAGCCAGAGCAATCGGCCTCCTGGCATATTGACCAACACATCGGCCGGACCCAATGTGGAACTGGCAGATTCCTCTGCCGGCCGAGCCTGCACCCGCATGCCCGACTGACCATGCAAGACCAGCGTGGGGAGATTGCGCTGCAAAACCCAGCGACGATTTCCGGTCACGATGTCAAAACCCGCCACTCGATTATCGGCAAGCCGCATCACCGCAGTGGAGCCCGCCAACACCGGCGACTCCAAGACGACTCCTCCTGTGGGAATACGTCTTTCAATTTTTCCATCGGCAGACAGGATCACCAACTCAGCGCGATCATTCACCACTGCAGTGATGCCCTCGGCGCTGCCACTTCCGACTGCAATGCCACTCACCAACGGCGCGCCAATGGGGGTGCGCCAGATCAGCTTTCCATCGGCAAGCGAAATCTTCGACACTGTGCCTGCAGCTGAGGCAGCATAAACAGCGTCGCCACTGACAACGGGAACAAACTGGCCGCTGGCAGCCGATGCTTTTGCGGCCCTACCAAGATCGACCTTCCATGCAACCGAGGCCTTCAGCGATGGCTTGAAATCCTTCAGTGTTGCCGGCTTGGGCTTGGGAACACCCGAGCAGCCGCTGAGTACGAAAGCGGCGGCAACCACCAAGAGCCCACATCTTCTGTTCATGACTTCGCGCCCCCAAAGGCGTCCAGCGTCTGCAGTTTGCGCAGGATCAACTCGCGCGACGGAGATGCTGCGGGCAGGCCGTCAGCGGCGGCCTTCCATGCACTGCGGGCCTCCTCTTTGTTGCCAAGCGCGGCGTGAACATCCCCCTTGCGATCTTCCACCAAGGCAAGGAATTCTTTCGGCGGCTTCCCATTGAGTGTCTCCAGGGCCGCCTTCGCATTGTTCTCATCGAGCATCACACCAGCTAAACGGATTCTTGCCATCCATGCAAACTCTGGCGCGCTGTGATCCACCACCTGCTGCAAGACGGTTCGGGCCTCGGCCAGCTCACCCGACACTGCCAAGGCTTTGGCCATCTGCAGGCCACCGAGTGCAGCCTGTGTCGAGGAGCGGAAATCCGATGACAAAGCCTTATAGGCGGCACGGGCCTTCTCCAGACTCTGCTCACCCAAGGCGCCTTCCATCGCAGTCAAGGCCTGACTGGCGTTGACCGCCTGTCGGTTCTGCCACCAATTCCATCCGCTGGTGCCGCTCGCCGCGATGAGCAGCAGCGCCGCCAGCGGAATAATCCACTTCTTGTTATCGCCCCAGAATCCCTTAATGGCATCCAGCTGTTCCTGCTGCTCAAGATCGTCACGCATCGCTTAACCGTCCTTGTTCTCACGTCTTTTCAATAGGCCGCAGATTACTGCTGCAGCATCCGCCATCGAAACGCGGTCCTGCTGAATCAGTCCGCCCTCTGCACGCAGCGGCTTAACTGTCACCACGCCCTGGGTCCGCTCATCTTCGCCCATCAACACGGCGCACTGCGCACCGCTCTGATCCGCTTTTTTCATCTGCGACTTCAGGCTTGCCTCGCCACAATGCATCTGTACTCGCAGGCCGGCGCTGCGACACTGCTCGGCCACCTGCATGGCGGCACGCTCCGAGGCCTCTCCCCAATGCACAACGTAAACATCCAAAGCCGCAGGCAATTCAGGCGCAGCCACTTCTTGGAGCAGCGCAATTAACCGCTCCACGCCAATCGCAAAACCACAGGCCGGAGCGGGTGCGCCACCCATCTGCTCAATCAGGCTGTCGTAACGGCCGCCGCCGCAGATGGTGCCCTGCGCCCCGAGCCGATCCGTGACCCACTCAAACACCGTGAGATTGTAGTAGTCCAGCCCCCGAACGAGCCGCGGATTCATGGTGTAGGCGATGCCGTGGCGCTCCAGGGTCTCCACCACGGCATCCAGGTGCGCACGAGACGCGTCACCCAAGAAATCCTTCAGAAGCGGCGCGCTCTGAATGACTGGCTGCATGGCAGGATTTTTTGAATCCAGAATCCGCAGTGGATTGGTCAGCAGCCGCCGCTGGGCATCGGCATCAAGAATCGATGCATGCGATTGGAAGTGTTCAATCAAGGCCTTGCGATGGGCCTGCCGCTCGGCAAGCATGCCCAAGGAATTCAGCTCGAGCCGAGGGGCCTGATCCCCATCTATCCTAAGGGACTGCCAGAGCCGATGGATCATGACCAGCTGCTCGCCATCGATATCCGGGCCGGGCATTCCGAGTGCCTCAATGCCAAACTGATGAAACTGCCGATATCGGCCACGCTGAGGCCGCTCATGTCGAAACATGGGGCCTACATACCAGAGCCGCTTCGGGCCATCGTAAAGAAGATTGTGTTCAATCACGGAGCGTACGACCGCCGCAGTATTTTCCGGCCGCAGTGTCAGCTGCTCACCATTTAAGGCATCCGTGAAGGTGTACATCTCTTTTTCAACGATGTCGGTCACCTCGCCGATGCCGCGCACGAAAAGCGCGGTGGGCTCAAGGATCGGCGTGCGAATAGCGCGATACCCATATTGCCGAAAGACTTCCGATACCCTGGCTTCGACCCACTCCCACAGGCCTGACTGATCGGGCAGAAGGTCGTTCATGCCCTTTACGCCCACAATTTTCTGCTGAGCAGCCATCGTGTTAGGCCGCCCCACCAAAGCGTTGATGCACATAACGGGCAACAATATCTTGGAACTCTTCCGCAATCCGCTCGCCCTTGAGCGTTACGTTACGTTGGCCATCGATGAATACTGGTGCCACCGGCTGCTCGCCCGTGCCCGGCAGGCTGATGCCAATATCAGCATGCTTGCTTTCACCGGGGCCATTCACCACGCAGCCCATCACCGCGACAGTGATGTTCTCCACGCCGGGGTATGTTTTTTTCCAGTCCACCATCTGCTCACGCAGATAGCCCTGAATCTTGGCGGCAAGCTCCTGGAAAAATGTCGACGTGGTGCGGCCACATCCCGGGCAGGCCACTACCATCGGGGCAAACGCCCGCAGGCCCATTGACTGAAGAATCTCTTGGGCCACGATGACTTCCTGTCGACGATCGCCATTGGGTTCGGGAGTCAGTGAGACGCGAATCGTGTCGCCGATGCCCTCTTGAAGTAAGACCGCAATCGCAGCTGTTGAGGCCACAATGCCTTTGCTGCCCATGCCGGCCTCGGTCAGGCCAAGATGCAGCGGGTAGTCGCAGCGTGCGGACAACGCCCGATAGACCGTGATCAGGTCCTGAACACTGCTGACTTTGGCGGACAGGGTGATGCGATTGCCGGGCTGGCCCCACTTCTCTGCAAGCTGTGCGCTTTCGATGGCGGAGGTCACCAGGGCCTCGCGCATCACCGCCTGGGCATCCCAGGGCTCAGCGCGTTTGGCGTTTTCATCCATCAGCCGAGCAAGGAGTTCCTGATCCAGGCTGCCCCAATTCACGCCAATGCGAACGGGTTTGTCGTATTTGCAAGCAATCTCAATCATCGCGCCGAATTGATGATCCCGTTTCGCACCCCGCCCAACGTTGCCGGGATTGATACGGTATTTGGAAAGCGCCTGGGCGCAATCGGGAAACTCGGTCAGCAGCTTATGTCCATTGAAATGAAAGTCACCGATCAAGGGCACATCGCAGTTCATTCGATCCAGCTGCTCACGAATCGCGGCGACTTCACGGGCGGCTTCAGGGGAGTTCACCGTGATGCGCACAAGCTCAGAACCCGCCTGCGCTAAGCCTTGCACTTGAATGGCTGTTGCGATCGCATCGGCCGTATCGGTGTTGGTCATCGACTGCACCACCACCGGCGCATCACCGCCCACCGTAACCACGTTTGAGCCCCAGGCGATGTTCATCGCCCGCGTCTTGCGGCGGGCCGCCGGACCGCAGCCAACGGCGAGGCTGCGCTGCTCAGCACAAGGAAGGGGCGTGGTATCGGCGCTGCTCATTTTGTTCTCAGTGTGATTTTTGTCCGGTCTTGAATATCACCGGCAAGCTGGCCGCAGGCCGCATCAATATCGTCGCCGCGGGTCTTACGAATCGTGGTGACAAAGCCCTCTTGGGTCAAGAGATCAGCAAACGCGCGCACGCGGGGCCAGGGTGATTTGCGATAGCCAGAATTCGGAAACGGATTAAACGGAATCAAGTTGAACTTACACGAGATTTCCTCTGCCCGAATCAGCTTCACGAGCTGGCGGCAATGATCTGAGGAATCATTAATGCCATCGAGCATCACATATTCAAAAGTCACAAAGTCACGCGGGGCAGGCTCAAGGTAATTGCGTACCGCAGCCATCAACTGCTTGAGGGGATATTTCTTATTCAGCGGCACCAACACATCCCGCAGTGCATCGGTCGGAGCATGCAGCGAGACCGCAAGCGCCACGGGACAGTCGCGAGCCAGACGATCCATCATCGGCACCACACCCGAGGTCGAGACCGTGACCTTACGGCGCGATAAGCCATAGGCATCGTCATTGAGCATGAGCTGCAAGGCGGGCACGAGCTGGTCGTAATTGAGCAAGGGCTCGCCCATGCCCATCATGACCACGTTGGTGACTGGTTGCTGTAATTCGTGGCGCGCCCACCAGAGCTGGCCCACGATTTCTGCGGTGGTGAGGTTGCGGTTAAAGCCCTGCCGGCCTGTGGAGCAAAACGGGCAGGCCACCGTGCAGCCTGCCTGAGAAGAAACACACAGGGTGCCTCGGTCGGTCTCTGGAATAAACACGGTCTCGATCGCATTGCCTTGGCCCATATCGAAGAGCCATTTGCGAGTGCCATCTGCGGAGACATGGTCTTGCAGCACGGGAGGCAATTCAACGGCCGCATCCTGTTCGAGCCCGGCGCGAAACTCTCGCGCCAGATCAGTCATTGCTGAGAACTCACGGGTCCCGCGCTGGTGGACCCATTTCAATAGCTGACGAGCGCGAAACGGCTTCTCCCCCCGAGCCACGCACCAGTCAGTGAGACCTTGGGGGGAGCAGCCCAGAAGATTCACTTATCTGCTGTAAATCGACATTGCCGGGAAGAAAAAGGCGACTTCCTGGCGGGCGGTCTCAGGCGCATCCGAGCCATGAACCGCGTTGGCATCGATGCTGTCGGCGAAGTCCGCGCGAATCGTGCCCGCGGCCGCCTTCTTCGGATCGGTCGCGCCCATGAGGTCACGGTTCTTGGCAATCGCATTCTCGCCCTCGAGGACCTGGACCATGACCGGACCAGAGATCATGAATGCCACGAGGTCTTTGAAAAAGGGGCGCTCACGATGCACCCCGTAAAACGCCTCAGCCTCTGCACGCGAGAGGTGCATCATGCGGGCAGCCACGACCTTCAGGCCGCCTTTCTCAAAGCGTGAGTAGATTTCGCCAACGACGTTTTTGGCGACGGCATCGGGTTTGATGATGGATAAGGTGCGTTCAATGGCCATGTTGTGAATTCCGGATTTGTCGAGTCATGAAAAGGGTTTTTGGGGGCCTCTACAAGCCGCCCGAGGGAAAGAACTTATCCCTACTTGAATTGTCAACTAAACCTGCGATTATACGTGCTGACGTCCGCCTGGGCGGCATAGTGCCCCCAGGATCTCGTCAGGTCTAGAAGGAGAATGACTACATGGTTCCGACCTTTGGTAACAGTACTTCATTGCCAGGTGCCGAGTCGTCTGCGGTACGCAATCGGGTGCTACGCAACACCTACTGGCTCTTGGCGGCGTCCTTGGTGCCCACAGTGTTGGGGGCCTGGGTGGGCATGCAGCTCGGATTTTCCTGGTTTGCTGACAGCCCCCTGATTGGCGTTTTGCTCTTTTTGGGCATCGCCTTTGGCTTTTTCTACGCGATTGAAAAAACGAAGAACAGCGTGGTGGGCGTCTATCTGCTGCTGGGCTTTACCTTTTTCATGGGCCTCATGCTCTCTCGGCTGATCGGCATCGCGGTTGGATTGTCCAACGGCGTGCAGTTGATCGGCGTGGCTGGGGCGGGCACTGCCGCGGTGTTTTTCGGCATGGCCAGTATCGCCAGCACCACCAAGCGTGATCTCTCCAACATGGGCAAGTTCCTGATGATTGGTGTGATCCTGCTGATTGTGGCCTCAATCGCCAACATCTGGCTGCAGATGCCCGCGCTGATGCTGACCATCTCTGCCCTTGCGGTTGCGATCTTTTCGCTCTTTTTGCTGTACGACATCAATCGCATCGTAACGGGCGGCGAGACCAACTACATCTCGGCAACGCTGGCGGTCTACCTGAGCGTGTACAACATTTTCAGCAATTTACTGGTGCTGCTGATGTCGCTCTTCGGCGGCAATCGCGACTAAGCCGCTTTAACGTAGCGCCCCCTCAGTTCTCGGGCCGCTCAACACCAAAGCCCGCAGGCAAACCCGCGGGCTTTTTTTATTTTCTGCAGCCGCTCCGGAGCCAGCTCAATCCCCCTGGCCGGCCAAGGGCCACGCGAACAATTCGCCGAGGCCACTGGTCCGGGCCGCCAAAAGCCGTTACACTTGTATTACATTTTGTAATACACGAGGAAACCGATAACCGTGAAATCGCCCACCATGCTAACCCTGCGTCTTGAGCCCGCCCAAGAACGGGCCCTGCAGTCACTGGCCCAGCATCGCGGACTGAGCAAAAGCGAACTCGTGCGCGAGCTGATCGCCTCTGCAGTCTCAAGTCAGCAAGAGGATCCGCGGGCCTTGGTTAAATCCATCATTGCCCTTCGCGAGCAAATTCAAATTAAAAAACCGATTAACATTCGCGCGCTGATTGCAGAGGGCCGCGATTGAAATCGTTCGTACTTGATAACTCGGTAGCAATTTGCTGGTTTCTAAAATCCCAGTCCACACCCTATACCGAGATGGCCCTGCGGCGCGTTGCGAATGGTGCCAAACTGACTGTGCCCAGCCTATGGATCTCTGAATTTATCAATGTGATCAGTAAGGCAGTGCAGATGCGGGCCCTGGATTCGGGCTCGGCCGAGGCGATTTTGAAGCATGCAAAGGCGCTTCCGATTCTGTCCAAGTCTGCCCCTGAATTGGCTGATCTTTTTACCTTGACTGAGCGTTATCGCCTCTCAGCCTACGATGCGACTTATCTCGAGCTCGCCATGCGACTTCAACTGCCCTTGGCAACCACGGATACGCAACTGACCAAAGCGGCCAAGTCGGTCGGGTTGTTTTTAAGCTAGGCCGCCCGATCAAAACGGGCAATTGACTCCACGTGGGCAGTCTGCGGAAACATATTGATCACGCCAGCCTGTGATAGCCGCCAGCCACCCTCATGAACCAAAATCGCCGCATCGCGGGCCAGCGTTGCAGGATTACAAGAGACATAGACCAGCCGATGGGGCAAGGACTCAACACGCTGTGACTGATGTAGACCAGCGAACGCCTGGCAAAGGGCCAGGGCCCCTTCGCGGGGCGGATCCAACAAGACCCGATCCCAGCGGTCCTGCGTTGTCAGCCACTCCTGGGTTACCTCAAAAAGATTGGCTTCGTGAAAGCGGGCGCATGCTCCAAGGCCATGCAAATCCGCATTGTTTTGGGCGCGCTTCACCAGCGTTGGGCTACCCTCGTAGCCGATCACGCTGCCCGCTTGGCGCGCAATGGCCAGCGTGAAGTTTCCTAGTCCGCAAAAAAAATCGGCAATCCGATCACCGGGCCCGCAGTCCAGCAAATCAACTGCCCGGCGGACCATGAGTTCATTGATTGCCGGATTCACTTGCGTGAAATCCACCGGCGAAAACGGCATCTGCAGCCCAAACTCTGGCAACGCGTAAGCAAGCACTGTTGCATCGAGCGGATAAAAA
>Ga0129333_10002596_pt1 | contig 16872 bp, 15 predicted proteins | sample CPB6_08_DNA_FD_94474 | JGI IMG/M metagenome (GOLD analysis project Ga0129333, IMG submission 94474) | Freshwater to marine salinity gradient microbial communities from Chesapeake Bay, USA - CPBay_Sum_0.6_0.8_DNA | ecosystem: Environmental > Aquatic > Marine > Coastal | place: USA: Chesapeake...
CTAATCCACCGATTTTACAAATTTTTCCAACATCGAAACCGTTTTAAGGATGCGATCCAAGTCGGCGCGACTTGCGGAAACTGAATCTTCACTTAAGCCATCCGTAAACTTATCTACATCGCCTTCCAAAATTGCGACTTTTTCAGACCATGAGGCGGCGATATCTTCCATCGGTGTGATTGATTTAAGTTGACCAACATTGAATTGAAGTTCTAGAGCATTACCAAGCAGTCGAAGTAATCCACCTTCATTGATACGAGCCTTTGCATCGGCCAAGTCCTTCCTCATGTCCGCTAGATCCCCAAGCGCGGAAGCACGAAACTCAACGGGAGAGAGCGGCACCGGTGAAGCCGAGGCGCTCGCAGTTGGGGACTCTTCGACTTCTGGATTTTCGCTTGGGTCTTCTGTTGGAGTTGGACTTGCGGATTCGCTCTGACTCGGATTTGCTGAAGGGTCACTATTTTCACTACTAGTCTCTCCGCCGAATGGTGCGGTGACAACCGAGATGGCAACAATCACAATTAAAATCTTCTGCCAAAGTTTTCTTGCCAAGAACCAGGCCCAGGCTCCTCTTAATAAATTCATGTCCATATCCTACATAAAAGGAGATGCAATGAAAGGAGTGTGAGCTTCTTCCGCCCGATAGATTACACAGCACTAAAGAGACTAAAACCTTGGCCCATACTAAGGAAATCAGAAAGACCCAAGAAGCAAGATTTGAACCCTATTTTAGAATTGAACTCTGATATAACATTCTTCGTATGAAAAACTCTGCTACTTCACTTAGATACTCAGCTCTATTTATAATAACGGCTTTTCTTATTTCGCTACAAGTTGCTGTTTCGAACGCTTCAAGTCAAAAGTATCAATCGGTGGGTAGCGGATATGTACATTCTTGTGGCTTAACAACCGATGGACGAGTTTTCTGCTGGGGGAGCAACGATGCGGGTCAATTGGGAAATGGCAAAATTGGTGGATTGGAATTGCTCCCTACACAAGTTGTAGGTCTCAAGGATGTTATTCAGTTAAGTGTCGGAATGGGACACTCGTGTGCGTTGAAAAAGAGTCGGGATGTTGTTTGTTGGGGGTATGGAGCATTTGGTAACCTCGGAAATAATTCAAAAGAAACCTCTGGATCTCCAGTTCAAGTCAGTAATCTCAAGGATGTAGCAAGTATTTCTACTGGACGATTTAATTCTTGTGCGGTAACAAATAGTGGAGACTTATACTGTTGGGGATCGGATGTGACTTCTTACCGAGAAGTTGAGACTGGGGCTCCATTTGAGCGGGAAACTCTTGTGCCCACGAAGGTCCCAGGGATGATAAATATTTCGAGCGTCACTCTATCTAGTTTCCATCTTTGCGCATTGACCAAAACCGGTGATGTATTTTGTCTCGGAAGAAATGATATTGGACAAATACCCGGAGCTGCTACGGCGATTGTCGTATCAGCGGTGCAAGTGCCTGTTGAGAAATCCAGAAAACTATCGGCGGGGTCGGGGCATATCTGTTCGTTAACTGTTGGTAATGATGTTGTTTGCTGGGGTTACGGGAAATTTGGACAAACGGGGCTCTCTGAGAAACCTGACCTCTCTTTGCCAACAAAAATCAGTGGGCTTTCAAAAATCACTGACATCTCTTCCGGAAGATTCCACTCATGTGCGTTAGACGGAGCTGGCAAGGTCTTATGTTGGGGCAATAATTCATATGGACAACTCGGAAATGGTTCAACGGTGGATTCTTCTGAGCCTGTTGTAACAACAGGAACATTATCAACAACAAAACTTGGGGGAATGTCTGTTTACTCTTCGCACACTTGTACCGTAAGTAAGTCCGGTGACTTTCAATGTTGGGGATACGGAGAGTGGGGCCAACTAGGAGTTGGTGACAAGAACTCTAGATCTACTGCTTCTGCGCCTAATTCATCCTCCCAAAACTCAATAGAAAACCCAAGTAGCGATGTAGATTTGAGAAAAACAATTACCTGTAAAAAGGGAAATCTTCAGAAGCAAGTAACTGGAAAAGCTCCAAAGTGCCCATCTGGATATCAAGAGGTTTCACCAAAGAAACCAAAACCTATTTTCTATCTTGATATGAAGTTGGGCTGTTACGCGGGTAACTTCCCGGTAACTGATCTCTTAGTACATAAGCGAGATAGCTACAAAACTCTTTATCCGGTGAAGTGCTCAGAAAGATTCCACTATGAGGTAATTTTTTCCGGTCAAGTTCCAACTGCTAGCCCAAGTTTGCCAACGCAAAAAGAGGCACAAGATAAGTGCACCGTCGAATACAAAAGAGTTATGGGTCGTGAATCCCCTAAAGAAATCCAAGAAAATGCAACTTATTTGATTTGGTATTTCCCTGACGCTGGCGTAGAAGCCAAGAAATTTCCTCGGAAAATTATCTGCGCGATAATGAAGACGGACATTTCATATACATATGTACTGGCTCAGTCCCGATCACTTTCCGGTAAGAGCGTATGACCCAAAAAGGACTGAAATTTTCCAATGTACTAATGTCGGTTCTACTACTGATTGCAGTCATACTCTATTTTGGTTTTGCATTCCTTAATTCGGGCTCGACTTATCAAAAGGATGAATTTCTCGCAAACAGCACAACTGAGAAATCTTCAATTTCGCTAGATATTAACGCAACGAATGTTGACATTAATGAAGGCGTTTTATATTTCACTGCAACCCCAAGACTTAGTGGAGAATTTGGCCAAAGCACTTCGAATGGATCTTTCTTTCAACTTCCCGTTGTCTATTCGTTCGATGTTTTTTCCGGTGAGACACTTCTTAATCCAGGAGCTGGAAATCTAACTGGAGGTCAACCGCTAGGAATAAGAATTGAAGGAGACCCGAACAACTATCCTTTTGATCAATATGAAGGAAAGTTTTTTGTAAGTACTCGACTAGACCAGAGTAATAGTGACGTTTCGCCTCTCGATGTTAATGACGTTTCTACTGCTTTAGCCGGATTTTCCGCAAAAGTACGTTACTTGTCTTTCAATTCTGAGAGCCCGAATGCATCTGAGATTAGAGATGATATTTCTCAAGGTTTCGCGTTGGTTGAATGGAAGATATCCCGTGGTTTCTCCTCAATTTTCGCAAGTTTTCTACTGGGCGGACTCATGTTAGTTGGCGCAATGTCTTCTGTGCTTTTAACACATGCTATTTTGAGACGAAGGAGACCTCCTTCGCTTAATTCTCTAGTGTGGCTTGCCGCGTTTCTCTTTGCCCTATTTCAAGTACGATCACAACTTCCCGGAAGTCCACCGAGCGGTGTTCGCTTTGATATGTTGATTTTCTTTCCGACAGTTCTACTCCTTACTACATTAATTCTGATTAATGTAAACCTCTGGATTAATAGAGAAGACTGGGATATGGAAAATACTAATTACGCCGTCGCCGGCCGGACAAACTAATAGTGCGTTCCTCCCGTTTTCTTATTTTTGCTTCACTAACCCTATTGATAGGTTATTTGCTTTCGCTCTTCATACTTAATCCAGGAGCTACTTCAGTCAAGTCAAATTTGTCCTCAGTTTTGAAGTGTGACGAACAAACTCGCACGGGTTTACCGGCTAGCTTGTATATTGAAGGACAATCGTGTCCATCCGTTGTAGAGCTTGTGCTTAATCTTCAGAGGATAGAAACAAAGAATCAAGCGGCGCTGGTGGGGACTCTTCGAGTTTGGCCAGCGGGGGAAATTGGGCAAGTTTCCGTAAATGCCGGAGTAAGCCAAAGATCTCTCCGGATAACTTATGAGAATTTGAAGCAAAGCGATTGGCTCATTGAACCAAAGAGACTTATAGGTAGTAGAACATTAGAACTCTCGCTTCCTAATAGATCTGCCATTTCTTCCTATCCACTAGATTCATATAAGAGTAGTTGGCAAGCTCAAGTTATTGATTTCCAAACGGGTAAACCTTTGCCAACAACGCTGACAATCTCGAATCGTCCAGTATATGGGTGGCAAATTTCCGTCAAAGATGTTGCGCTTGAAAGCGATCTCGCAGCCATAAAGACGGTAAATCTTGAAGGAGACGAAAAAGTTGAATGGGTAATTGAAAGAAGCAGTTCTACAAAATTATCATCAGCGCTATTGCTTTTGGTTATGTTGCTGGCAGCAGTAGCTGCAATCATGTTGTCTAAATCGATATTCTTGAGAAAACGACCTCCCACTTTGGTTGCACTTAGTTGGCTTGCTACCTCACTATTTGCAGTTATCGAGATTCGAGGGAGATTCCCCGACTCTCCCCCACTCGGAATTAGAGTCGATACTTTCGTAACTTATCCGGTGATTTTGACGCTGTTGTTTTTGATTGCCGCTCACACTTATCTATGGGTAAAACGCGATGACTGGAATATGAAGAATCTTCCTGATGATCAAATTACTGCTTAAACAAATCCTTTTTCTGAGCCTTCTCATGCTTGGGTTGTGGCAAGTCTTGTCTATGGAATTAAATTCAAAAAGCGCTCTGTCAACTTTCGAACGAAGAGAGCTTCCAAACATTCAGCCTGACTTTACAGATGTGACCGAATCGCTTAATGAAGAGGCTCAAGCTCCAATAACTCCACAGGCGGAAGAAGAAGCATCCTCGGATGATCCACTAGCAGAAGGTATTCGAGCACTAATCTTGGGCGAGCGACAAAAGCCGAGTGGACAGGCTCTCTGTGATGAAGTTTCTATTTCAATGAAAGATACCTCTAAGGTGCTGGCTTCGGATAATTCGCGCCCTTATATGGAGCAGGTTTTTAACGTAAAGTTGATCGAAGACTTTAGAAAAGTTTTTCCAATACCTGTAGGAGAAGAGAAGATAGTGGTTTTGAAATGCCGAGCAACTATTCAATACAGCATTCAAGTAGAAGCTGAAACAGATTTTTTCTTAGTTGCTGATTCCGACAGAAATCTACGTGTCAGGTGGGAGCCGGATAATTCAACAGCAAGACGAATCCCCTAACCTTTAGGCGATTACTAATTAGTTTTCAATTAAAGTCGTGATTTTCTGTACTTGACTTACTTTGCACACCACCATTCCGGCAAATGAAACTTGATGAAACCTGAATACCACTTTTGAAGAACTGCACATCGCTCAAGTTCGGCGATCTGGATTGAAGTCAAGCCTCTGCTTGCCATTGAATATCTGAAAATTGCAAGATTAACGGCATCTGAACTAACCCATTTCACTGTTGAGGTTCCAACTTGTACGGACTTTGAGATGCCTACAAGAAAGTCAAAAGTTTCTTGAAACGTGAATGTTGGAAACTCAACTCGAACTTGAGTCCATAGAGCAGCCATCACTTGTGTAGCAATAGATGTACCTGATGCGTTGGTTAATCCTCCGCCTACAGTCTGAACTCTCATCTCTCCAACAGCTGCAAAATCACTTAGCTCCCTATCAAAATTGGAATAGCGGGAAATTGACTGATTTGTTATTGCACTTACTGCCATCGATTCGGGTATACACGCCGGCCAAGAGACTCTCTCTTTATCATTATCATTTCCACTGGCAACAAAGAGCGGAACTCCCGAGTAATAGAGTTTTCGAATAACATCGTTGTTTTTCAATGAGACTGGACAGTATTGTCTACTGTTCCACAACCTATGATGTGATTGAGCTAATCCAACTGAGACTATATTGAATCGATCTTTGTTTACCAAAACCCAATCCAAAGCACGGGCTACAAGACCTTCACTTGTAGATAGACGTGCTCCGCTTGAGGAGTTTGCGATTATTCGAATAAAGATGAAACGTAACTTGGGATAAGTTTTTAGTGCTGCGGATGTCATCTGTGTTCCATGGCTAAATCCATTCAAATTAATAAGGGATTTAGGCATGGTGGATGCACCGGGACCCTCCATATAGTCCCTTCCGTTTGGGCAAGAATTCCAATCAAGAATGCAAACTTCATACACAAGGTTTTCTCTAATCTCGGGTATCGAGGTATCCAAAGCTGTGTCCATGATGACCATCGTGGGAGTCACGTCTGCTGAAGACGCATTTGCCGCGCCTATCAAGGACATTATCAATAGGAAGAGCCACAAGATGCGTTTTAGTTTTGGCATTTTCCTCTTGTTACAAGAAGTCTCTGATCTTTTATGGACATACGATAAAGTCTTCAAGTCTGTATCTAAGTGGTAAACAGTCTTTAGAGTGAAATGCATGTAGGAATTCCTGTACGCGTGGGAGCCCTTCTGTGACTACGGCGATTGGTCGAGGGGTGCGTCCTCTTATTACTAAGACTCTTGTAATAAGGAGACCCTGAGAATAATATGAGAGAAAGTTGGCATGATGAGAGGAACAAATGAAATTCGTAGACCGTATAAAGGACAAAGTTAGCGAGACAAAGGCGAAGGTCGCAGTCGCTCGAGATAAAAAACAGGTTAAAGATATGGTCTCACGCCTTCAGCAGTTCCCTCTTTGTAGTGAATCAGATGCATATTGGATCGTGGAGGGTGAAGTAACTAGGTACTTTGGCCGAGTTGATTGCTTCTCGTTAGATCTGTCAACCAATCCAAGCGATGAGGAGATAGAGGCCGAGAATGAGAATCTAAAGGTGCTTCGTGAGCAAATGAAAACCTTTCTTGAGTTTCTCTTTGATCCATCCGTTGGTTATTCACCAGAACTTCTTAAGGGCTCAATCAACGTGCGATTCAATCTGAAGATCCTGCATTATTTGGATGAGGTCCAAATGCCCATTGCCGAATCCCTCTATATGTCCATCATTGAGTCCATGATTGCCGAGGGTTCGGGCGCAGATATACAAGAGAGCTTTACTGATACAAATAAAGGTGATGGAAAGTTAGATTTGTTTACCTGGTTTAATGATTATAAAGAGCGCTTCTTCCCTGACATCGCGTTCATAAAAGCAGGTCGCATCGCTCAAGACAAGTTAAGTTTTCATCAGGAAATGAGTGAAACCATCTCTCCATTTCTAGATATGGAAGAGGAGGGCCAGCAAGCAAACTTAACGTTAGGTAATCCTCCAATTAAACATGCTTTATCCGCTGACACTATTGGCGGCGGACAAGCGATTAAGGTCCTGCCAATATTTGAGAAGGAATTCTGGGAAATGAATGTAGGACACGCAAGTGTTGTCAGAATGATTGAATATCACGCTCCTTTTCTCCTTGAAAAAAACCATGTCCTTTCACTTCGTAATTTGAGTGTCGACATAAAGTCTGACTCAACTCTGCATTGGCACTTCTGTGAAGATGGAATTATCGAAACTCGACTGGATATAAATGCAAAGCCAGGATGGATACCTGGAAACAAGGTCAAAGAATTAGTTTTTGGAGAGGCTTACGACGGAATGTCGAAAGATGGAGTTACCCAGTTCGAACGTTATTACCTCTACATGATTGTCCGTACTTCAATTGGTCCGACATTTACGCTTTACAAATACTTAGCTTCCAAGCGCCAAAAGGCCATGGAAGCGTGGGCTGATTTAGGCGACGAGACACTTCCAGCTTTGGCCGACTACTACAACATAAAATTCTCAGATGAAGTGCACGATGTTTCTAAACACTACAAGACAACATACACAACCTATACGACTACGTGGAGTTGGGAGTGATTCTGTATACCCAAGCGGACTCGTTGGGTAGAAAGGGTACACAAATGATGTTTCCTGACCTAAGATTCTTTCAATTCAACGCCCAGGAGGGGTAATGTCAAACAGTAACTATCTAGTAGTAAAAGATAAAGTCCAAAGATTTGCTAAACAACTTTTCAACATTGTTGAGCTCAATGATGACGGAAGCCTAAGTATCCCTTACGAATCCACTCATATCTTTATTGAAGTCTTTGATATGACTTCAAATGACGCTGAAATGAACGCATTCCGGAAAGAAAATGACCTGTCTTTCACAATCGTATCAATATGGGCAATGGTTCTCGTTGACGTCAAACCAAATAATGAACTCTATAAGTGGGTCGCTGTCGATGGACAGAGTTTTGATTTTGGTGGATTTAAAGTGATCGTCAGAGATGATGGATTAGCCAATGTTGTCTACCGCACGGCAATTGGCGGAGATAACCTAGATGCCGGTGAGTTAAAAGAGGCGCTACTTTCAGTAGCTGCTACCGCTGATAACAACGATGAGATGCTTAAGTCTCGCTTTGGTGGAAATACCGTCAACGATTTGCGGAATTCCTAAATAGGCAAGAGTCGAAGTTGAGCTTTAACTCAGAAATTCGCGAGCTTGCTGCAAGTATTGCGAAGAAATTTGACCACGGTGAAATCACCAAGCTTCATGTCCTTTATGGACTTAGAAGAAAGCTTGGTGATTCCCTTGCAGATATCCGGTATGAAAAACTGGAAGAAAAATTGGCCGAGATTCCTAGACTCGCGACAAATCAAATTGCAATCTCAGAGGAAGTAGAGGCCCTTTTCAAGTCACTTCTATTGCCGGAAGAGGCAGAAAGTGTTGCAATCAATCTATCTAGAGAACTCTTGGGAGAAGAGATTAAGGTCAGAACTTTGGAGAGTCAATCAGTTGCCCAAGCAAGTGAGGGCGAAGTGGCTCCAATAACTCTTGAAGAGGCCCTTTCTAGGCTCAATAGTCTTACCGGACTCAAAGAGGTGAAATCTCAAGTTTCAAAACTAATCAATGTGCACCAAGCAAATAACCTTCGGCTAAAAGAAGGACTTCCCAAGGTTCCAGTTGGTCTACATTGCGTTTTTACGGGTAGCCCTGGAACAGGGAAAACTACGGTCGCTAGATACCTCGCAGAGATGTATTTTGCAATTGGGTTGCTTCCTTCGAGACGAGTACATGAAGTTGATAGATCAGCACTCGTCGCTGGATATGTGGGTCAGACTGCCTTGAAAGTCCAAGATGCCGTGGATCGAGCTAAAGGTGGAGTTCTCTTTATCGATGAGGCCTATTCGCTCTCCGCGGACTCGGGAGCGGGATATGGAGACGAGGCTATTTCAACGCTTGTAAAAGCCATGGAAGATAACCGTGAGAATCTTGCAGTTATTGTCGCTGGATATAAAGAGCCGATGAAACAGTTTATTGAATCTAACCAAGGTTTGAAGTCTCGTTTCCAAAACTATATTCACTTCTCTGACTACACAAATGAGGAGCTCTTAGAAATATTTGAAACTTTATGCCAGTCTCACAAAATGGAGATTGATGAGAATGCAAGAGTTGATCTAATAAAGCATATGCAAGAAGCAAAGCCGCAAGGTGAACAAGGGAATGCCAGATATGTAAGAAATCTCTTTGAGAAGATGTACCTGAATATGTCACATAGAGCCGCTGAAGATGGTTCTATTGATTTACATGAAATTGTAAAGTTCCAAAGTTCCGACATCCCAAGAGTGGAAGTCAAGAAACAAACAATCGGCTTTACTCCAAATCAGACTTAGATAACGTATCTAATTCCGCTTATCGTTTTTAGTTTCATGGAGAACCGTTTCCATCATCTTCAATTTAACTCTTAGTCGCTCAATTTCATCTTCCGTAACATGGCCATCTGCAGTGATGTCATCGACCTCATGAACAATTTGATCCAACTGCTGAATCTGCTTTTTTCTTTGCCTGTTTTCCTCACGAGCCTCATCCATCGCATTTAAAACTATTCCTATTAGCACATTTAGGACCGTAAACACGACAATAAATATGTATGACAGGTAGAAAGGCAAAGCCCAAGGACTGACAGCCACAGCTTCTTCGAGATATATTGGGAAATTCTCAAGAGTCAGCAAAATGAACAATGAGGTCAAAGCAAGGGTTATGTTTCCCCAACTCTCTGGAAGTTGTTCACCAAAGAGATATACGCCAGCCATACCATAAATAAAGAGAGCTAGAAAAATTAGAACGCCTACGCTCATTAATGGTGGCAAACTTTTGACAACAGATGAAGTCAAAACTCGAACTTCAGGCAAGAATCTAAAAATTCTAATAAGCCTAAAAATTCTAAGCAGTCGAAGAATGATCGTTTGTCCAGAGAAGATTCCAAAAGAAAGAATGACGATTGTGAAATCAAATACATTCCAACCCTGTTTAAAAAATTCCCAAGGTTTAGTTCCATAAGAAATAATTCGAATTACTAACTCAGTCGCATATAGATACAGGGCAAAAGTATCTAATTGAGTCAATGTGCTCTTCACATCTTCTTCGATGTTGGGCATCGTCAATAAAGCTAGAGATACCGCATTGACCAAAATTACAAATGCAATTGCTAATTCAAATGCAGAACTATAAACAATTTTAGCCAACCACTTGACTCGATACTCTTGCAACTCAATTACTTGTCCATAAGCCCTAACATATGATTTATTGCTTTTGGAAACTTCTTTAGACATCAGAGGATTAATTCTCGTCTATTTTTTCTGGAATCCAACAGTTGTACCTGTAATTTGATCCCAAAGTGCTTGCCGGTTTTCTCTAAGAATCAATAGGACCGAGATTAGAGTGAAAATGAATCCAACCCCAAGAAAAAACATATTTAGCGCCCATGAAAGAAGCGAGAATGCAAGGAAATAGACGACGAATCCACGGAGAAAAACTTGTCCGCTTGAGACAGGAACCCTGGTTTTTGCATCTACGATTCTTAAGCCAAGAATCTGTCGAGCAGGCGTTAAGCCTTTCCCAAGAAGTATCAGCCACCAAATGAGCCATCCAACTCCAAGTGTCACAAATGCAAGCACAGATTCAAGCACAGCAGATCCAAATCTGTGGAGAGGTGTAGCAAGAGGTAGGGCACCCGGGGTTTCGCTGACTTGTTCCCATTGACTCACGACACTACCCTACCGTTCTGTTGAAATTGTTTCTTTAATGCGGGTTACTTCAAAGCGTAGTAATTATTGCTAGCACGCGAGAGAAGAAGAACAATTGGCGCAACTGAGATTGCAAGCAGAACGACATATTGCCATACCGGTAAGGAACTCTGATTGCTTGTTAGGAAGGCTAGAAGTTTCACACCAACCATAGAAATTACCGCCATACGCGCTAATGGTCTCGGTTGTTGAGCCAGAAAAATAGCAACAAGTTCTAACGTGGCCCAAATACTAACAATTAATCCCATTCGCCAGCTCAGGGTAGCTTCGGAAATTCTATAGATGAAGTCAAAATAGAAACCGGAGACAGACAAAAGAGTTGTGATGCCTTGGAAGAGAGTCGCAAAAGCAGAAAGCGCGGCTAAGGCAAGACCTATGGTTGCTGAAGTTGGTCTTCTATCGAATAAAGTTGATGCTCCAAAGCTGCGCTTTATATTCACTTTACATCTCCTTCTCTATCTTCCATCTTCTCATTTAATTCGGGCAACTGAAGCGGCCTTTCGATGAGCCCATGTCCTGCTGCTGCCATAGCCTCTGCCTGAGCAAGAAGGTTTGCCCCGCGATATTCTGCACAAAGTTCTCTGTATTCTGCCTCGAATTGCCACATGGCAGATTGGAGTGCTTCACGTTGAATGCGTCGTTTCTCGGGAGTCATTTCTGTGCGTCCTGGAATCAGTTTCGCCTTTGAAATTCTCTTTATTTTCCTGGTAATTCTCTTAACTTTCCGCTTCGACTTATCTAATTGAACTTCAACTTCCGCATGATTGAAGTAAGAAAGAGCCATCGCACTAAGTACAAAGGACATCTGAACTACGAAAAAGAGTAATGTTCCAAATGCGGTCATAGAAAGACCAAAAGAGAATGGAACACTCTGCACGGAGTCACTTCGGATTGCAGCAAGCAAGAGAATTACAACTGTCACGAAAAGTGCGAGAATGGCAATTCCCCAAATCTGCCAGCGCGGTTGTGGGTTAACTCGATCAGCCTGCATCTTTAGAGTCAGACCAATTATGTGAGCGCAAATAATGCTCAGGAATGAGAAGCTGGCGGTAATTAACCAACCTTTAATTCCCTCGTCATTTAGTATCTTTGCGACAGCGGGCAACGTCACCAGATATTCGCCGATAGCTAGCATAGATATTGCCGCCCAATAAAGAGGTAACGAAACAACTCTAGTTCTTGCAGCTTTGCCCACTGGATTCTCATTGGGCAAGCCATGCTTTTCTTCCAGTAATTTCTTAATTTGCTCCTCATATAACGAACGTTCAGCTTCTAACGTAGCAACTTCATAAACTTGGGCCGACTTATTTGCCTTATCTTCCTCAGTTAATGTAACTGACTGGCCCTGATATATACGCCATTCATTTTGAAGTTCATGTATTTTTGCGGAAAACTGAGCATGCAATTTTTCAAGGTAAGGAACCGGAGCATCCCCCCATAACTCATGGGGATGATTCGATTTTCCGTGATGCTTCCCCTTTTTTCGGGCTCTCCTTACGGATCGCGCATGGCTAGAAAATGGATTCTTCATTGATTTCTCCTTCTTATTCCTTACTTACAGGCCTGGTCTAGCGAAGCTTTTTGTGAACTCCCGGGTACGCCGGCTGCCGTCCAGAAGCCCTTCCAATAGGAATCTAGTTTTGCGCGAAGTTCTCGAGGAAAGTTCTTACTAGCTCCCTGGCCAATGACATCAACTCTCACTTTAATTCTGGAGGAAAATTTTATTGAGGCTTGCTCTGCGACAGTTCTACCTAGGGCTTCAGCCTCGGCAGGGCTAGAAATTTTCTTTATTGCTTGAAGCGTATGCCAAGGGCTTCCCTGAGACACTCCTGGGTAATGGTTGAGCATGTCACTTGCTATCGCAATGCAAAGGCGTGGGGTCCCCTGCCTCTGTGCCCTAACTAAATCGTCCGCAACCGCCGCGGCTCGCTGCACCGCACCCACGACATCCGAACAAGAAGCGTTCTGGCATTGCGAGGAGAAGAGGAGATCTGCACTTGTTATTCCTTTTGAAAGTTTCACAATGACTCCACAAATTTCTTTTGCAGCTTCAACTCTAATGTCATTGCTGACATTGTCCATGAAGTTACCTTTCTTGAAAGATAGCTCCGCGTTCTTCTGGCAATCAGGCATACGGACATTTCCAATCTCTTCTTGCAATACATAATCAGAAACGAGTGATGAAAAAACGCCAGGATTTCCAAAGAAGTCTTGATAGATTGCCTCTAGCCGAATAGAAGTCGGTTTTCCTCCGCCAACTTTGTTAATCATAAAACCCCATACTCGCTCTGCATCTTTAGCGGACACAATTTCAACAACAGGAGCGGATTGGGAATTATCGTTAATGACGGAAACACTTAAATCAGTCGGCCTAATTGGCTTTTTGATTCCGGGCCTAGATGGTGCGCCAAGAGAAGAATCGACTTTATCTAGAAGTGACGTTCTGAGGAATTCCCACAAGCGCTTACTGTCAGAGGATTTTGAGATATCTAAGAAAAAGAGCACCTTCTCTGAACTCGAAAAGATAGATTGCGCATTAGATACATGAATTGAATTAAAAGTAATGATTAAGCACAATAAAGGGATCGAAAAAAGGCGCGTCCGTTTTTTCAAAGCTAGACCTCCTCGGGGGACAATAACTACGAACCTTATTGGCAAGACCCATGTACGACAAGGGGTTTCCCGAAGATGACGCTCAACCCCATGAACTTGGGGAGTCGGGAAGCAGACGAGGCCCTGTCAATTCCTAAAGCCCAAAGCAACATGGCTACGCTGGGTCTTTGTAGGGCTATCCGCAATTGACGGTTAGGAGTTAGTTTTGATGGCTAATAAAAAAATAACAGTAGCTTCAATCACCGAGCCAATGGAGAAGGCGATATTTGCGGCTCGCTGGATATTGGCACCGTTCTACGTTGGCCTAATTCTGACTCTCATACTTTTGTTAATTAAGTTTGTGCAAGAGTTCGTTAAGTTTGTAAGCATCATCTGGACAGCCGACTTTAAAGCTACTGAGTTGGCCTTGCTTTCTATGCTCGATCTAGCCTTATTGGGCAATTTAGTTTTAATAATTGTCTTCGCTGGTTATGAAAACTTTGTGTCAAAGATTGAAAGTGCGGAAGGATCAGTCGATCGACCTGAATGGATGGGTCGAGTTGACTTCTCTGGTTTGAAGTTGAAGTTGATTGGCTCGCTAGTTGCAATATCTGTAATCGAACTTCTCAAAGATTTTATGGAAGCAGATGATGGGGAAGTTAATGATGGTTTGATTTGGCGAATTGCGATTCATATGGTCTTTGTAATCTCAGGGTTGCTTTTTGCGGTCATGGATACCATCGCCGCTCGAACAGACCGGATGGTCAACGAGGCTCGCGAAGAAAGGCATCTGCCCACCAAAAAGCGGGGCTAACCTCGGAGCAAGTTAAATAGCAGTTTAAATTTGGAAAATTGAAACGGAGAGCCCTTCCAACCTGTCGGTTCGAGATGTCACAATTTCTCCTGTGAATTCACTGAAACGAGTATTGGTATCCCTCGCCGCCATCTTTGGTCTATTTATTTCCTCTACACCTGCCGGTGCTATCGATCTTGGTTCTTCTTCAAACTACTTAGTTCGTGTGACGCCAGAAGCGAAAGCAGCGATTGAAAAAACTATTACACAATATGGCGGAAAAATTAATGCTAGGTACCAATACGTATTCGATGGATTCTTAATCAAGCTACCCGATATAGCTGCAGCTGCTCTAAAGAAAATTCCAACTGTTCTCACCCTTGAGAAAGATGAAACGGTTGAGATGTCGAATATCCAAAACAATCAATCCCCTACTCCTTCATGGGGTCTCGATCGTATTGATCAGCGGGAAAAGATTGGATCAACTTCGAATTTTGGCTATCGGAGCGCGGGTCGAGGCAGCACGGTTTATGTAATTGATACCGGTGTTGCGCCCCATCAAGATTTCGGCAATCGCCTTTCGACAAGTGGATTCTCTGCTTTCACAGATGGAAATGGTCCGGTCGACTGTAATGGACATGGAACTCACGTTGCCGGAACGATTGCAGGAACCCAATATGGAATTGCGAAGAACGCAACGATTGTTCCGGTTCGAGTTTTGGGTTGTACTGGCTCGGGATCTTTCTCCCAAGTAATCGCTGGTATGGAGTGGATTCTTTCGCCGCAAAATCCGAATCCAAAGACCCAGGCTGTTGTGAATATGTCTCTTGGTGGAAATGCATCGTCGACAATTGATGCAGCAGTAACAAAGTTGACTAATAGTGGAATTACCGTGGTTGTAGCCGCAGGTAATGACAATAACGATGCTTGTTTGAAGTCACCTGCGCGCGCTCCGTCGGCAATAACAGTTGGTGCAACAACTTCTTCAGATGCGAAATCTGGTTTTTCAAACTATGGAGCATGTGTTGATATCCACGCCCCTGGATCATCTATCGTCTCAACTTGGATTGGCTCACCAACAGCGATTTACACTGCTAGTGGCACATCTATGGCCTCCCCCCATGTCGCTGGTGCGGCTGCGGTTTATCTTGGATTAACTCCTGGTGCATCTGTCGCACAAGTAGCGCAATTCCTCGATGCTCAAGCAACACGTGATGTGATTACTGGTTTACCAGCAGGAACTGTTAACGAATTGCTTTATGTCTCACCAACAGATGGATTACCTGCGATAGTTCCGCCTACTGTGGCGCTTCGCGCGGTAACTGAAATCACCCACCAAACCGCAAAGATTGCAATAGATGTAAATCCTGGTTTTGCGCCTACTTCGGTGGAGTTTGAGTACTCCCCGATTGCCGACATGAGTAGTGGCGTCATAAAAGTTCCTTCTTCACCCGCTAATTTCGAAGGCGGAGAAGTTCAAGTCGCGAATGTAAACCTCGCCGGATTATCTCCGAGTTCTACCGTATATTTCAGAATCACTGGGCGAAATGAGTCTGGTGCAACAACTTCGCCAATTGGAAACTTTAAAACTCTCGCTCCACCGAAAGTTCTTCCAACCCCCGTAGTGCTCGCCCCAACGAGTGTTACTGCATACAGTGCTCGACTACAAGGAACGGTAAACCCGGGAAATGATTCAACTCAAGTTTCATTTATCTATGGAACTGATCCGGAATTCAAGACCAACACCAACACAGGTCTTGCCAGCCCCGCGACCGTATCGGGTGGAACGCCAATCGCAGTCTCTCTCCCTATCTCGTTTTTGCGAGGAGATACGACTTATTACGTAAGGCTGGTTTCTAGTAACTCAGCCGGAAGTGCAACTTCCGAAAGTTATAGTTTCAAGACTCCGGTATCTCTCAACAAACCACCATTAGTTTCAACTACCCAGCTAAACACCTCAATTAATTACTACTCACAAACTTTTTCAGGAACGGTAAATCCACAAGGTCAAACGACTGAAGTCTCCTTTGTATTTGGCCGCGAAAAGAGCCTAACTACAGGGATAACCACCGTAAAACTTCCGATTTCTCCCATAACGGGCGAGGAGACGATCACTGTCACCGCCTTGATTGAGAAGTTGATGAGTCCCGGTGCTGGTCACTATTACCAATTCGTTGCCACAAATAATTCGGGAATAACTAAAGGTGAGATTCGATACTCAATCGTCTCTCCAATCAAACCCGTAATCAACTCTGTTCGAGCAGATAATTCAAAGGCTGCGCAACTAACTTTCTTTGTACAGGGACATGGTGGCGGTTCAAATACAAACTGGACAGTTATCTATGGAACTTCACCAACTTTGGTTCAAGGAGATCCGCTCTACCCAACACTTGCACCCGGAGCAACTGAAGTTAAATTGAATCCTGCGATAACTTCTATGGGTAATGCCAATGTAATTACAGCTTCTGTAACAGTTACTGGATTACTTAATGGAACAACTTATTACTTCGCAGGTCGACTAAATCCTTATACCGGAGATTTCCGCGGACAATCCTTCATGATGAGTGGAACTACGGCGACTCTCAATGTTGCTGCACCAACTCCGACTCCGACACCTTCACCAACTCCAACTCCGACACCAACGCCGACACCTTCACCGACGCCAACACCGACTCCTTCACCAACTCCGACGCC
>Ga0129333_10002597_pt1 | contig 16871 bp, 5 predicted proteins | sample CPB6_08_DNA_FD_94474 | JGI IMG/M metagenome (GOLD analysis project Ga0129333, IMG submission 94474) | Freshwater to marine salinity gradient microbial communities from Chesapeake Bay, USA - CPBay_Sum_0.6_0.8_DNA | ecosystem: Environmental > Aquatic > Marine > Coastal | place: USA: Chesapeake Bay...
GTAACATTATCATTTGGTAAACCGGAAGGTAAAGTGGCATTAGTATTTGTACTTACAGTTAGTTTTGAAGTTGGGTTAGGTGCGCCTAATCCCAATGCTCCTAAGCTAGGAACATAAATTAATCCTCTACTAGCTGAAACTTTAAAGTCGGGTGTACCGGTACTAGCAGCAACAAAGGTTATAAATTGTGGAGTGGAGCTTATATTATCATTAGTAATAGTAGGTTTACCAGCACTGGCCCATTCGGCTCCATCCCATACTCGGAGTTCATTGGTATTAGTTTGCCACCAAAGTTGTCCAACTAATTGATTTGCCGGTGCCGAATCTCCTGCGAAATTTTCAGCTAGGTGTACAAAATTTTCATTAATATACTCGCCATAACCGGAAAAGTTCTTACCAATAAGTGCAACACTGGTAGAACTAATATCAGCAGTACCGTCTTCGACGATCGTTAATAAATCGCCATTTGACAAATTTACATTATAAGCCATGAACCTTTAACTCCAAATTTATTATATTTAATTAAATACCCGTTATCCAGTTAAGTTTGTCAAGCTCTGTATTCTAACGGTATATTCTATTTGTATTACTCTATTCAAACTTTTTTGCACCGGGTGAAAAATTACATGAGTTAATAATTTTCCAGTTCCTGCTCCGGTGGCACTCCATCCTTTTAATCCAATCTCGTCAAAGACAAAATCGTTAGTGGTATAAGGACTGTTATCAAATGCCAATTGTCCTGCAGGTTCACCGTAACTTAATTCACAGGTTATTAGTACATCAGAATAAACAGTGCCTGGAATATGTCTAACTTCCATTCTATTTCTAATAGGATCGTTATTAGCTTGATCGGTATCGTCAACTACTTTAAAAAATGTAGGATTATACAAATCTGCATTTTGTGTATTAACATTTGGCGGCAAATAGTTAATAATACCAGTCGGATCTACGCTAGTTCCACCGTTACCAAAATGCATTTCATATATAAAATTCGATCCTCGATTTGAAATGCTATAAGCTAATGCTTCGCTCATATTTTCATAATGAATAGCATTTTTCTTGTCAACTAATATCAATGGATTTTTTATATCGGTTATATCCCGGATTTTTAAAAAACCTTGAATTGTTGGTTGTATTAATTCGTTTGAATGCATGTCTAAGCTCGCCCTTGGGCTAATATTTCACCAGTTTCCGGATCAAAAATTTTAATAAACCCCTGAATTGCTACACCCGACGATTCGTCAGGTACCAATGGTTTTTCTAAATCTTTTTCTGAATCCTGATTGTTATTATTATTTATCATAATTTTCCATGGTTTTTTTACAACTTACCCGGCGGTATAGTTAGTACCACAGGATTGTTGGCATTTTCAACAACGCTCGAAACTTTGTGCAACGAAGAGATAGATGTTCCGCCTACTCCTCTTTTTATTTGACTTAATACATTTCCAGTCTTTGAATAATATTCAATTCTTTCACCATTGATATATATGATTCCAGGTAATAAATTGAAAGGATCAGGATTGGCTAATATAGAACCATTGGCTACCGTGATTGTATTATCCGTTAAAGCTAAAGGAACAGTTAATGTAGTTTTTGTAGCTTGAGAAATACGAGTTTCCTCAGTTTCATTATTCATATTGATGAAAATTCTAAATCCTCCTAAGTATTCGTACTCGTCACCAGAATCGCTCGCTGGATTCTCATTTCTTACTACAATGCTAATTGCATCATAAACTCTACTTGGCAATAATTCTTCAGGAGCATGGCTAAAAGTCTCATATACAAAAGCACCACCTTCTAAATTAATATCTTCTGGTGCTGTCCCAGTTACTCCCCCAACATTACCTGTAAATATAGCAATCGTTGCTGTTCCTGTTCCATTTGCAGCACCTGTATTAGTTGCTGTAAATAATAATCCAATTTGGTTATCATAAGCACCAATTAATTTAAAATCAGTAAGATTACCATTGGTACCTAAACTGGTTATAATATATTTTTCGCCTACTACAAAGTTTCCTGCTCTAATAGAGTTTCCGGTAAAACTACCTCCCTGTATAGCTGTATCAATAACAACTTGATTATCACCTTCAACTGCTTGATTATCTAGTCCTGTCATTAATCTCGATAACACTTTAGGCACCATGTCGCTGCTTGGTGCATAATAGGCAATGATTCTATCATTGGCGTTATCAAAATCTCTTGACTCAACTAATTCAAATCCTGAATTATCAAAATAACTCAATGGTGGAACATTTCGAATACTACGGTACCCTTGATTGTTATAACTAACATATGAACCTTGCGGATAAGCAATGTCAGGTTGCCAATCAACTACATTACTGCCATAATTAGCAAATAAACTTCCGGGTATAGTTGACCCTACTCTATCAAATTTAATTATTGTTTTAACTTTTCTAATTTTATTATTAACTAATCTAGGAACTAATTTTGCTGGCTTCCACAGAGGATTTTCAATTACACTGGTATTAGTTGTTCCAGTTCCTAAAACAGTTACTTCCGGTGTAAGAGTATAATCTTTTCCAGGATCGTTTACATAAACCTTGGTAATAGCTCCATTAGTTCCGGCTACTAATGCCGATGCTTTGGCATCCTGTCCGGTTGTATCTTTACTTCTTATTATAATATCTGGGGTTCCTTTATATCCGCGGCCACTATTAGCTATTTCAAAATTTCCAATTTGGTATTTGTAATTATTTTTCCAATCCTGAAATTCAGGGCGATTATTCAATGCTGCTGTATCCTTTTCGGGATATAGCCCATTGGGTACTATAAATTTTCTTAGAGATGTATCGTAGTATGCAGGAAGATCGAAATCGCTAAATGCTGCGGTATCCATGATATCCATGCCCGAATAATTCATAGAGTATTCTCTAAGTTTTGTTCTATATGGTTTAACCTCTCTAATATATTGTTCGTAATATTTTTGCTTATCTTTAATGTAGGTAGGTGACTGAATTAGTCCCTCAAATCTATGTATAATAGAAACAAAACTAGTTTTAAAAATCCAATCCACATATTTTTGTTCTGACAGAATATATTCTACAATATAGAACAAGAATTTATTCCAATATCTTTTTAAATCTCTTACAAAAATATCAAATTTAAGACCCATAATTATTTTACGAAGTTCGGTAAAATAATTATAATCAAAGGGGTCCGAGTCAAAATTGAAATGGTCAAATCCAATTGGTTTCCATAGTGCCGAACTCAATTGAATAGTCCCTTTTTCTAATGCTATTAATTCAAATTTATTATTTTCGCCTACTTTATAAATTTCAAATAAATTTGCACCATTATTTTTAATTTTAACCAGATGGTTTTTTTCTAAGCCATCAATCGAAAAGATATCATTATATGTCTCAACAATATGATTGAGTACCATAGTTTTTTGACTATATCCATCGGCATACCAATCTACAGTAAACCAGAAATTAGTTGAGTTATAAGTTTGAATTTTTAGTAAACTACTAATAACACCGCTAACATTCTTTTCGTAAATTGTCCAACGATTATTATAGTTTGCATCTTTTCGTACCAATATTCTACTAGGAAAGGCATATCCATCGCCAGTACCAATTCCGGTAGCAATAAATCTCGTACCTCTATTATTATTCGGAGCACCAATTAATGTGAAATCGGTTGTTCCAGCTTCAGTGATAAGATATGTTTTTCCCGGAACAAAGAAACCGGCCTGTAATTCAGGAACATAATCAAGTTGATTAAAACTATCAACAACAAAATCATACGCAGTATCATCGGGTATTTTTTCTTCTGCATAAAAATTATCAGAAAAAATAACATCCTTATTAATAATTCTAGTAGATATCGGATATTTAATTAAAACACTATTAACATAAGTAAATGAATTCTCAAGTGCTTTCAGTCTCTTTAAAATCAAAGTTTGACGAGGGCGAACCGAAAGGCCAATTTTATCACCGGGCAGTAAACTAGGATCAGGAACTAATTGATTGTCCTCATCGGCACCAACTAAACTATCAATTAATTTATTTTCGATTCTAGTATTCATAACATCATACTCATTTCCTTCTTGGAAAATTTCGTATTCACTATGAATTATATTTTCATTCAATGAAGTCTTATAATTGATATGCAATGCAACATTGTTTCCAGATAAAAATTTACCAACATTAAATAGTGCGATACTATTATTTCTAAGTATAGCCGCATAAGGTATATTTTCTAATACCGGATCTTCAATCATCTTTTCGATTGACAATGCACTATGCATTTTAGATGCAATCGAAGTTGTTCTGCCTCTGACCCAAAAATAATATTTAGAACGAGTTACCCCTGTATTTTGATCTACTGAAGTTAAAACAACATATGCACTATCATCGGCATATTTAGGCTCCCCTTCATTGGTACTACTGTATTCCGAGGGTAATACCGCACTTTCGACCCATTCGTAAACTTGTATACTACTTCCAGGAAATAATTTACCCCAATTTGAAACTCGATATTCTAAACTATTTTGTTCGTAATCATAATATCTAGCCGAATCTAAATCCCACCAAATCATTCCAATTTGTTTTTCACCCCAATGAAAATCTTCATTAATAGGCAATTCTTCAATTGTTCCAACATTATACTTGGCTGGATCAAATTCTGTCATGAAGTCAATACTAGCTGCTGCGGTTCCTAAAACTCTTCCTTTTACGGGATCAATAAAATCAATATCGGTTAACTTTTGTTTATTTGTATTATCAAATAGATACATTCCTCCGATACTTCGAATATCAACTTTTGGTTGTTTGGTTTCTAAAGTTTCCCAACTTACATTTACATAAGTTCTAAACGCAAATGGTTCTTTTCCTGTTCCAACAATTAACGGATTACCAACAGAAAATACATTTCCATAATAGGTAGGACCAACAAAATAAGGATATACCGGTTTACTTAATACATCAACTGTAGCAAAATAAGCATAGGTACCGTCAGGATAATCAGGAGTTACACAATATCTTCCATTGTGAATATCTAAGCTACCCTGACCATTAAAAATGTAATCTTGAATAAACATACCCATGGGGTGTACACTTAAATTACATGCCTCGGTATTTGCACGATAGGATGAATTTTTTAGTCCGTAGCCAGATTCCATTCTGACTACATTACTTTGGTTATCCAATGGATTTGAATAACCAAATGGCCCATAAATTGGATATCCGTCAAAAGAAAATCCAATTATTTTACTATGTCCATCGGAATGCAGTAGTCCACCATTTAAGTAACTAAAGGATGCTGTTTCAGGAATCCCAACATTACTAGTTGCTTCGCCTCGGCCTAATCCTGTTTCCCATGCTTCGGCAAAGCTAAATGATCGATAAAAATATGTTCCATCATTAGCAGTGGTTCCGCCGGCGTCATCGATATTAAACACATTGTAGTTCGAGAAAGCAAGATTATAATTGAACCCCGGAATAGCAACATAGTCTCCGGGTGCGGTAAATTCTCCACCGTCGGGACTATAAATCGGAACTCCACTTAAAGTGAATCCGATGATTTCTGTTCCAATTGGAACTGGATCAGGATTTATTCTTTGTATAGTAGGTACTGATGGAGACCCGGCATATAGTGGCCAAGATCTATTATAATTTTTTTCTATTCCGGTAGTGGTCTGGGTTATATTTCCGTAAGAATGATATGGTAAACCACTGGCTCTTAGAGTAATAGTTCCGTTTTCTATTCCCCAGAATGTTTTAGTACTACTAAAAGTACCAGGGTTACCTCTTACAAATGAATGTTTAGTCCAAACATTGTCAGGAAAATTATCAACCCAAACTAAATCACCAGTTTCTCTGACAGTTCTTGTAACATCTGCATCTCGTTCTTCGGTAGTTTTATATCGAGATTTTTGAAGAACAAATAGAGACCCGATACCGTTATATTGTCTTTCGATTATATTTGAAAGTACTTGGTCATCAACTAAAATTATTAAACTATTCCCAGTTTCAACATTAACAACCTGATAGAACCCGTCGAAGAAGTCTCTAAATCCTCGAATAGCAAATATATCACCTATCTGTAATCCATGATCGTATTGTGTTATTACTTTTACTCTATTGTCAAGAACATAATCTATTTCAATAATACTATTATTTTGTTCGATAATTTTATAAACTTGCCAATCATCATTAAAATCTTTTGCTACCCAAAGTAAATAACCATCTGTAATATCTGATAAGATAGATGTTGTCAACGAGCTATAATTATTAAAATCATATAATTGAGAGTCGATATCGTTAATATTTACATAACCAGAAACTTTAATATCTGTTTCATATGCTAAATTTAAAGGTCTATTTAAAAATATCGGCGAAATATAGTTTAAAGGTCTATTCAATAATTCTTTTGGTCTGACTGTTAGAACCGGTTCTCTATTAATCTCGCTGCTGTTAAGTAATTTAAATACAATTGGATTTCCTTTGAATTTTTGTTCGTCGAGCAATAACTCAATATTATAATCCGATTGTAAAGATCCATATTCTCCAACTCTTAGACCCCATTCTTCATAAATTGAAACTTCATTGTTTATAGTTTCAAATTCCCCGGAAAATAATGATTGGATAGATTTTTTTGTTCCTTTTTGTTTAATAAATCCTTGATAAAACTTACTCTGAGAATTTATATCCATTCCTAAGTCTGACAGATATGGTCTATTTCTATATCCGATCAAACCGTTGCTAAACATATCAAATTCTTCGTCGACCGACTCACTATCGACATCATAAATGTCGATAAATTTATTTGCATTAGTAGCAAAATTCGGTACTAATCCTGCTTCAATTTGAGTATCTAGGATACTCCATTCGTCGAAATCAAAAATTGTAGATCCGGCAATATTCGATATTGCTGTATAATTTTGATTCTTAAACTTAACTATATCACCTTTTTTGTAATCGGTTTCAGGTTTCCACTCATCAATAATTCCATTATTGTAAACAAAACCAGGAGGATTCAAGGCCCCGGTCCAACTACCGGTTTTGTTTCCTACCAGTTTTAATCTATATTGACGACTTCCTAATTCAGGTTTATATACAATATCATTAAAAACTGTTACATTATCAAATACTAATGCATGTTCAAATTGAACCATATTAAGATCTGCGAAGGCAATAGTCTGCCCCGATATCGAAGTTATAGTTGTAGTTGTATTGTCTCTCATGACACTTAATTCATTTAGCCTGATTACATTATAATTAGGCCCTAGAATTTGTGAGTCATTAATTTGATTGGTGATTGTATCGACAGTTGCGTCGATTCCTATTATATTCAAATAATTCGAGACAGGACTTAATACTAATAGACTGCCAGGTCTCCATCCTTGTTGACTCCAAGTCAGAAACTCTCTTGAACTTAAAACCCAATCTCTTAGTGTATCTAGATCACTGTCATATTTGTTAAAAATAAACCCTTGTGAGATAAGATATCTTTCATAGCTAACTAAAAAGTCTACTACCTGTTGAACATTTTTAAATTCAAATCCATAAGGTACATTGATCTTTTGATTTTTAAAATCTTTAAAAATTACAGCTCTTGCACTTAAAGCCTCGATGGTATAAGAATTATTTGAAGGCTCACTAGGTATAATTGTAAAATATGGAAATTTTAAATTATACCCTTTAACACTATACCCCGTAGTTGTTTTTTCAACTATAATAGCACTATATACTGCTCTTCTTACTGGAACACTCTTATTAAGATGTACAAGATAATTTTCATTAGGTATAATGACCGACTCGTTAACACTAGTTGGACTAAATTGCTCTGCTAATACAGTTAAATAATTTTTATCTGTAAATCCTGCAACTTTATATCCAAGTTTTACATCAAGCGCACTCAGTTTGTATCTAATTTTTTCGGCTGCATCAATTCCTAGACCAGTCAAGTAACCATGTATCCAATTTATATAACCGGTGACGCGAGTAATTTGTCCGTTAACAGTTTCGCCGTTTATATTAATAATACTTGGTGTAATTCTTTGATTAGTTTCTTTTATTGAAATTTGATCTAATACCTGATCTTTATAAAAAAGATTAGTATCGAATTGCAAACTAAAATACCTTGCCGGTTTTAATAATGCCAATGCTTTTTGTAAAGCAAACAAAAACTCACTTGATCGTCTCCATGCACTTTCAACAGGACCATGGTCGCCAACAGCAAAACTCTGACTAAAATTTGTTCCATCGAAATCTTTAACTAATTTTTCTTGTGGAGCTAATAAATTTCCACTGATATCAACCGGAATAATAGATAGTAATTGCGGTCTTGCAAATTTTGAAATCGCTTTTCCTGATCCTCGATCAAATCCTGTTGATAAATCGGTCCATAGCTTCGTATTGTCTGACTTGTAAGGAGCAACACCATATTCAATATCCCACCAATCAGGTTTAATTGTGTATCCTAACATTTCCCATGGGTGTGTATGAGGCCTATCTGTATCGTAGAAATATTTGTATACCCCTCTCCAATATCCAGGTAATTTTTCCCCGTTTACAACATCGGTAGTTTGATTATAATTCCAAGTGAATTTTTCGTTGGATTTAAATATTTCATTAGTACTAAAATCAAGTTGATTAGTTCCAACCCATTTTAAAAATTCTGTGCTTAGGACCTGATTAAATTCCTTCAATGAATAGTCAGTTTTTCGAAACTTGCCAGGAATAATACTGTAAATATCAAATATATCAGATCTATATTCAACTTTAATATTATTATAAATTCTCTTTTCGAGCTCTAATAGAAAATCATCTCGGTGATCACCGAATGCCGGTATTATACTTCCGTCATGTCCTTGTATTACTTCAATTGGGTCTCTATAAGTATTGTCTAAAAATTTTTCGGGCATAAATTTCTTATAAAGACCCAACTTGGTTGGTGTTTCCGGTACATATGAACCGTCGGTACTTACATAACCTTTGACAACTAAACGATCATCAAGATTTAATGTGACATTTCCAGATAAGACAACTTCGGGTGTACCAAAATATAAATTATAATCTTTACCGATGGTCAGTAATCGATTATTCAAATAAACTAAAACAGCACTATTATGAATTCCTTGATTAGGATATATTTTATTACCTAAGGCCGTGAATACATTTCCTATAGCATAGTTTTTAGTTTGTACATTAATAATTCTATATGAGTCACTAACAAAGTCGGCATTCCAAGGAATCATATCACTATAGTACCATGGAAATGTTCCATTTTTAACTTCATTAATTGATTTTAAAATTTGTTCAACACCAGTGACCGGATCGCGGAAATTTAGCCCGGGCAAAGTTAAACAAAGTTCTAAAAATTTATTTTTAAATTTTGTGTAATCTCTTTTAGCAAGCTCAATACCGTGAATAAAATTAACTACCGGGTCAATTAAAAATAAAGAACTGTAGATAGTCGGTGCACTATGTTGTAAAACTACACCCGCTTGAGAACTGGTATCTAAATCTCTTAGGTTGTTATTTGAAACTGGATCACCAACTAAATTTAAAGTATTTCTTCCAATTTCTGCCCAATGGCTTCTTACTTGTCCTAAAGTAATAGACGATAACGAAATATTTTGCGAGTTGAATTCTAAATTTTTTGGTATTTGATAATACCCCAATGAACTAGTACTACTACTGAAAATTAAAATATCTACAAAATCGCCCTTAACCAATGGTGAATTAATTTTTATAGCTTTTCTGGCTCCGACAGTTTGTATGGTATAGTCGACAGGTTTTATTAATTGATTATTAACAAAAACTTTTAAATTAGGTTCAAATTGATTAGTACCAGGTAAAATATCTATTTCAAAATAACTAGTAATACCATCATAATTATGTGATATATGTTGATATTGTTTACTAGGTTCTTTTACTTTAGACCAAACATTTAATTTTTTGTAATAAAATCGATCAATGTTTTTTCTTAGATAACCTGTGGATATTTTTTTAGTTACTTCAGCCTCGGGCTTAAAAGTAAATTGATCGGTATCGAAATAATTTACAAAACTGATATCAGCTAAACTAGTTCCTAGTCCACTATAAGTTAAAGAAAAATTTAATACCGTATCAAGAGATCCAGTGCCAATTTGGTAGGAAAATACTTTAGTTCCTTTAAAATTATTCTGTGGATAAAATATACGATCGCCAAAACTAATATCAACATCATTAATTACATCAAACTCAATTTGTTGATTCTTTGCAGTTTTAGTTTGACCAATTGACCAATCTGTTCCGTTGAACCAGTAACTTTTACCGGCATTTGTTGCAGAACGAACTGCGATAGTATCGAAGGCCTGAGCAGTAGTTACAAGTACTAATTGAATTCGCGGAACATTATACTTAAAATTAATTTTATTATAATTAGCGGCAGGCGGATGCTCTAAAATAATTTCGTTATTATTTTGAATAGTTTTAACTTTACCGATGTAAATACCGTTATCGGTATATAATGTAGTTCCTATTACTATCTCAGTTCTAAATTTTGTTTTCGGAAATTCGTTTTTATCTGATGCATCCAACACCCTGGTAGAATTAACCGAGGCAGAAATTACCCCAGTTCCGGGGACTGCATCGGCCACTGCCGGCCCAGTTGATAAATCTTGAAATTGTATTCTATATAGATTTGATCGAACAGCTACATCTAAATCTTCAACAAAAACAACAGTTTGATTTTCAATAATTCTTAAATGGTTAATTGAAGGATCGGTAACAGGCCATCCGTTGAATTGTTCAAAGGCATTAGTAATAAAAATATTATTACCATTCTGATCTCGTTTTTGATCATCGACTCTATCTACTATCCCGAGAAAAATTCTTCCAAAATTATAAAGTTGTAAATCTTCTTCGAATTCGATGATAGGTCTTTTTGCTCTAAATTCTTGCGGTACATTAAAAGTAATACCATTATACTCGGCTGCTTGTTTAATTGTATCTTCGTGGAACCATCGGTTGGCTCTGGCCCAAGCATTTCCATCTCGGCACGATCTATTCATCACAATATATTCAAGCTCAACCGAACCTTTAATAGGTTCATCAAAATTATCTATATCAAAATTATAAGTATCCCAAGGTATAGTTAATTCGGGCGAAAGACTTTCGATGGCATCAAGTTGATCAAAATCAACTAATTTAATGGACTTACCAACCCCTTCAACAATATAAATTTTATTTCTATATTTTTCTGGTATTACTGAATCGTCGAACGATATTTTTAATCCATTGGTAAGTTTAATTCCATTCGAACTAGTATAATTTTGTTTATTAAGTATATCTTGTTCAACATCGATTTGAAATCCGGGATTATCGACAATTTTTATTGTTCCAAAAAAGTTAGGATTATTTTCATCTTGAAAATACAAAGTCGATAACGGTGCAGTTGTATCAGGCACTTTAATCCAACTGTTATTATTGTCTTTATAATATTCACTACCTTTATGCTCGTCGTCGCCGGCATTAAACGAAATACGAGTCATTGTCGGCAAATCTCTGACATAGACAAGACGCAATCTTTCAGTGGAATAATCGAATTCGATTCTCCACAACCCTTTTCTCTGACTCGTCGGAATAATATTACCAACGAAATCAGTCCAATAACCATTGGTATTATTTGAATGCAAGAAAATTAAATAACGACCGACAGGAAAATCTGTATCCCCATCAATATTTGATGATCCTTGATCCCATTCTAGACCGTCGATGGCCGAAAACGGATCTTCGACTCCATAGGAGACATAATCAATTTTAGGCATAGTCAAAAGATAGTCTTGACTATCTTTTGCAGGAACTGTAAAAGTTATCGATCCTTGATCTATACCATTATCCTGGACACCGTAGATATTCCTACTAGATACAAAATTATTAAATTCTTTTCTTCCGCTATTCCCCGGCTCGGTCTGAATCCATAATTTGTGTCCAACTTGATCTACTTCGAAACTATAAGTAACGCCCCGAAGTAAAGTAATTGTGGGATTTAATCTTAATCCTGTTTGACTAGTTCGATATCCGTTAGGTGTTCTTGTAAATGTATAAACGGTATCTTGATCATTAGCGCCAGAGCTGATAGCTACAGTCTGTGGTCCAATTGGCATCCAATAGTATTTAGAAAAGTTTACAAATTTATCAAAATCTATTCTTGGATCAAATCTGTAGTAATCAGATTCAAATAATCTATGGTGGTTATTAACTATACCACCATGATATTCTATCTTACTGACTAAATCTTTATAGTCGCTATATAATTCTAAATTATTATTCGATCCCTTAATAACTACAGCCGGCTCAAGTTGATAATTTTGCCTATCATTATTATTTTCTAATAGATAGTTAGAGCTAGGTCTGAAGACAGGTGAAAATTTTCTTCCAACGAAACCATTGATTTTTAGTAATTCGGGTTCACTGATTAATTGATCAAATGTTGCGCCGAGAAACTTTTGATTGATCTCACTTTTAAATATTTCTGGAAGAAAATTTATTGTCTTTCTTGTAGCCATTTGTCGCCTTTAGATAACTGTTGTTATCCCTTGATTTAATTGTCCCGCGGTAACTGCTGTGATAATCTCGATATCATCAACTGTGGCACAACTAATTATTATTTCATTTGGGTCTGCATTTATTTGTTGTAAATTTCCAAATCGAATATTTGGATCTTTAGGAACTATTATTACACTAGCAACATTTGGTGTTAATTGCTTGTGCAAGTATGCCGCCAACTCGCTAAAATAAAAAGTTTCCCCAAAGTCCCAATTTTGAATGTCGAAATAAGAGTTAATTGCATCGATCATTGTAGTTTTAATTTCCGAATCACTAATATTCAAATTGGTATTTTTGACTACTTTAAAAACTGCTTGCAAATTAGGGTTAGATTTATTTCCAAAAATTGGTTTATATATAGCACTTTGAAATACGATAGTATCACTGATCGATTTTAAATTATTTAATTCAGCAAAATCGGCCGACAGTTCTGCGTTCGTGGGCGGACTAGGTTCGAGAATAGTATTAGATGTATCTAATGCCCATTGTCTATAAGACTGATCATACGCCGATGTTAAAACATATAAATCAATAATGTTGCTAATACTAGGATCTATTCTTCGAGTATTAGGACTGTTATGTCTATACTGATAGTAAAGATTTTGTCTTCCAATATAAGAAACATATCTTGTTAATGGATCACTTAATGTATTGGTAACTGCACCCAGTTGTTCATTATATATTACAGAATAAAAATTCTTTTCTTGTGTTGCATAAAATAATTGTCCAATCTCGTAGAGGGCAATATTATTTAGAATATCCTGTTTAGTAGCATATACAGAAATTATATCGCCTCTAGGAACTAATTTTAAGTTCATATATTTGTTATAATCGGTTCCTGTTTCTTCTCTAAAGAATACTCTTTTCCCTTCTAAATTAATGGTTGGGTTAACAATTATATCAAATAATGTAGGATCGTCAGGAACACTATCATTATCCGAGTCACTATATGTTAAGTATATTCTACTACTGTCAACATAGCCATCACTGTCAATATATTTTTTATAGACTGCCCAAGCGCAGTCTTTGCCAATTGGGACTGGAGTATCCGGTCTTGAGTTTGACTTAATAATTTTAACTGTATCTTGTATTATAGAAGCAGTCTTACTATCGTATATTTTTAACGACTCATCAAAATAAAAAGTAGTTTCAGCAGGACTATGAAATATATATTCAATACCTTTGTAACTTATAACATATTCCTCGGTAGTATTATTGTATTCAAATTTTATCATCCAAGTGTCATCATCTTGAAGATCCAGTGCTGTAATTAATCTCCATGCCTGAGCTGTTGCACTATATGACAACCCGAAATTTTTATATCCAATGATGTTTGTAATCACAGAACCAGCAAAACCACTACCGAAATTATTTTTAAATGCCGGCATAACAATATCAACGATTGATCCGGTTGGAACCTTGGTATTCAATGTAACCGGTCCAACTCCATTAATGAATTCACCCAATCCGTTATTTGAACCATCTCCTAATATTTCCACAATAGAAGCAAAGATTTGCGTTTTATCATCTGGTTGTCTAGGCGGGCCCTGGACTAGAACATTTGAAGCATTAAAATGATATCCATTTGGTGCTAAGAATCTTATTGTGGCTCCGGTTTTTAAATACCTAGTATTTGCACCAACACCCAATGATAAGCTCAATGGTTGATTGTTTCTAAGGAAATAACCCGTTGAACTATTACTGCCCACTGTGCTCAAATTCCAAGATACAGACGCTTCCCATGCAGATCCTTGACCGAGACCGGTATTCTCTCCTTCGGCTGTAGCTAAGAAGTTAACACCGACTTCGTTCGCTGGAGCACCTAATGCTGTCCAGTCTGTGTTTCCAACTTCATTAATAATATATCTTCTGCCAATTACTAAATTCCCCGGCACTGTTGGAACAGTACTCGACGGTATTTTATCAGCGGTTGTATAGTAATAATGTAATAATTCTTTTCCTGCAACAATATCATTGATAATTCGATTATAAAAAACTTTTCTAGCTTCGATAACATTGCTAAATTTAAATCTTAAAGTTTTAATATAACTGTTATAGTATAAAACTCCGTCCTGCCCGAACATATTAGTACTAGAATATTTTCCGGTTGTATCTAATACATCCAGGTATCTACTTAACCCGGCGCTGGTTCTATTAATCGCTTTGGTTTTAATTATTTTACTAAAGGTTGTATAAGGAAGAATGTTATAATCTTCCCCTGTTATCATTCTATTTTGTGTATAATATTGCTGAGGTGCTTTTTGTTTAATGTCCTCGGTGCTTTCTCGAGCCGAAGCATTAGCCACTGTATATTTTAAACTAGCTGTAAAATTTAGTGTTTCAACTCTATTTTGTCTACTAATGTAGTTAATTGTCACAGAAATAGAACGCATTTCGTCAGGAGTGATTCTATACCCTAATCCGTTACCAACTCTATAATATAGTCTAAAATTTCCTTGAGGTATATTTGAAAAAGATCCATCACCAAATACTAAACTTATTTGATCGCCAGCTCTAGTATTAACCTGATATAAATTTCTTTGATCAATGTCATTGTAAATTACATTAATGCCCGATGTGCTAGGAACTTGGCGCCAAAGATTTTGTGTACTGCCGTCAGGGTTTAAGCTATAGAGCCAAACATCAGTATTGTTAATATTGTCTACATCAACATTTATTACTTTGTTTGGAATAGATTCAGGAATATTAAAGTCGAGATTTGCCATCTCACCTTGTTTAAAATATAAAAAGAACCCGGTATTATTGCTTGAGTTGCCGTTATTATCATTTCTATATAGAATATTAAATGTTTTGTTAAAATCCGGAGATTCTTCGTAGATATAGTTTTGATTTAGACTAGTTGGACTTACTAATTCAAAACTAGTTCTATTTCCTTCTACTGTAGATTCAAATCTGAAAATCGGAATTACATTAGGAACGACATTAATTCCATATTCTTCTGTGGACACACCATTTAATGTTTGTCTGTTACCGGGTTTACCAACAATTTGACTACTAGTTAATGCTGCATTCATTATGATAGTAAATTGTTCAAGCCAACTATCATTTGCTGGGTCATTCCAAAATATTACATTATTACTTAGGTTAAAACCGTCGCTGTCAAATAAATTTTCTGTCGTAGAGATACTATCTATTTTCAAGTACCCCGATGCCGGAATACTTCTCTTTGGATTATAACTAATTAATCTTGCTAATTTTAAAACACTTTCTCTTCTTTCAGCAGTATCTAAAAAGTTCTCTCTGGCATTCAAATCTGTACGGAAAGCTAAATTTTGTCCTAAAAATGCTATCAAATCAATTAATGCAATAAATTCACTACTTTCAATAAAATCGTTAAAGTCTTCTGGGTAGTATAATTTGATATAATCAATCATACTTTTACGCAAAGTTTCGAAATCATAGGTAGTGAAGTCGGCTTCGCGAAAAGTTTGATAAATTTTAGTCCAATTCTCTGCTACTAAAAGACCTGTTTGCCGTGAAATAATTGCCATTTTTAGAACTCAGTATTATATATTTATTTGCATTATTTTATGGTATGTTAATCATACCATAGTTAATGTTTCTGCATCTCTGTCGAATCTTAATATCATTGTTTCGACTCGATTAGTGAGCACATATTTTAAATCTATTTCAATTTGAAATCCTTGATTGTATTCGGTAACTACTACTCTATCAGCAGCGACTCTAGGGTCATAATCAATTATAGTTTTTATGTCTTGAGAGATAAGTTCTTGCACTTGCTCTGTCAAAGGCTCAAACATTAAATTCCAAACAATCGAACCAAACTTTGGGTTCATTAGTTTTTCGCCTTTTCTAATAGAAAAGTGATTAAAAATATCCTGCTTTATTAATTCAAAGTCAGTGATATTAAATTTTCGAATTCGATTATAGGTACTAAAACCTTTATATGTTGTCATAGTTATTATATTTAAGCCGGCTTAGCTAGCACATTAACTGCATATCTACCTTGATTAAAATATTTAGATCCATCAATATTATTATCTACACCGATACCAGTAGTTCTCCATGTAGTAGCACCATTTATTCCTAATAGGTGACTTGTTGCTAACATACCGGCAACAGTATCATTATTATCAGTAGATTTAATTCCTCCGGTTTTTAATAAGCTCGTATAGTTTGAAATTAATTGCTCATACATAACCGAATCTTGAATAGTTGCGCTGGAAAGAAATTCGTCCTTTGAACGAACACCATTTTTTCCGGTCCAGCTGGAAGGATAATTTATAGCATCATTGTTGTATGCTCTCCAAGCATCTTCTTTAATATA